>CEPZ01084689.1_pt1 | contig 31863 bp, 45 predicted proteins | sample 530461 | NCBI WGS metagenome assembly CEPZ01 (sample SAMEA2620106, study PRJEB7988) | marine metagenome | isolation source: saline water (ENVO:00002010), including
GCAAACCCTGCCTTCCTACAATCACAATTAGCAACACACTTCCATCCACTAACTTTCTTAACCCAAATAACAGTACATTTCTGACTTGCCAAAGAACAAATAGTCTCAGCACCTTCTCCGTTAGTCCTCAAATTAAATCCTGCAGGATACTTCGGCGCACAAACATCAAACCTAAAATTATCAGCAATATTTATCTTCTTAACAAAACAATCTGGATTCTGCTCACATTCACCTTCAGACCCGCTCCGAGTATTATATTCAATACATTGCTGCCACCTATTCAACCTACAAGCCGCAAAACTCAAACCTTCATCTTGGCTTTCAACACAAATTTCATTTCTATAATCTGCACACCCCTCTGTCTGCACCTCCCCATCAATACAAGTCTCTCTAAAATGTCTGCTTCCTGGAGTATCAACACTTCTCCCTCCAGAAACAGAATCATCAAGCCCTATAGCTCCCTGATAAGCACACCAACTCTCCCCATTTTCCCTAGTGTCCCCATCAGAATCCTCACATCTCAAATCCTTACAAACAAACTCACCAAAATCGGCATTTTCATTTCCAGAATTTAAACCACACCTGCTCCCAGTAAGATAATTGCAATTCCCACAACTATCTTGATTTCCCAAATTATTCCCAAGACTACAACTTTCATCTTTACTCAAAATCTTCCCATCATTCCAACTCTTGTCTCTAATATTCCAATAAATATTCTCTCTATTCCCACAACTATCAAACCAATAAACTTCATCTTTTCCTTCAACACAGCTCGTTGTCGTCTGTTTTTCACAATCTGTATTTAACTCTTCTGCAGAACATAAAAATCCAGATCTAAAATCTCCGCCAATTTGTTCACATTCTCCCTCAGTTACAAACCTACAATCGCTCTTGTCCCCCCCAGGAAATACACAAGCCGCTTCCTCTCGAACCCTTGCTAAAGCCCAACAAGATATTGAATCAAGATTAGGATTAAATTCAACTTTCTGCCCCCTATTCTCCCCAATTAATTGACAAGCCCTTTCTGTTTTCATGGTTGTTTCATACCCATACAAGCAACATCCTGTCTGACATAGAGGATCATTCCCTAAAGGATCATCAATCCATACATCACCATCAAAACTACATTCAGCTGAACTTCTTTCCTGACAAGTTCCTTCAACAGAATCATAACAAGTCCCTAATTTACATTCACTCGTCTCTTCCCTTGAAGTAGGTATACAAGTCCCTGAACACAGAGAATCACATTCAGCAGCCAGATATTCCTGACACAAAGCCCCTTGCTTATCTCTAACACAGGTAGAAACCAGTTCCTCTGCAGACACCAAACCTCCTCCTAAAACAGCCTCTACAATTGTCTTATAAACAACCTTCACATTATCCAATAATCCTTTCTTCTCGTTTGCAACAACTCTTGGCTCTCCAGAACTCTCATCCAAAAAGTAAGCAATAGCAAAACTAAAACTTACAAGCAAGAAAACCTGCAAAATCACAATCCCTGCTTTAGATTTCATATTCCTGCTGGTATAGCACACCCCCTTATCGCAACATCCAAAACCTTCCCAGTCTTCTTATCTTCAATACTATAAATCTCACTACTGTCATCAGCCACAAACCTTTCAATCCCAAATCTAGGATACAAAACCATATACCCAACATATTCAAAATAACAATACTTCGCTTCATTAGAAGCAATTTCCATTGCAACATTTGCTAAATTGTACAAAGGCGAAATCACTTCAAAATCAAATCCATCAAAACTTTGAACAGCCCCATTCTTTTCAATTCTCAAATCCCTGTTGACTTCCAAATAAATCCTGTCAGGACCTAAATCAACATTTAAAGACAAAGGACCCATTTGAACATCTCCTCTCTGCCTCTCAATCTCAGCCCTTAAATCATTAAAGCACAACTCTACTCTCGGGAAAACATATTCTTCAATCTCCTCTTCAATTTCACTCAAATAAGCAGGATGCTGACTAATACAAGGCTCATAATTTCCCCTGTTATAACACAAGTAACTCACATTAACATTATTATGCATCTTCCCAAACTGCTCCGAAATAAATCCTCCCCTAGGAAGCAAAATATCAACTCCTTCCAACGTGGATTCCCTAGCGCATTTCTCAACAAAACCAGAAGGGTTTACATCAGCACCCCTAACTATTGTAGGATCCAAATCAACTAAAAAGAACAATATAATCGCAGCCACTAAAACAACCGCAATTATCACCCACAACATCATCTGCCCTCTCCGATTAAATTTAATCATTCTCATCCTCCCAAAGCTTTTCAATAGCTTTCTCAATAACATGAGACTGATTACGATAATCTTTATCTTTCAATAATTTTCTCAGAATTTTCTCAGTTTCTCTACCTATAGTCGCAGATATTCTAACCTTCATATTACTTAGTAATACTTAGTATTACGATTATATAAATCTTCACTTTTGGAAAAAAGTGAATGAGTTGGAGATTTTCTGAAAATCTTCAAACCTTCTCATAACTAAATTTATATATTTCTTTATCCTCTATAAAACATGGAAAATCAAGGCCTAACTCAAGTATTCTGGGGAAACGGAAAAGGCAAAACAACGGCAGCTCTAGGTACAGCCCTAAGGGCTTGTGGCTCCGGTTTTTCAGTTCATTTAGTACAATTCATGAAAAACGGAACCGGCGACTCTTTCTTAGACCTCCCAGGAGAAATAAGCTCTTTAGATAAATTTGATAATTTCAGTTTCAGAAGATTTGGCTCCGGTTCTTGGGTAACAAAAAAACCTCCAGCAAAAAAACACACAAAAGAAGCAAGTGAAGCCCTCACTCATATAAAACAAATCCTGAACAAAAAAGATTTCGACATAATAATTGCAGATGAAATCCTTTATGCAGTCTCCTTGGGTCTTCTAAAAGAAGAACAAGTCATAGAACTAATAAACTCAAAACCTCAAGACAAAGAATTAATTTTAACAGGCTCACACAAAGCCCTTCCAAACATATTCAAAATCGCAGATCTAGTGACAGAAGTCAAAAAACACAAACACCCTTTCGATAAAGGGATCCCAGCACGTAAGGGTTTAGAATACTAACCTTCCAACTCATATTCTTTCTCTTCAACATTTCCATCAATGTCCATTTTTCTAATTATCTTTCCTTTCCTCTTAGCTAACTCTCTTATTTTCGCAGGGTCTTTCTCACCTTCAGGCAAAACAATCTCATCAATCAATAATTCATGCTCAATCTTGACTTTTTTACCCTCAGGAACATCCCAAAAGAAAATCTCCTTTAATTTAGGCCAATATTTCTCATCAACAGTCAAACTGCAAAAACCATCATCAATCTTTTCCTCATTTTTTCCAGGCTTAGGCAAACTCTTCTTAACCTTCAAAACAATCTCATCATCTTTAACATTTAACAAATAAAAATAAGCTCCTTCAAATTCTTCTAGTTGACTTTCCTCAATTTCATACATAAATGTACCACCTTTCTTCTTAGCATCTTTCCCAGGCAATTTTTCTTTCATAAACACCTTTCCAGAGAATTTCACATCTTTATTCTCCCTAACAAATCTCACAAAATCATTTGCTAATTCAAAACTTGCTTTAATCTTCACTTTAGCACCCTTATTAAAACCAATCAAAAACCTTCTCTTATAATCGCCCTTGCCAAATCTCACAAAATACTCATGACTATCTTCATCTCCCCGCCCTTCAATAATCTTTTTCAAAAAGCTTTCCATCAACTCAAGACACAAATCCCATTTATAAATTTATTCACCTACAAAACCTTATATATATCCAATATTTCCTTTTAATATGGAATTAACAGACAAAGAAATAAAAAGAATCACGGTGATTTTCTTCTTTTTAGTATTGGCAATCCTCGCATTTTTCCTAATTCGTCCTCTCTTAATCTCGATTATAGCAGGACTTGTTTTGGCATATGTCTTCTTGCCAGTCCAAAAAAAAGTATTAAAAAATTTCTCAAACAAAAATCTCGCGTCTTCAATAACCTTAGCAATAGCAATCTTGATAATCATCATACCTTTATGGATAACAATGCCTCTAATCATCCAGCAAATATTTGAGATTTTCACTTATCTGCAAAATGTTGATTTAACAAACATAATAACAAGATTCTTCCCAACAACATCAGAACAATTCACAACTCAAGTAACTTTAACTTTCAATAATTTCATAAGCAAGGTAGCTTCAGGCGTTCTAAATTCATTAGTGAATTTCTTTCTAGATCTCCCAACATTCTTGTTAAATCTCTTTGTCTTAGCATTTGTCTTTTTCTTTAGTTTAAGAGATGGAGACAGACTAAAAGATTTCGTCTTATCACTTTCCCCTCTAACAAAATCCCAAGAACAAACAATTGTAAAGCAATTCAGAGACATTACAGATTCAATAGTTTACGGACAAATTCTTATTGGATTAGCACAAGGTCTCCTAGCAGGCCTTGGTTTCTTCATCTTCGGCGTCCCCAATGCCCTTTCCCTAACATTCCTTGCGGTAATACTATCGATCATTCCAATGCTTGGAGCAGGTTTCGTTTGGGTCCCAGTAAATGTATACCTCTTCTTAACAGGAAACAACGTCCTAGGAGTTCTTTTCCTTCTCTACAATATTTTCCTAACTTCAACAGTCGATAATTTCTTAAGAATCTATATTGTCTCCAAAAAATCAGACATACCTGCAGTTTTCATTTTAATTGGAATGATCGGAGGCCTGTTCCTATTCGGTCTCCTAGGACTTCTCCTTGGTCCTTTAATCGTAGCGTATTTCATAACATTCCTTAAAGCCTATAAAGATCAAGAACTAACGAGCTTATTCGCCCGAGCCAAAAAAGAGTAATGAAATTCAAAATAAAAAAATTAGACTTGAAAGCCGGTCGGCCTGTAATTTTCATAGATGAATATATAGCCGAAAAGCTAAACGTTCATTTAGGAGACAGAGTTGAAGTTTCAAAAAACAACAAAAAGATAATAGCAGTAGTAGACACCGTGAAGTCTTTTCTCTCTAAATCCCAGGTTGCTCTATCACAAGAAGTCGCATCTTATCTAAAGGCTCGCCCTTCACAAACAGTTGATATAACTCCAGCTCCTTCCCCAAAAAGCGCCTCTCACATTCTAAAAAAATTAAAAGGCGAATCCCTGACAAAATCTCAGATATACAAAATAATTTCAGATGTTGTATCAAATTCTTTAACAGAAGCAGAAATAGCTTACTTCATCTCAGCAGTCTACGAACATGGCATGTCTCTTCAAGAAACAATATATTTAACAGAAGCAATGTATAAAACAGGAACATCTCTCTCCTGGTCAAATAAAAAAGTAGCCGATAAGCATTCAATCGGTGGAATTCCAGGAAATAGAACAACACCAATTGTTGTTTCAATTTGCGCCGCAGCCGGTTTGATAATGCCAAAAACCTCTTCAAGAGCAATCACAAGTGCAGCAGGAACAGCCGATGTTATAGAAACAATCGCTCACATTAATCTCTCGATAGAAAAATTAAAATCAATTGTTAAAAAAACAAACGCTTGTCTAGCGTGGGGAGGCTCTTTAAGATTGGCTCCCTCAGATGACAAGCTCATAAGAGTCGAACGCCTCTTAAATTTAGACCCAGAGTCCCAACTTATTGCCTCAATAATGTCCAAGAAACTAGCAGCCGGTTCAAAATATGTCTTAATAGACATACCTTACGGAAAAGGTGCAAAAGTTTCAAAAGCCCAAGCCCTAAAATTAAAAGAAAAATTCATCAAGATAGGAAAACACTTCAAAATAAAGATGCAAGTTGTCCTTACTCTCGGATCCCAACCAATCGGAAACGGAATAGGCCCTGTCCTTGAAATAATTGATGTTCTAAAAGTCTTAAAAAGAGATAATCCTCCAAAAGATTTAGAATCCAAATCAATCTTCTTAGCATCCCAACTTCTTGAAATGACTGGCAAGGCAAAAAAAGGCAAAGGAAAAGCTTTAGCTCTCACAATTCTCAATTCAGGCAAGGCCTATGAAAAATTTAATGAAATAATAATAGCACAAGGCAAGAAATCCATTGCCCTTAAACCAGGAAGATACAAACACAACATCTTGTCCTCAAAAGAAGGAAAGATACAACATATTGACAATAAACTAATAAACCGTCTTGGCCGTGCTCTGGGCTGCCCTTCAGATAAAGCAGCAGGAATATACTTCCATAAGAAAAAATCAGACAAATTAAAACCAAGGGAACCAATTATAACCCTTTATGCAGAATCAAAACAAAAGCTAAAACAAGGTATAAAATTCTACAATAAACTTCACCCCATCAAAATTTAAATACTTATTGTATCAAAATAAAATATGTTCGAACCAAAAGGAAACCTACCAGAACTCAGAAACTACATCAAAAAAAATCTAAAAAAAGGATACACTTCTGAATCTTTAAAATATGCCTTACTAAATCAAGATTACTCAAGATTAGAAATCGAAAAAGCTCTAAACCAAGTCAACAAAGAACTCGCCTCTAAAGCCCCCCAATTAAGAACAAAGCCCAAAATAAAATATGAAATTGTAGAGCCAAAAGAACTCGCACAAATTCATAATATTGAAAAAAAATCCTTCATGAAAAAGCTCGTGGATTTTTACTTTTCCTAATTTTCCTCAACTTATCCAACTTCTCTTCTAAAACAGGCAACTCTTCTTTAATCTTATTAATTTTTTCTTTATACTTTTTCATCCTAATCTTATAAACCAACTCGGAAATCTTATTTTCTTTATATCTTTGAATCTGCGCCTTTTTCATCAATCCAATTAGTACAGATTTCTCAATGTGCATTTTCTTAATTTTCTTCTCCAATCTCTTCTTATCAAACTTCCTATATCCATATCTTCCTAAAAATCCAAAAACAACAGCAAAAGTACATGTCATATCAAATGGATCTGTTGAATCTGTAGTAGTTCCCCCAGTACAGTCAGTATTTGCAGCTGTTGGAGTTGAAGTAGTATCACAATAAAGAGTAAGAGAATCCCCATCAGTATCATTAACTCCATGAGTTGTGCTATTGGTATAAACAGTTATTATATTTCCGCCTTTTATCACAACATGCGAAGCAGAAATATTGCTCATATTAGGAGCATTATTTACAGTATAATCAACTTCAAGATAAGCTTCATAAACAGTACAATCAGAATGTCCTCCAGCACCTTTACTCACACTGCTTAATTCCACAGTCATTCCAGTATAACTTCCACTAGGACTAGCCCAAGTACAAGATTGCCAGCCTGCAGCAATCCCCCTGCAATAGTGTCAGAACATCTTGTCGCAGCACTTTGTTGTAAAAGGAAATTATAGCTACAACTTCCTCCAGTAGCAGTATAAATCCAAAGAGTCATATTATCAGGTGTTTCAGTCACAGCATCAAAGTTAAATTCTGAAACGCCATCTGCTCCTTGAGTATTATCGGCCACGTATGTCGTAACAGCAGGAGCGGTTGGTTGTCTAGTAGCATCATCTATTTCAGCAAATGTAATACCAGTCCCTTCATCCCAATTAGTTGTAACATCTGACGTTGGATCGTAATATGCAAAATTAGCACTAACAACAGCTACAAAAAACATTCCAATTATCAAACTAAATATTAACTTTCTCATTTTCTTCGCCCCCTTTTCAATTCTTCTTTCATAAATATCTCTAACTGCTTCCCAATTTGTAACCCTCTTTCCTCACAGAACTTCTTATACAAATCTTTAATCCTCTTATCTACAGATATAGTTAACTTATCATTACCTTTCTTCATACGTACATATACTATTTTATACGTATTTAAACATTTCCAAAACCCTTAAATATCTCAAAAACTTCAATAAATTGCTCAACTTCGGTTGAGTGAGAGGTAGGAACTTCGGTTTTTGCCTCTTTTATATTCTTTCTAAAGATTTCTAAGCGAGAATTAAAGATGATGGAATAATTTTTTTATTCTTATGCACTATAAAAATCTGCCAACCTATTATTTTTTAGAACTTTTCTTCTTCTTTTTTCCAGAAGATCCTTTCTTAACTTCCCTTTTCTTTCTAGAACCTCTCTTCTTGGATTTTGCAAGCTTAATTAATTTCTTAACTTTAGAAGCCTTTGAGCCTTTGCTTTTCTGTCTACCAGTATTTTTCACAGCTTCTTTTTTCACTTTTTTCTTTGCCATTTTAAAAGGTTGAGAAAGAAAAGAACTGGACCCGGTGAAAGAGTATCCAAACAAAATCAATTCAATCTAACTTCTTGAAATTGGATGTTAACTTTTTCGCGCCACATACAAGCTTAACAAGCATAAGTTTCATATGGGGAGTTATAGTCCAGTCACCACATTACTCAAGATACTTGACATAGGCTGATGCAATCACACTCTTTTCAGAGCAACCGTATATCTCCTCTTCCTCAGTACACTAAATGTTAAATCACTTATAAACTTTTCTGTGCCATCTTTTCGCAATCCCTCTAAACAAGTTCACTATATAAAATATTATCATCCAAATTTTTAAACTCGAAGACTTCAACTCGTAAGAGTTGAATGGATTAGAGATTTTCAATCTCTAAGCCCTATACCTCAAGCGAGAGTTAAAGATTGCCTCCACAAAACAACAATCTTTAAAAACACTACCTTATTCACTCTACCAACTAAACAAGAGGATTAAAAAAATGCAAGACGAAGGCGGAGAGCCTGCACCTGAGCCAACTGGCGACGAAGGCGAAGAAACACCAGCTGCTTAATTAAGCTGAATAATAATTTTTATTTTTATTTTATTAGTAATTCTATGAATGCGTATTAAGATGATTCAATTTATAGTGAGAACGCTAACAGGAATCCGAAGGATTCCTATCATACTCTTTGGAAGCCAGCGGAAACCTTTCTTGTAGAAAGGTTTTGCTACGCCGACGGAAGGAATCGAACCTTCATATCCTTAACGGAAAGCAGGGTTCAAGCCTGCCGGGCGACCACTGCCCAACGTCGGCAAATCTTAGATTTAATTAACAAAAACGCCTTATAAACCTTTAGAAATCTACTCTGATGATCCAACTATTCTACCTTCAGGACCTGTCTCAAGATTAACTTCAATTAAACCATGAGGTCCATCATAAGAACCATTATCTCTTCTAATACGCTTTACTAATGGACTTACTCCTCCATTTCCAGAAATATAAATATCACTAAATAACTCATCTCTTCCGTTATCTTCAGGTTGTTTTATTGCTCTTATCATAAAAATCCAGATTAAGAGCCATATTTAAACCTTTCTATATGTACTAACTTAAAAGTAACAATTTATTACCAGAACTATCCCAAACTAACAAAATCTGTTCGAATTAAAAAATTAAATAAATTTATCCGAACAGGCTTGACAATCCAGCAGCTGATTCAGCAGGCTTTTCTTCTTCCTCGGCTTCTTCTTCCTTCTTCTCGCCGCTTTCTGCTCCTCCACTAGCAGGAGCTGCTGCTACAGCACTAGCGCCTTCAAGCTCTTTATCTATGTCAACACCTTGCAAAGCTGCAAGCATTGTCTTAACTTTAGATTCATCAACTTCAACACCCGTCGCGGAGATAACTTTCTTCAAGTTCTCTTCGTTCACAGGCTGCCCAAGTTTATGCAAGAGCAAGGCCCCATATATGTATTCCATTACGCGTTTCCTCCCTTATCATTGTTAGCATCTTCAGTTTTTTCCTCTTCCTTCTTCTCCTCTTTCACTTTATCTCCATCACCTTCCATAACCTCATTACCTTTTTCGGTTTCTGTTTTTTCATTATCAACGGCTGCAGGCTTTTCTTCTTCTTCCTTCTCCCCCTCACCACCTTCGGCTGCTGGCTTTTCTTCTTCAGCAGGCTTTGCAGCCCCAACAACTTTCTCCAAAGCCCCCGCCTCCGCCCCAGCCTTCCCAATCAAAAATCCAACTGTCTCTTTAACAACATAACCAACACCAATAGCAAACCCTTTAGATTTACCAATCGCTTCGCGCAAAGCCTCCAAAGTTCCTTCTTTATCAATTTTAATATTCTCATAAATCTTATCGGCCTCAGAGTCATAAGCAGCCAGTGGAACAAAGCCAACTTTCATAGGCTCAACTCCCAACTTCCCTAAGACACCAGAAATATTTTCATCAATAACTTCTCCCTCCTTAACAATTGTAGCCCCTTTCTTAATCGCGATCTTTCCATTTTCAACAGCCACCTTCAATCCAACACTACTGAGCCCCGAAATATCAGGCCCTGGCATTAATTCAGTTGGCCCTGGCTCAATCTCTATATCTTCCGGAGCAATATCTCCAGCCTTTGCTTTAGTAGAGCTCTGATTCTCACTCAACATCCCAGACAATTCAAAAGCATCAATGTCAGAAAACAAAACAGCCACATCCGCTCCAATATGCTCTTTCAAATTTTGCAAACTACCTTTCTCAATTGTTCCAATCGCCCTAAACATCAAACTCTTCTTTGCAACATTAATCTCAACCTTCCCTCTCAAATCTTTCTTAATCTGATTATACTGACTCGAAGGCAAACCCTTAATAGACGCAAGCAAAATCGTCTTACTTTTCTTGATCTTATCAGCTAACTCAACAACAAGCTTCTTCTTCTCCTCGGACACGTGAGTTTTTTTCGTATCATTATCTACCTTCTTCTCCTTACCTTTATCTCCATCACCTTCCATAACCTCATTACCCTTTTCGGTTTTATCATTAATTACTTCTTCGGCCGTTGGCTTTACTTCATCTGACATCTTAGTTAACCTCCACCTTCACAGGCTTACCCATAGTGAACTTAATCATAACGTTCTTCACATTCTCCTTCTTCGTAGGCAAGGCATTAACAATCGCTGTATAAACAGATTTAACGTTCTCAACAATATCTTCATCTTTCATCTTCTCTTTTCCAATACTCAACTTAATACTGGCTTCCTTAGCCCTAATCTTGAAAGACTTACTAATTTTTTCCAAAACTTTCTCAATCGCTTCATCATTTTCCTGAGGCAAAATTCCCAACTGTGGCGATGGCATTTTTCCAGCAGGCCCAAGCGCCTTACCAAATGTAGTAGCAACCTTTGGCATCAGCCCAGCAAAAGCAATAAAGAAATCATATTCCTTAACAAGTTTCGCAAGCTCACCTTTATCTTTGTACTTCGCAAACTCAGGCTCTGTAATCACATCAACCTTATCAGTCTTCTTCGCCAAAAACGCGCAAACCTTCTTATCCTTAAGCTTATGAGGAACCTCCGCAATAACATTAATATTATCCTTTCTCCCGTCGACACCTTTAAAATTCACAATCAAGTCTACGCTTTGATCAAACTTTCTTTCTTTACTATTCTTTCTCAGTTCTGCTAATCCTTCTTCCAGTTTCATTTATGCCTCCTACGTAATGCCTCTTGCCCATAGAATCTTATGACAACAGGACGTAGTTAATCGACAATTATCACAGAAATCCCCCATTTAAAAACCTTACCCTTTCAACTCTGCCATCTCTTCCCTGCAAATTTTGCACTGCGTAACCCTCTCATCTTTTTTCTCAATCCATTTCCAAGCCGTGCAGTTAGTACAAAACATCCTCTTGTAAGAAATCGTTCTAATAACCCTCTTTTTCATCTTTAATATCTAACCAAAAACCCTCTCGACAAATTTCATCGAATTAGAAATAATAAAACCAACAAGACCAATTATCAAAATCCCAAGAGCAGAAACCTTTGCAACAGTATTAAACTCATATTTACTCGGTTTTCGCAAAACATGCCAAACCCTTTTCGATTGAATCACAAATGATTTTATTTTCGCCCATACCATAATTATCCTACAAAAAACAGCTTTTTAAAACTTCAGTTTTTCTAGACTTCCAGTCTTCTCCAGATTGAACGCTCTAATTTCCGTCGTCTTGTATATTCTAACTCTCTTCTAATTTCCCTTCTCCCAGATATGTAACTTCCCCCTACTCCCAATCCATATGTACCCAATCCAATGAGTCCCCATATCAAAGGTCCAGAAGCATCAACACCTTCAACCAATATCCCTGGCCAAATCCTAGACGCTCCATATAAACCTCCATACAGTAAAAAATAGGTGCCTCCTATCGCTTTAGCAGAATCGCTAAGATCACCACCAGAAAACCAAAAATAATCTCTCGCACACTTTAAGTCCCTCTTAACTCTCATTTCTCTTCTCACAAAAACATCTTTTTAAATATTCACTAAGCAGCCAAAGGATCAACAGCCATCCAAACTTTAGCACGGCTTATAGCACCATAGAATCCACCATGAGCAGATCTTACTTCATGTCTTAATATCTTAAGATTTCTCCTAAGACTTCTCGTAATAATTGGATCTTTCCTATGACTTGCAGCATACTCAAACATATCCATTATATCACGTTCTCCAATTTCCAAACCAGGATATTGAACAATATTTCCAAAGCCCCCTCCCATATTTTTTTTATACTGAACTCTAACATTCACCCCCTCAACTCCTTCTTCGTGACTTATCATCCAAACTTTAGCATCTGATAATTCATCTGCATATTCTCTTTGTCTTTCATCCATTATTATTCATCCACAAAATCAATCCCAAGCTCTTCCTCCAAAGCCCCCTGCTCTGTCTTCCCAACATCAATCTCACTCCCTAAAATCTGAGAACTCTTAACTCCAGTAACAATCAGCAAAATCTTAATCGCATTTTCCATGTCAGCAGAAATCTGCGCCCCAGAAATAATTTTAGCATCAGGAGAAACTTTCTCTCCAATTATCTCCATAACTTTTTTGTATTCATCTAAAGACATATCATTCCCTCCGACCATATAAACCAAAGCCCCGTTCGCATTCGCAATATCAACATCAAGCAAAGGATTACTGACAGCCTTCTCAACAGCTTCCTTAGCCCTATCTTGCGTATCACTTTCACCAATCCCAATCAAAGACACTCCTCCATTGCTCATAACAGCTTTCACATCGGCAAAATCCAAATTCACCAATCCAGCTTTAGTAATCAGTTCAGTAATACCCTTAACAGCATTAGTCAAAATTTCATCAGCAACTTTAAACGCAGTATGCATCGGCAGTTCAGGAGCAAGCTCCAAAAGTTTATCGTTAGGAATAACAATCAAAGTATCAACAATCGAAGCCAGCTTCTCCAAACCATATTGAGAATTCTCAATCCTCTTCTGTCCTTCAACAGTAAATGGCAAAGTCACAACTCCAATTGTCAAAGCCCCTTGCTTTTTAGAAACCTCTGCAATCACAGGGGCACTTCCTGTCCCTGTCCCCCCTCCAAGTCCGCAAGTAATAAACACAAGGTCACTATCAGCCAATTTCTTTCTAAGCTCCTGCTCCGATTCCTTCGCAGCCTGTTCACCAATTTTAGGATTGCTTCCAGCCCCAAGCCCATTCGTCAATTCACGGCCAATCAAAATCTTTGTATCAACATTAGTATACAACAAATCTTGAGCATCAGTATTCACAGCAAAAATCTCACAACCTTTAATCCCAATCTCTTTCATCCTCGTAACTGTATTCCCACCACCCCCACCACATCCAATCACTTTAACACGAGCCGACTGCTTTTGCAAAAGTCCTTCAAGTTCATGATCAATCTCACTATTAGCCCCTTCATGCGGATGCTCTGGAATATCTACATCCTGCCCAGACTCAGCAGGATTATTAATATCAACTTGAGTTTGCACTTCCCCTTCTGCCATCTCAGAACTAGCTTTAATCAATTTATAAGGATTATTGTGATTTTGCCTCACCTTTCTTCTCACTAAAACTAAGCTCTTTCCCAATCAAATCCTTAAATTTATCATTCAATTGTTTAATGACAGGTTCAAGTTCTTTAGGACCTTTAGCAATAACCTTCTCCTTAACTTCAATCTCCGGCACAAACCTCAAATAATTCTCAAATAAAGCCTCTGCCTTTTCTTTATCATCATCAACTTTCCGAACAATTGTATAAACATACTTCAAATCCTTCCCAGACAAAGGATTATTAAAATCAGCAATAACTCTCGCTCCCGAAATAGCAATTATCCTAGCCATCGCATTATCGAAAGTCAAAACCATTCCAACCCTAGGTTGAGCGTCTTTTTCCTTGAAAGCATTCAAAGGAATTGTCCTAATTAACTCCCTCTTCCTATCTCCAAATGCATCTTTTTTCTTTATCTCGACTTCATATTTCTTCCCTATCTCTTTACCCTCAAGGTCTTTATCAAGCCCAGCAACAACCATCTTCTCTCCAATAACAATAACTGTCTTTTGCACCTTGGCCTCCGGATTAATCTTCTTCAATTCCTCAGGAACATTCGAATCGAAAACTTCCCCATTGGCATAGCCAGTAAATTGCAATTCTATGAAGTCATTTCGTTTAACTGTCTTGTCTTCAGAAATGACTGGTAAGTCTTTTTTCTTTGTCTTTACCATCTTCCACTCAGAAAAAATACCTTTAAAAATCCTTCCCAAAAAGATTTTAGAAACCATTATAAATAAAATTCCACACCTTAATGAATGAAAGATTATAATTATTCAAGGTTAGCCAAGTACTATGACATACTTGAAAATGTAGAAAGCATAGAATCGTTCAACCCAGTTTTACTTAAGATATTAAGGAAGCATAATGTCAAAAGTATTCTTGACATGACTTGCGGAACAGGAGTTCAAGCAGGGTTCTTACACAAAAAAGGTTTGAAAGTTAAGGCCTCTGATTATAATGCTCAAATGATAAAGATTGCAAGATCCAAATTTAAGAAAGTTGATTTCAGAAAAGGAGATATAAGAACCTCAAAATACGGGAAATTTGACGCAGTAATTTCTATATTCAATGCAATAGGTCATTTGTCAAGAAAAGATTTTGAAAAAGCAATTAGAAACATTGGAAAAAACTTAAACGACAAAGGCCTGTATATCTTTGATATCTTCTGCTATGATTATATGAAAAAAAATTTCATTAAGCACGAATTCATTGATTTTGCAAAAGAAGTTAACGATACAAAATTTGTCAGGTTCAACAATAACAAAATGGATAAGAAAAAAAAGATACTTACCATGAACCAAAAGATCTACGTTCAAAAAGGATTGGATAAACCGATGATCTTCAAGGAAAGTTGGGATTTACAGATATACTCCTCTAAGGAATTAAAGAGAATACTTGAAAAAAATGGTTCCCAGGTAGTAGAATTCTTGGATATGTCTGGTAAGAAATACAAACCAAATTCTTCATTAATACTAACTATTGCAAGAAAAAAGTGATTATACTGTTTACAAAATCTTTATAAAACCTTCTTTTCATTATCATTTATGGTTTTAAAGATTATTGAAGCAACACAAGCAAAGCCTGGCTCTATGATATTAATTGACGGAGAACCCTATAATATTAGATCCAACGACATTTCAAAAACAGGAAAGCACGGTCACGCCAAATGCAGAATCGAAGCAGTAAACCCAATCACAAAAGGAAAGAAAGTTCTAGCAGTTCCAGGCCACGAGCGCTTTGATGTACCTCTAGTAGAAAAGAAAAAAGCACAAGTCTTATCAGTCTCAGACAAATCAGCTTCAGTAATGGACTTAGAATCCTACGAAACCATTGACTTACCATTCGCAGAAGAACTCAAAGATTCCTTAGCCCCAGAAAAAGAAGTTGAATACTGGGACATCGAAGGTAAGAAAGTCATAATGAGGGTCCTATAATGGCAACTAAAATCCCAGTAGCACAACACAGACTTTTCGCGAACATGTTCGTCTGTAAAAAATGCGCTAAGAGAGTTCGTACACAAGCAATAAAAGTAATCACAGGTAAAGTCCGTTGTCCGAGGTGTGGAGGCCGAGCCTTCCGACCAGTCAGAAAGAAATAAACATTTGAAAAGATGGTTTCATTATACGTTTACGACATAGCATTCTTAGTACTGTTTACCCTAGCAGTCGTCATCTTTCTCTACACTAGAAAAAGCAATCTAAAAAGAGAAGGAATCCTTTATCTTTACAGAACAAGCATTGGATTAAAGTTTATTGAATGGACATCAAAAAAATTCCCAAAAACTCTCAAAGCCTTACAATATGTAGTAATCCTCTCAGGATATACTTTAATGATCTTGGTCGTCTGGTTAATAGGAAAACTCGGCTACGATTACATCACATCCCCATATCTCGCTGAAGCTGTAAAGGTCCCAGTCATCCTCCCTCTAATCCCTTACCTCCCAGAACTATTCAACTTAGACTTCCTACCTCCATTCTATTTCACATATTGGATTGTCATTATAGCAATAATTGCAATACCTCACGAATTTGCCCACGGAATCTTCGCTCGTTTAAACAAAATCAGAATCAAATCAACTGGCTTCGGTTTCCTAGGTCCATTTTTAGCAGCCTTTGTCGAACAAGATGAAAAAGACATGGTAAAAGCCAAGAAGTTTCCACAATTATCTCTACTAGCAGCAGGAACTTTCGCGAATGTCTTAACAGCAATCTTCTTTGCCATCCTTCTATGGATATTCTTCATAACAGCCTTCGTTCCAGCAGGAGTTAACTTCAATACATACGCAACTTCAGTCTTGCCTGCTTCAGATGTTGAACTCCCAAGCGACTTACAATTAGATAAAGAACTAATCGAAATAACATATCAAGGCCAAACATATTTCGCAAACCCTGCATTAATACAACAAACTTTAGACAATGAACTAACTCATCTATTTGCCTTCGACAACTCTCCAGCTTATCAAGCACAGCTCAAAGGCTCTATAACAACTTTCAACGGTGTCCCAGTCACATCTTTCCAAGAACTCTCGGAAGAAATAGGTAAATATTCTCCAGGAGATTCAGTAACAATAACAACAGAACTTGAAAATGAAAACCCAATATCTTATGATCTCGAACTAGCAGAACGTGATGGACAAACTTTCCTAGGCATAGGAGTCATTCCCCCATCTTCAAAAGGAATCATGGGAACTCTTTATTCTTGGGTATCAGAAATTAAAGACCCACTAACTTATTACAAATCCTCATTAGGTGACTTCGGCATCTTCATCTACGATTTGCTTTGGTGGACAATCTTAATCAGCATTTCAGTAGCTCTAATTAACATGCTTCCTCTAGGAATTTTCGACGGTGGAAGATTCTTCCTTCTAACAATCTGGGGCCTAACAGGCTCTCAAAAAATCGGGGAAAAAGCATTCAAGATCTCAACAATCCTAATCTTATTACTAATAGCAGCCATGATGGTTAAGTGGGTCACTATCTTTTTCTAGTTAACAAACTCAATCCCTTTCTGCGTAAACACTACTAATCGAATACCAACCGGGGTTTCTAGCAAAGCCGAGATTAAAGCCATATGCTCCTTCCCATTCCCAGAAGCAATTGACAAAGCAACTTCAAAATCACCTTTCAACTTCCCTTTCAACTTATCCATAATTTCTGTCTTCAATTCCAACAATGGCTTCCCGCAATCAACATCAATCGTATCCGTTTTACTATTCTCAGGAAATCCCTTCGTCCCCTTATCCTTCACCAAAAAAATCCTCTCACAATCAGAATTATTCATAACACCCTTCACTTGTCCCCAAGTTTCCTTATCTTCTCCAACAAAAACAACTAGCTCCATGAAAAACAGAGAATCATTATCTTTATAACTATTATTGTACAATAACTATCATGCCAAGAGACATACCTTTAGGTGAAATTACATTAAGAAGATACGAAAAGCCATATGATTCTCCAAAACGTGAATTAGTAAGAAAAGTCTGCCTCTCCCTCGGTCTTTTACAACCTGGAGATTCAAGAGACATTGTCGTTGACTTACTATTAGTCTTAGAAGAATCAAGAAAAAGAAAATCCTGGCTTTCATCTTTTGAAATCCGAGATCAAATCCAAAAAATAAGAAAAGACTCCAATGGTTTAGCAGAATCAAACATCAGACGTCAATTAAAAAGATTAAGAGATTCAATGTTTGTCGACAAACAAGAAAATAAATACAGAATGTCAGAATTCGCCCCACTTTCAGAACTCTTTGAATCCAAAATAGAATCTTTCCTAATCCCTCAAACAGTCGAAAGAATAAAAGAATACCTTTCCAAACTAGATGAATAATATATCTTACAGAACAATAATCCTTATTAACCAAAAAAACTTTCAGTTTAATGCCCCACGAATTAGAATTAAAAGATGTTACTTCCCCTTGGGATGGCCAATATGATATTACTCTTGTTCTAAGAATAATCTCTTCATATCTTGAAATAAAATCAGACTGTTTCCTCATGGGAGATTTTGGTGAGTTACATAGCGTCAGAAAAGCAGCAATCTCATACAATAATGGTTCAAAAATTCAAGTCACAAATATTAAAGATGACAAATACATAATAGACAACTGGCCCAAGGATAAAGACTTCGAATCTTTCAGACAACAAGCTCAATCCCTCCTAGAAAAAATAACTTTAAGCAGACAACCAGAATATTACATCTAACCGCTAAATTTAAAAAGCCGTTGTTTTTAACATTATCATCTACTTCTAAGATATTAAGAAGTAGTCGGAGCTGTATCAAAAGATTGAAAAAGACTTTTCTTTTGATGCATTTGGGAGGTCGGAAGCCTCACATTATAACAATGGCAATCTTTATCATAAAAGTAACCACAAACAAAGAAGACAGAGCAGTCGAAATGATTAGCCAGAGAGCTGTCAAAAAACAAATCAATGTCTTCTCCGTCGTTAGACCTCACGGACTAAAAGGATATATAATTCTCGAAGCTGTCGACAGAGAAACCGCAGAAGAAGCAGCCTTCAACTTACCATACGTAAAAGGCATAATCGGAAAGACAGTCCCATATGAAGAAATTAAAAACATGCTCGAACCTACCATTGAAGACTTCAATATAGAAGTTGGAGATATCGTCGAAATGATCGGACAAACATTCAAAGGAGAAAAAGCAAAAGTCACAAGAATCGACACAGCCAAAGGAGAATTAGTCGTATCTCTATTAGGTGCGTCCGTTCCAATCCCAGTTACAGTAAAAATGGATAACGTAAAGGTTATAAGGCGTGAATCTGACTCAGAAGAAGAGCCTGGGGATTCCGAAATCGAAGATTCCGAGGAAGAAGATGAACAAGGAGACAAAAGCATCTTAGGAGATATAGTATGAAAGTAAAACTATTAGTTGAAGGCGGAAAAATGGCACCAGGTCCAGCAGTAGCTCAGCAGCTAGGTCCAATGGGAATCAACCTAGGAAAAGTAATTACCGACGTTAACGACGCCACAAAAGGCTTCGCAGGAATGACAGTCCCAGTAGAATTAGATGTAGATCCTAAAACAAAATCTTACGAAATTGAAGTCTCCTCACCTCCAGTATCAGGATTATTAAAGAAAGAACTCAACTTAGAAAAAGGCTCAGGAGAAGCCCATAAATACAAAGTCGGAAACATATCAATCGAATCTTTAATCTCAGTTGCAAAAACAAAATCTCCAGACCTCTTAGCAAAAGACACAAAGGCAGCCCTAAAATTAGTTGTAGGAACTTGCCAGTCTTTAGGAATCTTAATTGACAATAAAGAACCATCTAAAGTCCAAGAGGAAATTAACGACGGAACTTATGATACAGAAATTTCTGAAGAAAGAACAGAAATGTCTCCAGAAAAGAAAGCCAAGTTAGAAAAATTCTTCAAGATCAGATTAGCAAAGCAAGAGGCAGAGAAGAAAGCGGAGGAAGAAGCTGCAGCGGCCGAAGAAGCAGCTAAGTTAGCTAAGGCAGCCAAGGCAGAAGCCGGCGAAGGAGCCGAGGGCGAAGAAGCTCCAGCCGAAGGAGAGGAAGGAGAAACTGAAGAGGGAGCAGAGGGCGAAGCACCTGCCGAAGGAGAAGCACCAGCAGAAGGCACAGAAGCGCCAAAAGAAGAACCGCCGAAGGAATAAGCCTTATAACTCGAAGATTTACCTCTTAAAGCGAGAGTTAAAGATTGCGATAGCAATCTTTTAATACCCTCATTCTCATTTATTTACATTGGGGATATGGTCTAACCTGGTTATGATTCGAGCTTTGGGAGTTCGCGATCCCGGTTCAAATCCGGGTATCCCCATCTCTGCTCACCGTAGGGAGTCCTCGAGCAAGAGTGAGTCAGAGACAGGATCGTATAAACACACCTCTTTAAAATGAAAATCGGAATAATAACAGACAGCCATGACAGAATAGAACTTACACAAAAGGCACTAAAGATATTCAAAGAACAAGATGCTAAAGCAATAATTCATTGTGGAGACTTCTGCGCACCTTTCATGATGAATGAATTAGCAGAATTCGATGGTGAAGTCCATTGTGTTTTCGGAAATATCGACGATCGCTTTCTAACACCAAACAGAGCCAAAGAATTAGGAATTAACTTCCATGGAGACATAGCAGAATTAGAATTTGACGGAAAGAAAATAGCAGTTAATCATTATCCAGAATTAGCAGAAGCCCTTGCCTCAACAGGAAAATATGATGCTGTCTTCTACGGCCATAATCACGAAGCAGACAAAAAGAAGATTAATAATACCTTACTATTAAATGCAGGAGAATTAATGGCAAGAAAAACAGGCCCAAGTATAGCGATTTATAATACAGAAACAAACGACGCTGAAATAATTAAAATGCAATAGGTTTTTAAACCGTCCTAAAGATAAAATAACAATGGCATCAAAAACAAAAAAGATCAAAGCAATGGGAAAATACCGAGCCGGTTACGGAACTCGTGTTAGGAAGACCTATAACAAAATAGAATCTCAGCAAAGAAAAACTCAGAAGTCTCCTCATCATCCAACAGGCCGAGCAGTAAGATTAGCAGCCGGAATCTGGAAATGCGTCAAAACAGGAAAAATATTCGCAGGCCCAGCATATTACCTAGAGGAAGAAAATGCAAGGAATTGATAAGTTTGCAGTAGCAGCCGGAATCGTTCTTTTAGTAGGTGGAAGCATTTTAGCAATTATCTCAGTATTTTCTCCCTTCTTCCTATTAATATATGCAATCCCTGCAATAATTATAGGTCTAGTCATACTATTAACTCTAAGAAAACAAGAATACGTAGAACCAATTAAATCCGAAACAAATAAAAAACAAAGGAAATAAGGTATAACATGATTGTAACAACATCACTAGAAGTCCCAGGGAAAAAGGTCAAAGAAATCATGGGCGTAGTAAAAGGAAACACAGTTAGAGCAAAAAACGTTGGTAGAGACATAGCAGCTGGTTTCAAAAATCTCGTCGGTGGAGAAATAAAATCATACACAGATTTACTAGCACAAGCAAGGGAAGAAGCTTACAATAGAATGGTAAACGAAGCCATTGATAAAAAGGCTGACGCAGTCATAGGAATGAGATTCATGACATCCATGGTAATGGCAGGCTCCGCAGAAATTTTAGCGTTTGGAACAGCCGTTAAACTTAAATAATCACTTTTTCCAATAATAACCATGGCACAATACAAATGTTTTCATTGCGAGAAAACAATATCATCTAAACAACTAGAGAAAAGGTTCGTTTGCCCTCACTGTGGCTCAAAGATTTTCTACAAACCTAGAACACAAATAGTCAAATTAAAGGCAGAATAAAATGGCAGAAGAAGATAACACACAAGCAATACAAGAACTGCAAATGTTGGAACAAAACATCCAACCTTTACTAGCTCAAAAGCAAGCAATCCAAGTAGAATTAAATGAAGTTCTTAACGCATTAGAAGAATTAAAAACAGCCAAGGACGATGTCTACAAAATAATCTCAGGAGCAATGATAAAATCATCTCCAGATAATTTAAAGAAAGAACTTGAAGAAAAAAAGAAACTCTTAGACCTCAGAGTCTCCTCGATAGAAAAGCAACAAACCCTTATCGAATCAAAAGCAGAAGAATTAAGAAAATCCTTAGTTCCAAAGCAAGGCAAAAAGTAAGTATTGCACTATCAAAATCTTTAAATATCATGTCTAACTCAATTTTAACATGGCTTTTGACTTCAAAAAATTTCTTGGAAAAGAGGAAGACGATGAAGAATACCTCGAGATAGATTTCGACGCTGGCGCGCCAGAAGAAAACAAGGTGATGGTTAAACCATTCATGCTAAAACAATTTGATGATATCAATGAAATTCTAACAGCCCTAAGAGATGGCAATTCAATCGCAGTCATCGATATAAAACCTCTAAAGACAAAAGATGTTATAGAACTAAAGAGGGCAGTTGCAAAAGTCAAGAAAACAGTTGAAGCTCTTGAAGGCTCAATCGCAGGCTTCGGCGACAATACAATCATAGCAACACCAAGCTTCGCGGAAATCCACAGAGCCCCAGTGAAGACAGAAAAGAAGGAAAAAACTGATTTTATCGGCCAAGGCAACTAGTCCTATTATATATAGAACAGAAATAATTATTAACCCTCTTCTTCAAATAAACAAATGGTTTTAGTAAAAATCCTCGGAGGCCTCGACATACTCGCATCAATGGTATTCCTATCCCTAATATTCGGAATTACTCCTTTACTCCAAATAACACTATTCTTCGCAGGCTTCCTATTATTAAAGGGCATGTTCATACTAACAGGAGACATCTTATCAGCAATCGATCTTTTCAGCGCAGCCCTATTATTAGTATCAATCTTCACACTCCCCTTCTCAATCCTACTCTGGACAGCCGCCTTCTTACTATTAGCAAAAGGATTTGTAAGCTTCTTATAAAATCCTATATAATAGGACGTCCTATATTTGTACTAAATCCCTGCCTCAATATAAGTATAAAGAGTAAAAGGTGTATAAAAACAAGGAACCCTTCTTCTAGTTAATTTATGCCTCACACCACCAAAAAAAGTCACAATAGGTAACCCAGATAACCTTCTTCTTTCATCAGAGCTTAAATCAAAATAATCAGGATCTCCATTCACATCAACTCCCCAAACACTTTCAACATGCCTTCCATGCGACCTTCGACCCATTGTAACATTAATAATCATAACTCTAAAACAAACTCCCCAGCTTAAATATCTATCTAAGATTTAGAAATCGAGAACACAACTTTCAAAGCAACTATAATTGTAGCAGGCACAAACAAAACCAAAAGCGCACCTAAAATTGAACTAATAATTCTTCCAATATCCACGCCCAAAACAGCCGCACTTAAAACCAAACCTTGAATTCCTGCGAAGCTTACAATAACTAAAGACACAGCAGCCAAAAGAAAAGTTTGAATATCTTTTTCAGAAACAAAGTATCCAACAACAACACCGAGCAAGGCCAAGATCCCTAAGATGACTGGGTTAATATTACTTCCAGCAAAAACACCGACGACAACAGCCAGCACAACCCCAATTAGAAAAGCCCACGCACCAATCAAATTCTCCCTTGCTTTTATTGGCATAAAACCATTCTCCTCAATTATATATATTAGAGAAGCATAGTTTATTTAAATCTTCTCAAATTTAACAGATCATCAAAAATTACTAAAAAAACGAAAAGTTTAAATACTATAGTAATTCCAAAGTTACAACAAAAAAATGAAGACAAAAATTTTCACACTCGGTTTGTTCGCAATGATTCTTTCAATCGCGTTGGTAAGTGCGGCTTCTTTATCAATTTCAAACACTAATGTTCCATCATCTGTTAACCATGATGCAAGTTCTTTTGCAGTCACTTTCGATTTGACAAACGCTGGACAATCATCTGGAATTGATTGGTCAGGATCTTCAGTTTCTCAATCTGGTTCAGTATCTTTCGACCTTTCAAACATTGCTGATGGTTCAACAACACCAGTAACAGAATCAGTTACAGCAACAGTTTCTTTCCCAGATCACAAGTCAGGTTCAATCACTGGAACAATCGTAGCAGACCCAACAGGTACAGGAAACCCAGTAAGCTTCTCATTCTCAGTTCCTATAAATGACGAAACATCATACTCTCTCTCAACAACACCATCAGATGGTAAACTAATGATTGACGAAACTGGAACATTAGTAGTAGAAAACACAGGAAACACACCAGTTACAGTGGATTTGATTGTAACATCAGATTTCGCAGTAACACTCTCTGAAGACCAAGTAACAGTTTCAGCAGGAAACTCAGAATCTGTGATAGTAACACCAAGCGTTACACACTCAGAACTTGACTTTGGTTCTAACGCAATAACAATCACAGCAGATGGATCAAACAATGTCCAATCTACTGCTTCGTTCTCAATCCAAAAAACATTCTGTTCCTCAGGAACAATTGGCGGAAATCTTGAAATAAAAGACTTCAAAGTAAACAACGAAGGCGACGGTAAAGACGACGAATGGAAATTACTTGACAGAATCACAGTTGAAGTTGAAATAGAAAACACAGGTTTAGATAACATAGATGTTGATGATATTTTTGTAGAAATCGCATTATTTGACAACAGTGGAAAAGATGTAACTGGCGACTTAGACTTCCAAAACACAGATGAAGAAGAAATCGACTTCGGAAACTTAGATGAAGACGATGAAGACACAGTTGAATTTGAATTCCTAGTAACATCAGACATGGACAGTGGAAGCCACAAGTTAGTTGTAAAAGCTTACAGCGATGACTTGAACGAAGACGTTGAATGTGTAGATCAAGGTTCAGACTTGAGTGATACAACTTTTGAAGCTATCAAGATAGAAAAAGAAAAAGATGAAGAAGACTTCCTAAAACTTGACGATGTTAGAATAAACCCATCACAAGTTACATGTGGTGAAACAGTCGATGTTTCATTCGACATTGTAAACGTTGGAGATGAAAACCTTGAAGACAGATTCAGAGTAAACTTGTTCAGTAACGAGTTCAACCTTGATTTGGAACAAGACATAAGAAAAGATCTTGACGAAGGAGATACAGAAAAAGCATCTTTCACATTTGTAGTTCCTGAAGGCCTAGCAGACGGCCCTCACACCCTTAGGGTTACAACAGAACACGATTATAACAGTAGAACAGATACATTCAAGCACGAGTCAGCAGATGAAACACCAATCACACTTACAGTTATAGGATGCTCTGGAGTTCCTTCACAGCAAGACGGAATCGCAGCAATCACAGCATCACTTGCTTCAGACGCAAAGCCTGGACAGCAATTAATAATCCGTAGCACAATTACAAACCTTGAGCCTGGCTCTGTAGACTTTGTAATCGGCGCAACTGGTTATGAATCATGGGCATCTCTAGACTCAGTCTCAGACAGATTAGTTACACTTGGCTCTGGAGAAAGTAGAGACATAACATTAACATTCACAGTAGACGCAGATGTTAGTGGCTCGCAATCTTTCGTGATTGAAGCAAAGTCAGGAAGCAGAGCGCAAACAAGAGAAGTTCAAGTTAACATCGCAGGCGCTGCTGGACTTGACCTAGGCGGAAACTCACTTATCTGGGTAATCGGAATAATCAACGTGATCTTAATCATATTGATCATAATCGTTGCAGTAAGACTTTCTAGCCGATAATCCCTAGCGCACCGCTAATCTTATTAAACCCTTTGGCTTTCTTTACTTATGAATTTTAACTTAAAGACTTTGGTTTTTAGATATTTAATTTTGCTTTTAATAGCAATTCCAAATCTCTTTCTTCTTTATTTTATCTTCACACCTTTAACAGTCTACCCTGTTTTCTGGCTCCTAAAATTCTTCTACAACGCAGATTTAGTAGCTCCGACAGTCATCTCTTTCAACCAAATCCTAATCCATTTAATCCCAGCTTGCATCGCAGGCGCAGCCTATTACTTACTCTTAATCCTAAATTTAACGACACCCATGCCTCTTAAAACGCGTATAAACAGCCTCATATTCCTCCTATTATCCTTCTTAATTCTAAACATCTTGAGAATATTCTTCTTCGCAATCTTAGCCTTGTCTGGCTTCCAGTACTTTGACTTAGCCCATGAATTCGTCTGGTACATCGGAAGCACAGTCCTAGTTGTAATCCTCTGGTTCATAAATATACATATCTTTAAAATCAAAGCAATCCCCATTTACTCTGACTTCAAAGAACTCTATAAAAAATCAAAATGATTCCAGAATTTCTCTCCCAAGCAATTGACACATTATTACAATTTTCCCTAGCAATTGGTTATATAGGCACTTTCATATGGATGGTAATAGAATCTTCTTTTATACCCTGGCCAAGCGAGCTCTTATTAATCCCTCAAGGATTCTTAGTTCAACAAGGCAAGTTGTCCTTCTTTCTCATACTGGTAGCCGCAACTTTAGGAAGTTTAGTAGGGGCCCTAATAAACTATGCTCTAGCTTTCTATCTTGGAAGAAGAACAGTCAACAAACTAATATCAAAATACGGCAAATTCCTTTTCTTAGATGACGAAAAAATGGATTCTGTGGATTCCTTCTTCAACAAACATGGAGAAGTCACAACTTTCGTTGGCCGTCTTATCCCAGGAATAAGACAACTAATCTCAATCCCAGCAGGCTTTGCCAAAATGAATCTCTTCAAGTTTTCAATTTTTACAGCCCTTGGGGCTTCAATCTGGTCAGCCATTCTGATCTACCTCGGCTTCTTATTTGGGAATAACCTTCAAATAATAGAACAAAACTTCAATCTAATATCTCTGATAATCTTCTTCCTAGTCCTTCTAATAATTCTAATCTATCTAATAATTCTTAAAAAGAAAAAATCCAATTAACATTATCCCCTTCTTTTAGCATCAACTACTGCTTTAACTTCAAACTTTTCAACAGCTTGCAATACCTCACAATTCGCAGCTTCAATAATATGGCAATTTCCGTCGCTAAAAACTTTAGTTTCGTCACCTTCTTGAACCTGTATCACTACATTGTCTGGATGAGTCTCGCAAGTAACATAAGGTATCTCGTTCACTTCAGCAAATATTTGTCTAGGAGTAGCGCCCTTTACACTAAGCAAGTTGTTAGTCAAAAAGCTGGACAAACTAGAAACAGCTATACTGCTCTGCTCACACTGTTCCAATCCAAAACCATCAACACTAACATAAATTATATCTTCATAAGAGCCAAATTCAATCTCACTGCCTTCAATAGGCACATCATTTTTTCTAGGGTCGTATCTCAAGAAAAGATTATACTTTATAATCTCATCACTTACAACGTTCACAACTCCACCAGTAATTTTCTGAATGTAATAATAGTGATGATAAACAGGTATCTCTCCAAATTTTTCTTTGGTAAATGTCAAACCTTCGTATTCAAAACTATTCAGACTATTAAAAATCGCAGACGTCGCCAAGAACAAAACAATTAAACCAATCAGAACCCCAAAAATAAAGTACAACTCTTTATTCTTCTTCAAGGACACTTTCTTTTTAGATTCCTTCTCTTCAATTTTTTCCTCCCTTTCAGAAACTTCCTTTTTCACCATCCATTATTCTACTAAATCAAGGTTTTAAACTTTACTGTACTCCATATACTATTAAATCACACCCAATATCTTATAAAGAAAAGCATCAACCGCTTTCAAATCACCATCTATAAACACACAGTTATCTTCTTGATAAATCATATCCTCCTCAGCCTCATTAAATATAATCAAGTTATCATCACAAGTTTTCTCAGGCAAGTCTGCTTCACAAGTCCCATAACAAGCTTCCTGCATCCTCGTCACATAAAGACCTAAAACTCCTGCAATCTCCTGAGTAGCTTCTGAATTTTCAGAAACAATATAAACATCTTGCCCATGGTAATCCTGTAAAGTAAAATAGCTCTCTGTTTCTATGTCTAATACTTCTTCAGGACTGTTCAGAAAGTAAACTCTTTGGTTTTCACCAACATCTAAAGCCCACTTATTCCCTACATTATAGATCCCATCTGCATTTCCCACAGCATCTGCATTAGTTCCATCCTGTCCAGGCCCGGAAAGAAACGCAAAACCAACACTGCTCATAACTAAAAGAAACAGCATAACCAAACTAACAGCTAAAACATTTCTCTTCCGTCTTCTTTCAATCTCAGCTTCACTTCCCAACCTTCTCATTCTTTTCTTAATAAACCTCCCTTTAAAAATCTATTTCTCACATTCGAAACTAACCGGTAAAAAAAAGAAAAAGAAAAAAAGAAAAATTTTTAAGTTTAAGCAGCCGCAGCAGCTGAACCCTCTAGTGTAACACTTGTTGATGTACTACCTGTGTACTTAGTACCAGCAGCTGTATCAATGGTCTGTGTAGTTAACGCCTTTGCAGCATTTGTTGTATCACCAGCATTATAACCAGCTACAAGAGTTGCAACCTTTCCGCCAGTCCTCTCGAATGTCTCGATAAGGAATGAACCAGATCCAACACCTGTTGCAGTTTCCCAGCCTTCTCCACAGTAATCACCGCCAACTAAATCAGCAGCAACACTATTTACACAACTTCCACCTACAACAACCAAGTTCTTACCAGATACTGAATCAACTTCACCATCAGATACAGCAACACTTCCAAGTTCTGTTACAGTACCATCACTACCATCAGTATCAGTAAGTGTAGCACCTTCAACAGTCAAGAAAATGTCTCCGTAAGATTCACTTCCAGAATAAGTAACTTCAGCCCACCTTTGGTCACTTGAAGCTCCAATTCTTCTAACTTTTGTAGCAAGATCTCCCTTCACTCTACTAACCAAGTTGTTGTTATCTTCAACCTCTTTCTCATTCTTTGACCGAGTGTCAATAGAGTTAACCTGAATTTCTTTATCAGAGTTGTCGTTAAGGGTAATGTTGAAAACATTTCCAGCATCTATGCTGTCATCTTTATTCTCTTCTACAAAATAAAGTCCCCAACTTTGGTTGTTGTGATGCAAGTTACTAACATTGTATGCATGTCCATTAGCTCCCATGGTAAAGTTAATTGCACCATGTGCCGTAGTGTTAGCCGCAGCAAGGTATGGTAAGTTAACTCTCAATCCTTCAGCAGTATATAACTTATTGAATGAAGCCCCTGTCTGAGTACTACTAACATTAACAGACTTTTCATTACCTTGGTATCTAACATTATTAATTGTCAATGTAAGACTTCCAATATCACAAGTGTCACCTGGTATTCTATCAGCACACACATTTACCCACTGTGGAGTTCCTGGTGTGAGCTTTCTCACAGTTGTCTTGTTAATTCCACTTTCCTTCTTCCAACTTGTGAAATCAAGAAGATATCCTTCAGCTTCACTCGTACTGTTCCAAGACGCGACAAGCCATTCGTCACCCTTTGTTTCGTTAAAGACAACGCTTGTACGAAGACCACTTGTAACCAATAAGTCATTTGCGTCTTCACCAATTCCAACAAAGTATCCATTCGAGTCAGAGTATATTATAGGGACAGTAACTTCTCCATCTTTCAATGTAAGAGTAAGATCTATTGAAGTAGTTCCATCAGGTTTTACAGTCACAACTTCAGCTGCAGGCGTGTAAAACTCACCCATACTGAATTTAACAACTTCAAAACCAGGCATCAAAAGCTCTCCAAGACCATCGTCAGTAAGAGGGGCAATGAATGAATCACTGTCCGTCGTCCAGTTCAATTCAATCTTGTCAATGGTTTCTTTACCACCGCTTGTACTTCCTCTTCTTATATAAGAAGTTATTTCTTGAACGGCATCATCATTAAGTTCAATGTTATTACCATTTGGAAGCTCTAGTTTACCAGATCCAATACTAAATTCAACTGTACCAACTTCACCTGAAACTTCAAGCTTATTGATTTCTTTTATACCAACATAGCTATCGTCAGTCAGTCTGTAAGTTGCTCCCTTAACAAGTGAGTTTGTTGTTTCTCCATTTACCACAAGTTTCACCGCAGTGCCACTTATGAATGAAATGGAAACATCATATTCTAATCCTTCTTCAGTGTCTATAGTAATGGTCTCACCCTGCGTAACAATTCCACTATTTGCAGAATCAAGAAGAGTAATCTTAGAGGTAGAGTTATCTACATCAAAGATAAAGTAATTTCTTCCAAGCATAGTTATATCTGTAGTTTCAATATCAGCCAAATCTCCACTGACTACATCGGATTCAGCATTATTAATGAAGTTAAGTGTATATAAGAACACGTTAGTACTTGAACTAATGTTAATACCAACTGTTGGTTCCTCGTTGTTAAAGTTGTTATCTGTGAAATGACTCAAAACAAAGTTTGGTGGCAAAGTTATCTTTTGCTCATAATCAAACTCTGTGTTCTCATCGTTTCTATAGACAGCATCTGCAAGCAAGTTTGGCAAGTCATCATCATCGATGCTTGTTCCGAATACACTAGCAACTTCATTTCCAAGATTTATGTTATCGCTTGTCTTTGAAAGCTTAACAAAATCTCCTCCACTAACAGATGTACCTGATGTGGTACCTCCTGTAGCTGTCTGTGCCGCTAATTTAGCTTGCAAGTTTGCAGTTATATCCGCTACAGCCACTAAGTCAGTAGCCGCTGCAGTTGAACCATACACAACAGCAATGTCAGCAGCCCCTCCGGATACGAATGGTGCTGGATAATTTGCCGCTGCAGCAAGTCCTGCAGTAGAACCAATCATAGCTGCGCTCGCTAAAACAGATCCAAGTTTTTTAAAATTAAACATATTTTTTAAACCTCCTTATCATTTTTTATACCTTAGCAGCTCCGCGGAGCCCCCCTTAGAGGAGATTGTTCTAGAAACAATCCGCTATGAGTATTTAATCCAATACTCAAGGAATACTTTCGAAAAATCTTAATTCCTTTAAAAAGCTTTCCCCTATTTTTCTAATATCACCTCTAAAACCCTGTTATCTCCTTGTTTTAGTTTATAAATCTTATGTTACTACTTATCAATTTAACCTTCCCTAGAGGAACTCTATTAAAGCCTCCCATAGCCCAAAATAAATATGTATGGCATTTTTAACCACATATATCTTTAATCAAAAAACCAAAAGATATTTATATGGTAGAGAATACCATATATCACGAAACTCTTGTATGGTTTTTGAGTTTTGTGATTAGAGATAAAATCATAGCATCATAAAAAATGATTTTATGCTCTATATAATAAAAATGGCCGAAAAATCAAAGACAAGAGAGATAGTTCTCGTCGAGAAAAGTGGGGCTTTCAGTACTTTAAGAAAAAAACTAGCAGGCTCAGAAGAAGAATTTGACTTTGATGCCTTATCTGCTTTAAGAAAACTATTAAGCAATGAAAAAGCCCGCCTCCTCCACACAATAAAAACAAAAAAACCAAATTCCCTCTATCAACTAGCAAAAATTCTTAAGAGAGATTTCAAATCTGTGAGTGAAGACATAAAGCTTTTACAAAGATTCGGTTTAATAGACATGATTTCAGAATCTACAGGTAAAAGAAAACGCCTAAAACCAATTCTCTCTGTAGATTCTTTACACGTAAATTTTAGATTATGAACACAATTTAAACGAACTCACGATCGTTCCAGGATAACTAGAAATTAAATACTCAGCGCTTCTAAATGTTCCAAGGCATTCTCCCTCACCCTTCTCAACAATCACTTCTCTAACATCATCCGTCACATTTCTGCTATAAACAGCCTTAAACTCATACCCTTTAAAAGGCCTTTCAGGTCCTACTAAATATCCAACTTCCAAGATCTCATCCATAGTAGATCCTAAGACATCACATGGAGTTTCCTCTGACACACACCTTGATCCCCCTTCATAACATTCTTTCAAAAGTTCCCCAACTTCCAAAAAGTTAGGCTCATAACTTAATGCACAATCACTCGTTGTCTGCATTGAAGACTCTAAAAACTGATAAATATCAGTACTTTCCCCCCCAACATTGTCCGCAGGCTGCCTAATCATAATACCAATAAAAACAAGAAATACAATCGCCATCACTATAACAACCATCACAAATCCCACCATTTCTTCCTGTCCTCTTTTTCTCATCATTCTATGTCCTCCGCAGAAACATAAATCTTCCCTAACTCACATTTCGCATATCCTCCTCC
>CEPZ01018018.1_pt1 | contig 31677 bp, 24 predicted proteins | sample 530461 | NCBI WGS metagenome assembly CEPZ01 (sample SAMEA2620106, study PRJEB7988) | marine metagenome | isolation source: saline water (ENVO:00002010), including
GCTCTTGAAGAAGGATTTGAATCTCACTGGTGACTCTGGGGGCTAAAAAAATTACAAATCTTCATTCCTCTATTCAATCAATTTTAAAGGCCGCCATAAAAGATAATGGAACTACAATCATTAGTTTCTCATATGGCGAAAAACACACCGGTAATTACAAAAATAAATTGATGGTTTTTGGGCGGGCGGGGCTGCCGTGTAATCGTTGCGGTGGAGTTATCAAGAAAATATATGTCGGTCAGCGGGGAACACATTTTTGCCCACGCTGCCAAAGAAAATAATAGGAATCTATATCTATTGTTTTCTATATCTATTCCTTCAATTATTTGTTATAAAAGCTGTAAAATTCCGCTCCAATTTTGGATAAACTAGAATGCTTTTAACCCTTACTATGGCGGCTCTGTTTATAATTGTAACCATGTTCATAATAGATGTGAGCCGCGAACAAGTGATTACCAGCCAGGTATCAACATACCTCCAGCCCTTTGCGGCAGAAACAGTTGTAAAGCATGAATTTGCGTCCCGTCCTGATGTCATTTGGAATACATTGATGCAATTGTCCAATTACAATTTTTGGTTCCCCGGGGTTTTGCGCATTTTGCCTGTAGTTGAGTCTTCCCGCTTTGTCCATCAGTATTCTTTTGATCAATTTCATTTTGCTCCTGGAGCTTACATACGCCTGCGGCCCTTCAGTCTTTCACCTTCCTTCGGGGGCAGAATTATGGTGTTAGAAGAAAAAAAACAGCTGGCCTTGGAATTGCGTTTTAATCCGGTTCACAAAGAGACGGTTGTTTTTGATCTTGACGCAACACCGAATGGTACCTCTGTAACGTGCCGCCGTACCAGCCGCGGTCTTTTTTCCTGGATGACTTTATGGGGATTTTCCAACAATAAATCAAAAATTTTAGATAACTTAGGATATTTTATACCTGAAGAGATCGTCGATGAAAAAGACGATGATTCTACTGTACATGACTCGGGCCCCCAATATAGCCGCGAAGCGATCATAGCCCGCGCAGTCCAAGCCGGACTTGACGGAAACATGGATTTAGTCAATACCATTCCAGACAAGCCAACCCGGGGGTTGGCCAAAGCGGTGTTGCTACAGACCAAACGGAAGGGTGGTGCTATGCCCAACAAATATGTTAGAGCCCTTTCGGAGGAACCTACCGCCGGTGTAGCGCTCATTACATCTCAGCCTCGGGGGGGTGAAAATTTTCCTGTCTTTACCAACCAAGAGGATTTGATTGCTTACGCTGTAAATAAAGCGCTCGATGGAGATGATGAACCTCTCAATGCAATAAGCGATAAGCCCACCCGCGGAAAAGCCAAAGCAATGCTGGTAAAGATTAAGCGCGGCACTGTTGACCTCCCCCCCATGCCGGAAATTTCTACAACTGCTCCTGCCATTACTCCAAATGATCCAACTAAACCAAGAAAAGAATCTGAAGAAGAAATGATCCTAAGGCTTGTTGATGGTGGGATCAATGGCGACATGGACGAAATCAATGCTTTAGACAATAAAGCAGTCCGAGGAAAAATTAAAGCGGCAATAGTAAAGGCAAAGCGCGCTAAATCATAATAATTTAAATTTACCCTGCAAAAACCGTTGTAGGAACAGTCTAATTAATCTTGCAGTTTGTCCTGTATTGAAATTGAAAAATTCCCTTATTTTTATTTACCGGGATCATTTTTTCAAAAGTCAACCCCATTTCATCAATGGTATCAGAAAACAGGGGGATACCCCCACCAAACAAAACCGGGTGCGGTGTTAAATAAAGATGAGTTAAAAAGGAAGAAAAACGGGCGTTTGTTTTTCCTCCCCCGGCTATAAAGCATTTCTCACTATTTATACCGGCCAATACTTTCCCGGGGTCATCGTTTCTATGTATAACTATTATGTCTCTTCCTTCCAATTCCGTTTGCAAACAATCGTGGGTGTTGGAGCCCATAATCACCGGCCAACCCAAGGTCTGTTTTTTGAATAAGTAAAGGTCTTCGGACCAAGTGACCCCTTCATTGGCATGGCGAGCTATAAACCCATCCTGGGTTATAGCAGTAATGAGTATTACGTCCACGAGGCCTTGTCTATGGTGCCAGCAATAACAAGCGTTAACTTTTTTGGGTCGATGTAATGTTTTATGGCATTGTTTACCTGTTTCAAGGTAATGCCTCTAATAATTTCCGGATACTGATCTAAGTATTCCACGCTTCTGTTTTTTTCTGCATTAGACAAAATTTTTGCCGTAAGACCGCCAGTAGAATCCATGCCAACTTTAAAAGAGCCCGTTAATGTTGTTTTCTTATTCTCAAGTTCTTGTAACGTAGCGCCGTTATTGTACCAATCTGATACCTGTTCCATCGTTGCCTCTTTTCCCGCATCCAAAAGATCCGGCGCAAAGGTACCCCGCGTGCTCCAATACCCATCATTACCAAAACTAACACCCCCTATAGAGGATCCAATTCCATATGTTAATCCCTGCTTGTCTCTAACGTTCTGCATCAGGCGTGCAGAAAAATTGCCGCCCAGTATATAGATTGCCATCATTAGCGGATAATAATCTTCGTGATCCCGGTCTATCCCCACTGACTGGCCCAAATACATATCTGCGCTTGTTTTATCTGGAATATGAATTTGTTCTTCTTTCTTTTCAACCGGAAAAGCATTTAATCCGTTTGTTTCCAGCTTTATATTTTTTTCATCCCAACCATGAAAAACTTCATATATGAGATCATTAACTTTATCACTTATTACGTCGCCTACTATTGCAAAGTTTAAATTCCCCGGCCCATATATTTTCTGGTGGAAAGTACTTATATCTTTCATTCCTGTTCCCAAAATTTGATCAATAGCTTTGTCAGTCGTTAGCCTATGGTTAGGGTGATTTTCCGGGTACAAATTTCGCAAAAATCCTATAAGCGCCTGCTTTTTTGTATCCTCCTTTGTGCGCTCTAAATTCCCAATTAACCTTGTTTTCAGTATTTTCAGTTCTTTCCCGGGGAACGCGGGTGTCTGAAGTTGTTCGCCTAAAAGTTTTATGACTGTTTCAAGATCGTTTTTCAGGCAATGCCCTGCAAACTGAACGTGGTGGCGGGTGCTTGAAAAGCTCAGCTCGGCCCCTGCGGATTCCAGCATATCACTAATGACATATTTATCTTTTGATTTTGTTCCTTTGTCCAGCATTGCTGCTGTAAGTGATGCGATCTTTTGGTTGCCTGCGGGGCTGAACACAGTACCACCAACAAAGCTCCCGGCAAAAGTAATTACATCCTTTACTGATGTCGACATCACATAGGATGTGAAGCCGGGGACAGGTTCTTTGGTCTGGACCTGATCTTTAAAAAAACCCAATTATTCTACCCCTTCTTTTTGGGGGACAAACCAACCCGTTGTGCTCTGATCGCTTACTAAGTATTTATTTGCAATCTCTTTAATATCATCCGTGGAAACATTCTCAATTCGATCTACGAAGGTTGTATAAAAGGTCCACTTCCCAATGGCAATGGCTTCATTCAAAGCGCTGGCCGCTGCGTAGGACCCATCCCGGCTGAAGGCAACTGTAGCTCGTGTTTGGGCTTTGGCCCGGCTTAATTCTTCCTCCGAAACACCGTCCTCAATTATGCTTTTATATTCCCCTAGAATAATATTTTCTACAGTTTTATGCTCCGTGTTTGGGGTCAGAAAAGCGTATGTAATGAACATGCCGTTATCTCGAAAGGGGAAGTCGTACATGAAAATGGAGGTGGCCAAGCCTTTGTCTATGATGCTCTTATTGAAACGGCTTGTTTTTCCTTCTGACAGGATCTTGCTCAACAGTTGAAAGGCATATGTTTCTTCGCTGAGACCCTCCGGAGTCTTGTGACCAATACCCACAACACCCGCTTGTCCAGCCCTAGAGACAACTGTTCGTCTCGGTCCTTCCTGCTTAGGTTCTTCGGTGTACATGTCTGGAACCTTATGATCACTGGCGCTATGTTCCTCAAAATACTTTTTTATCAGAACCAGGGCCTGTTCTTTGTCAAAATCACCTATAATTGTCGCTGTCGCATTATTCGGCCAATAATAGGTATTATAAAATTCCTGAAGTCTTTTGGTAGACACATTTTCAATATCCGATCTCCAGCCGATGGTAGAATGGTGGTAGGGGTGGGCCTGATAGGCCGTGGCCCAGATGTTTTTATCCAATACATCAAAGGGGCTGTTTTCACCCCGTTCATATTCGTTGCGAACAACCGTCATTTCGGGCTGGCGATCCTCATCTTTTAAAAAAGCAAAGCGCATTCTGTCGGCTTCGATAGCAATTGCCTTTTCCAGATGTTCGCTGGGTACCACTTCAAAGTAGTTGGTCCTGTCGTTCCAGGTTGTGGCGTTTATCTGGGCACCAATATTTTGGAGTTCAGTCCAGATGGCCGTCCCTGTTTCCTTATTAAAATTCCGTGAGCCCTTAAACATTAAATGTTCTAACAGATGAGTGGCGCCCGTATGTCCTGTGGCTTCATTTCTTGAACCAACATGATATGTAACCATGAATGTTGCAACGGGTGCAGAATGGTCCTCCATTAACAATATGGTTAAGTCGTTTGATGTCATTTTATATTCATCAATACCTTCTGACGAACATACAAATTCAAATCCATTAACACGATTTTTAGCCATTGTAATCCCTAACATAATTTATAGTACTGTGATAATAATTTTAACTCTTTCCCGTTATAACCTCTTTTGTTTGTAAACCGTTTTTTCTGGTTCAGAATTTTTATTTTTTAGGATAATAGAAATTACAAAAATTAAATTTTATTCTATTTCTTCTGCTTCGTGTTTTATTGTTTTCCACGAAGGTAGAAATTGGCCCGTTTTAGTTTGATAATTTTTATATTTTTCACCAAATAGTTCTAACATATATCGCTCTTCTTTTCCCACTAGCCACGACCAGAGAAAAGCTATTGGTAACACTGAAACCAACAGTACCCAAGACTGTCTCCACAACGCTAGGGCGCCCGTCGCTGAATAAATAATGGCGCTGTACAGGGGGTGGCGAATGTATTTAAAAGGTCCTTTTGTTATTAATGTTCTTCCCCGCTCTTTCACCGGCAAAGATCGACTGCTTCCTACAATTAAATACGCTGCGTCTACTAAAAACACAGTTAACAGAATTGTTTTGAATGTGGGGTGGATTTTCATTGTCGGGAGACCCAGAGCCGTTTCTATTTGTACCGCTGCACACCATACAAAAAATGTGATTGCAACACCAATCGGCCCAACACAAAAAATGCGTTTAAAGTTTGATTCTTTGTCCATATATATTTCGTGAAAACAAAAAATAAAAACAAGGAGTATTACATTTCACCCGGGCCTATAATGCTGTGTTCGTTATCAAGCCAATCTCCTACAAAGTTATATGCCTTGCGAAGGTTCTTTAATGAAACTACCATTATAACCAGGTCTTGTTCTTTGCCTTTTAAATCTTTAACATAATCGTGAAGCATTCCCTCGATTGTAAACCCCAGACTTTTATATATATCCATTAAATCGTTTTGTGGTCGCATGAACTTTGCAACAATTTTATCCAAATGTTTTTCGGTTGCTATCTCAACCAAATCGCTTGCCATAATATATTGTATGCCTTTTCCTCTGTGGCCCTCGGGGATAACAAGGCGTAAATAGGCTGTCCCGCTTTTCCATGTGTCTGTATCTATTTCTAATGAAGCATCACCAACTATTTTATCATTAATTAAAGCTATGCGCCTAATTATTCTGTGTTTTTCTGAATCCTCTATCCTTTCTTTGATATGTTCTTTGTTTATTACGTCACTTCGAAAAAACCGCCTTTTTGATTCGGGGAAGGACATAAAAAACTCATAAGATTTATCAAGGTCTTTTATGTGGGGGTTTCTTATTATTAGAGTGGTGTTGTTTTTTAAGTTATATGTGTGTTTCATAACTAAACCTCGCCTGCAAGTTCTTGTAGGAGTTTCCAGTTTTTGAGCCTGTCTTCTTGAGATTTTAATAATTGTTCATCGGGGTTTCCCTTTGAGTCAAAATTTTTAGAAAAGCGTCCTTCTGTTTTTGCAAAATAAATAAAATCAATTTGTTCTTTTGTTTTTGGATTGATATACCAATTGTCTTTTTTAGCGGGGTTTCCTTGTAGCGAAAGCTTGTCTGAAAACCTTTCCCCGTCTTTTGGATCATAAATAAAAATGGGAAAGGCTCTTGAATCTGCCGCCAATTTCGCCTGGTGCATCGCTAAATTATCGGCCACGCCGTGCTCGGGTTGGCATGTCGTATACACATTAATCACAGATGGTCCCCTATGTTTGTTGGCAGCCATAATTGCTTTATAAAAATGGTTTGTATGAGCACATGTGGTCTGTGCTACAAAAACATCTGGGTGTATCATACACAGGTTTGCAATTTCTTTTCGCCGTTCTATTTTCCCGTGAATCTCTTTTCCTCGTAAAGACATTTTTGCTTCTTGGCCTCCATACGATGCCGTAGATGTTTGGCCGCCGGTATTTGAATACGCCTGTGTGTCTAATATAATTAAATTGATGTCCATTCCAGACATCAACATTCTAGAAAGCGCCTGGAAACCAATATCCAACATGGCCCCATCCCCGCCAATACACCATAGTTTTTTATCTTGCCACCCAATTTGATTCCACCGTGTTCGAATTCCCATTGCGTCGGCTGAAACGTTTTCAAAAAGTGAGTTTGTCCAAGGCACCAAAAATGGATTATACGGGTAAGTAGATCCGTACACTGTATTACAACCCGTAGCGGCAACCAATCCGACAGACTCTGCCCCATAAGTAAATCCTGTCGCGGCTAACATCATCCGTAGTGCGGTGCCCTCTCCGCAGCCCATACAAGACCCGGCGCCGCCCGTATATAATAAGGATTCTTCTGCTAACATCATATCTACCAACACGCGTTCATTAATATACTCAGATGGGGTGGGGCCTATTTGTTTATAAAAATCAAATACTTTTATATATTGTGGAATTGTGTCATCTTTTTTTGTAATCATTTTTAATGCTTCATGCTCTCCGCATGCATCGACACACTCTGCACAACCCTTACACTTTGTTGGATCAATAAAAATACCAAACTTCGCAGGCTCTTTGCCTTGTTTTGCGGGCGCTTTATAAAATTTGTTCGTTTCTGTCCACTGTTTTGCAATCTTCTCTGAAGAATCTGTTTTATTGTATTCCTCTAGTGCGCTTTTAAGGGTGTTTTCGGGAATAGCCTTTCCAAGGATTGCTGTATCCGGGCATTGTGTTACACACTCCATACACGCCACACAGTTGTCTGATATAAACTCTGGTATATCCGGCGCAATGTAGCTAAAATCTCTCATTGCCGCGGTGCCCGCGGGGATTAAGCTTCTTGCTGTTGATTCGTCGGCGGGAAGACTTTCTTCTGCGGTACCGTCGTTATATGCCCCTATAATTCTTTCGTTAAAATCTTCAATATTTAAAATGTCGTGTGCTGTGGTTCTTTTTGTTTCAGTTGTTAATTTATCGTTCATATTAAAGTTTCCTCTTTGTCAATATAAACCTCTGTCGGAATTTCAATTGCGTCCTCAAACCCTCTTTGCACGGCATTAAAATTATCTAATACCACTTGATTGCCTCGTTTTCCAAAATATTTTCTGAGAGATTTTTCAACCCCCCTCATCAATGTTTCTTGTGAAATTCCAGATTCTTCTACAAAGGGCGTCACTTTTAAAAATATGCCCAATAAAACAATACCCTGCATTCTTTGAATTAGATCGGGCTTTGAAGAAACGTCTTTTGCCACTTTAACAGTATCAAGGGCAAAAACTCTAATATTCTTTTCAGCAATTGTTTTTAATGCCCACCGTGGAATATCTTTACATATTTCTTCTGGGTTTGTTTTGGGGGTCTGAATGAACAACAGGCCATTATCCCGTAAACCCTTAAGGGGGTTAGATAAATTAAAAGCGTTTACATCGTTTAGGGGGACAAATTCAACAAATTCTAGCTCATTATGTGTTTTAATTTGTTTTGGACTTACTGTTAAATAATATGTGGTTGGAAGTCCCTTTTTCTCTGATCCGTATTTTGGGTATGCCTGTACATACATATTAAAAAGATCTGCTACAATTGTTGCTATCACCTTGTTTGTTGTTACAGATCCAAAGCCGCCAACCGAATGGCCGCGCATAGAAAATGTCCCCTCCGGGCGGACGTCAGTATGTTTATCTGTGTTAAGCGCAAGCTTGTGATCAATACCCAGTACAAAATATTTTTTTCCACCTTGAACCATATTCTCAAGCGCGCCCATTATATCGTCGGGGCGAATATCTCTTGAACCAAGACCCGCCGATCCAGAATAAATTTTTGGAAGCGTGGCTGTTTTACTGTTGTTGCTAGCAAAATAATCTATTAGCGCTGCTTTTGTTTCCAAGGTTAAAGGATTACTTTCTGCTAATGGGTTATCCATTCTTTCTAAAATTGTTATTCCTTTCGTTTTGCCCACAGATTTTGTTAGTTGTTTTCCAGGAAAAGGCCTAAAGGAGGTTATATGAACAGCGCCCGCCTTTAATCCTTTTTCTTCGCGTAAATAATCAACAGCTGTTTGAGCTGTTTCCATCATGCTTCCCATTCCAAGAACAGCCCACTCTGCATCTTCCATTTTATATTCATCTATTAAAGAATATTCTCTTCCTGTTAACTTTTTGAATTCCTCCATTGATTTAACCAAAAGTTTTTCCACTTTATTAATATAAACGCGTTGAGCGATTTTTCCTTTCATATAAGAATCTTGGTTCTGCACCACCCCCGACATAACCGGGTGGTGGGGATCCATAAGATTAACCAGTTTCTCTTGTGGGTTTGATATGTATTCTGTCATCATTTCAGGCTCTGGTAGATAAACGTTTTCAATGGTATGTGTTGTTAAAAAACCGTCCATTATATTTAAAAAGGGTGTTTGTGTTTCTTCTGCTGTTCTTCGCCCAATTAGGGCCAGGTCTCCCGCTTCTTGTGCGTTTCTAGCAAATAACATTCCCCAGCCACAATCTGACACAGCCATTACATCATCATGTCCCGCGTGTACATTTAATGAATGAGAGGTTAGCGCCCTCGCGCCAATGTGAAAAACAATTGGAAGCCTTTTACCTGATATTGTATATAATACTTCCTTCATTAATACCAGCCCCTGGCCAGATGTAAAGTTTGTTACTCTGCCTCCGGTTAAGGCGTACCCTTCACATGCTGAGGCTGAACTGTGTTCAGATTCCGACTGAATAAAAGCAAGCGTTTCTCCCCAAATGTTTTTGCCTCCGTTTGCAACGACAGCTTGAAAGCCGGAGCCCATCGTTGTTGAAGATGTAATTGGATATGCGCATGCTCCTTGGCAAATATGTGATTCCACCCAAACAATCATGGCTGCACCATCGGCAGTAGATTTAATCCCGGGATATTTAATCATCTTAAACTCATTATTCTTTTCATTAGTTGGGAAAGTAACAATATGTTCCCGGGACAGCCAATCCCTAGCGGTTTTACTCCTACGTAGTGCCACAATACAGCAATGGGCGCAATGGCTTCTGACACCACTGCTAAATTCTTGCGGTTTTCTCTTTCAAATCTTTTCGGTCCGACGGTGACAACTTTTCTTCCCCTTTTTTCATTATAAATATTAGATGCATCTGGAAAGGTTGGGCGGTCTTCGTGAGGTGTTTTTCCCCTAAGAAAATTTTCACCAGAACGATTATTATGGTCCGAAATTCTCATAATCTCCCGAGAACTTTTCACCCTGTCAATGAGGATAATTTTATCCATCTTAAAAAAATTCTTTAGTGCTGAAAATGTGTCCGGTGAAATGTTTTGATTGCTGAAATCCTTTGACCATAAAAAATTTTCTTGCTCTTTTTTGGCGATTTCATGACCGCTAACCGAATCTTTTCCACTGATATTAAATTGTTCGGCAATGGCTTTCGAACATAAATAAACAGCTGTTTTCATCAAGACCGTTTTCCAAATAGGGCTGTGCCGATACGAACCATTGTTGACCCCTCTTCTACAGCAATTTCATAGTCCCCGCTCATTCCCATTGATAGTTCGGTCAAATCTTTTAACCCAGATGTTTTGTTCAATAAATCTTTTAAAGCACGTAGTTTTTTGAATGCATTCCTGATCCTCTTTTCCTCATTAGTCTTGGGACCCATAGTCATCAGTCCTATTACATCTAGGTTGTCAAGCTTGATACTGGCAATCATATCTTTCGTGTTTTGGGGGGCGAAACCGTGTTTCTGAATTTCACCGCTTGTATTAATCTCTAACAATACTGGGACATTCCGGTCTAAAACTTTCGCTCTTTCATTTATTCTTCTTGCAAGCTTTATAGAATCTACGGAATCAATTGTTTGGAATAGCTCTAAGCACTTATTCACTTTGTTCGTTTGGAGGTGGCCGATAAACCGCCGTGTTATGTTTGGCATCAATTCAAAGGATCCAAATTTACCGGCAGCTTCTTGTACCCTGTTTTCACCAATGCTTGTTATACCCGCTTTATAGCAATTTTCAATAAGGGTAAATGGGTGTGTTTTGGTAACAGCCGTAAGCTGAACGGGGTGGTCAAAACCACCCCGCTCCTGAGCTGAATCAATTCGAGATTTAATTGTTTTTATTGTTTTTTTAAGATTCATGCCTCCCTGGCGCTGTGGTCCGTATCATCAATTTTCAGCTGATTGTCTTGTGGTTTTTCATCGCCTGTAGCCGCGTCTTCACTAATAACCCTATTGATAGAGGATATGCTTGTTCCCTCATCCAGCTTTACCAATTTAACCCCCTGTGTCACGCGGCCGATTGTACGGATTGCCCCCACGGGTTGTCTCATCAAAACGCCGGAATCGGTGATGATAATCAAATCGTCAGAGTCCACAACTTCCATTATGTTTACCATCTTACCGGTTTTATCTGTACAGCGCATGGTCATAACTCCTTTTCCACCGCGATTCTGTGTGCGATACTGGATAACATCAGTTCGTTTACCCATCCCTTTTTCGGTAGCCACAAGAATTGTGCCTTCGCGCCTTACCACAAGCATACCGACCACTCTGTCATTTTTTGAGCTCAGCGAAATACCCTTCACACCCATGGTTTTGCGGCCACTGGGGCGTATATTATTTTCCGAGAAACGAATGGATTTACCTTCCCGCGTTCCCAGCAGGATGTCGTGCTCACCATTGGTGATACGAGCCTCAATTAGTTTGTCGCCCTCACGGATATCTATGGCATAAATACCAACTTTCCTTGGTTTGCCGTAAGCTGAAAGAACTGTCTTTTTTACGATCCCGTTTTTAGTGGCCATGACTATATAATGTTCGTCATCGAACTCCTTGACACTTACGAAAGCTTCCACTTTTTCGCCGGGCTCACACCCAATCAAATTCACAACGGCACGACCCCTTGTGGCGCGGCCACCCTGAGGAATATCATAGACCTTCAGCCAATAACATTTCCCTTGATCTGTAAAAAAGAGCATGTAATTATGGGTGTTAGCAATAAAAAGATGTTCAACAAAATCTTCATCTTTGCTCATGGCGCCCTGAACGCCGCGGCCACCGCGGCGCTGTGTACGATACGTATTAAGCGCTGTCCGTTTGATATAACCCTGATGAGTAATTGTGAGAATTACCTCTTCCTCTGCAATCATATCTTCCATGGAAAAATTTGAGTCCACCGGTATTATCTCTGTTCTTCTTTCGTCGCCATATTGATCTCTTATTTCCAGCAGTTCGGATTTAATAATATCCATCCGCTGGCTGCGGCTTTCCAAAATACCCTTTAAGTGCGCAATGAGTTTGATCACCTCTTTATATTCAGTGACAACTTTTTCTACTTCCAACCCCGTGAGTTTCTGTAGCCGCATATCCAGGATGGCCTGAGACTGGGCCTCTGAAAGGTTAAAACCGTTCATCAGTCCTTCTTTTGCTATCGTTGGGTCTTTACTGCCTCGAATTGTAGCAATAACCTCATCAATGTTGTCCAGGGCGATTTTTAATCCTTCTAAAATATGGGCTCGTGCTTCGGCTTGCTTAAGATCAAACTCTGTGCGCCTGACAACAACCTCATGCCTAAAATCAATAAAATGAGATAAGACCGTTTTCAACGGCATGATTTTTGGAACGCCATCTACCAGCGCCAATAGAATTATTCCAAACGTATCCTGGAGTTGGGTGTGCTGATAAAGCTGGTTTAATATTACTTCTGGCACCGCATCCCGTTTTGTTTCTATCACAACGCGAATACCGTCTTTATCAGACTCATCCCGAAGATCAGAAATACCCACTACTTTTTTATCCCTGACTAGGTCCGCAATTTTTTCAACTAAATTTGCCTTATTTGTTTGGTAGGCTACCTCAGTAATAACAACACTGTCTTTCCCGCTTTTGTTTGTTTCAATGTGTGCGCGAGCGCGCATTTTGACTTTTCCACGACCTGTTTCATAGGCGTTTTTCAGCCCATCCATGCCCAGAATAAGTCCCGCCGTTGGAAAATCCGGTCCTTTAATGTGGGTCATTAGTTCTTCTGTGGTTATGTATTCGTTTTCAATCAGGGCAATTAAGCCGTTAACAACCTCTGTCAGGTTGTGGGGTGGAATCTTGGTGGCCATTCCAACGGCAATTCCTTCCGATCCGTTCACCAACAGAGTGGGAACTGCGGATGGAAGCACCGACGGTTCTTGTAGGGTTTCATCAAAATTTGGGGTCCATTCCACCGTATCCTTGTCCAGGTCTTTCAACATTTCGCTGGACATTTTTGTCATCCGGGATTCGGTATAACGCATGGCCGCTGCATTGTCGCCATCAATGGAACCAAAGTTGCCCTGACCATCCACCAGTCGATAGCGCATAGAGAAATTCTGTGCCATTCGAACCAGCGCATCATAGACGGAGCTATCACCGTGGGGATGATATTTACCAAGAACATCACCTACAATGCGGGCGGATTTTTTATAAGGACGATTCCAGCCCGAGCTAAGTTCGCTCATTCCAAAAAGAATACGGCGGTGAACCGGTTTCAGTCCGTCGCGCACATCGGGCAGGGCTCGGGATACAATAACCGACATGGAGTAGTTAAGATAGCTCTCCTTCATTTCATCCACAATGTCTCGGGGAAGAGTGTTGTCTCTATTAAAATCAACCATAAATTATTTTTCCTAAAGTTTTAAACATCGAGATTGACAACAAATTTTGCATTTTTCCCAATAAATGTCCGCCGTGCTTCTACGTCGTGTCCCATAAGATTCTGAAATGTTTCTGCCGCTTCTCCGGCACTTTCTACGGTGACTTGCATCAGCGTCCGGCGTTCTGGATCCATGGTGGTTTCCCACAGCTGTCCCGGATTCATTTCACCCAGTCCTTTGTAACGCTGGGTGGATACTTTTGTGTTTTTATTGTCTCTTTCCATTCGCTGGATAATTAGGTCCCGCTCTTTATCGTCATAAGCATATGCTTCTTTTTTGCCTTGTGACACGCGATAAAGGGGTGGGAGTGCGAGATAAAGGTAGCCGCCATCAATAATTTCTTTCATCTTCCTGTAAAAGAAGGTTAGCAGAAGGGTGCGAATGTGAGAGCCGTCAACATCAGCATCGGTCATAATAATAATCTTGTGATAACGGAGTTTTTCAACATCTAAATCCCCGGCAGATTTTTCACCCGCATCATCTTCGGAGCCACCAAAGCCCGCACCCAGCGCGGTGATCATGGATTGAACCTCGTTGTTAGAAAGCAGTTTATCAATCCTTGCTTTTTCAGAATTGATAACTTTCCCGCGCAGGGGCAAAATGGCCTGTGTGCGCCTGTCCCGGCCCTGCTTCGCAGAACCGCCGGCAGAGTCACCCTCAACCAAGTAAATTTCACAAAATACGGGGTCCTGGTTGGAGCAATCCGCCAGTTTTCCCGGAAGGGAGGAACCACCCAGGGCGCTTTTACGTCGAATCAGTTCACGGGCTTTTCGGGCAGCGCTCCTACTGCGCGCTGCCAAGAGTGCTTTTTCAACCACTCGGCGGCCAATGGATGGGTTTTGCTCCAGAAAATCTAAAATCCCCTCATATACAACGGTGTCCACAATGCCCTTTACGTCACCGTTCCCAAGCTTGGTTTTGGTTTGTCCTTCAAATTGGGGCTCTGCTACTTTAATACTAATAATGGCTGTAAGCCCTTCGCGAAAATCTTCACCTGAGAGTGTAATTTTTTCATTTTTCTTCGCTTTGATTAGGTTGTTTTTCGTAGCGTGATTGTTCATGGCTCGGGTTAGTGCAGATCGAAAGCCAGACAGGTGTGTCCCGCCTTCGATAGTATTAATATTATTTACAAAAGTCAGGATGTTGTCGTTATAGGTGTTTCCATAGCGCATGGCTACTTCCACCGGAACTTCTCCGCTTTCTTTATTAACAGTAATGATTTTGTTGTGTAAGGGGTTGTTGTGTTCATCAAGGTATTTTACAAAATCACTTAGGCCGCCCCTAAATTTGAAAGTATCAGATTCACCTTCCTCAGAACGCTCATCTCGGAGCGCGATTTCCAGGTCACGGTTAAGATAGGCTAGCTCTCTTAAGCGCTCAGCAATAATACTATATTCAAAATCGGTTTTTTTAAAGATATTGTTGTCCGGAAAGAAACAGACTTTTGTGCCTGTTTTTTTGGCTTTCCCTGTAACCCTAAGCTTGTTTTGTGGTTCTCCGATTTTATAGTCTTGACGGTGTATCTTACCGTCACGTTTTACCTCTACCCACATCCGTTCTGAAAGAGCATTTACAACCGATACCCCTACACCGTGAAGGCCGCCTGAAACCTTATAGGATCCTTTATCAAATTTTCCCCCGGCATGGAGGAGCGTCATTACAACCTCAACGGCTGGTTTCTTTTCTTCTTTGTGGATATCAACGGGGATACCCCTTCCGTTGTCTTCAACGGTTACCGACCCATCTGGGTTAAAGGTTACAACGATCCTTGTACAATAACCCGCAAGGGCTTCATCTATTGAGTTGTCTACAACTTCATCGATTAGGTGGTGAAGCCCGCGTTTACCAACATCGCCTATATACATGGCCGGGCGCTTCCGCACAGCCTCAAGGCCTTCAAGCACTTTGATGTTCTCGGCGCTATAGCTTTGTTTGATTTGTGTTTCGCTCATATAAATTTAATTTCCCTTATTATGGGTTCACCGAGTTTTTTATTTAATTTATTGATGATTTCTTTTTTTTTGAAAACAAGCTCTTGCCTCCATGCGGGGCTGGTTGCTTTTACTGTAAGTACGCCGTGTTCTGCTTTTTCGGGCGTTGTGTTCTGTGCGATTTTACTCCCCACAACATCATCCCATATTAAAATTGCTTTGTTTTGATTTACGCCCTTTTCAAGCCCGGTGTTCTTAAGAAATATATCTATTGCGTTTTTTAGTCTCTGCATTCCTAATTAAACAAGCCGCTTGGTCTTTTTTCCTTCATGTGTTGATTTTATTTTCTCTTTTTGTCGCGGGGTATCTTTTGTTCTGTCGTTTTATTTTGTCGCCTAGGCTCCTTCCAATAAACATTATAATTTTCCCCCTAAAAGTTGGGGGTTTTGGTTTCAGTCGTTTAAACGAATGGGCATTAAAAGCATTGTCAGATTTGATTTTTCATTCTGTGTGCCGGGATAAAAAAGTGTAGCACTAATAGGTGTTTTTAATTTTATGATCGCATTTTCATCACCAAGGTGGGAAAGAATATCTTTTAAATATGAGGCGTTGTACCCTATGACAAGTTCTTCTCCGCTGAATTCACCGTCGATTTTTTCCTGAGCTCTTGATGATTTCTCTGGATCCTCTGTTGTAATTTGGATTTTTTCTCTATCCATTCTTAAAGCAATCTGGTGAGTAGATTTATTTGAGAAAATAGACACGCGTCGTACTGCGGATAGAAGCGCGCTGGGGTTAACTAGGAGCTCTTTATCATTGTCTTGCGGTATAACGCTTTCAAAATCCGGGAACCGTTCATCTATGATTCTGGTAAAATACGTGTCGCCTCCTATAGCAGCTGTCATGTGGTTGTCCCCCATCCACATTTGGATGGAATTTTTTCCTCCCAGCGCACCAGATAACAGGCTTAAAAATTTTCTCGGCACTATTATATCTCCAGTGTAGTCCTCAGCTTTATAATCATTGCGCACATATCGTACTAGCCTGTGCCCGTCTGTCGCAACGCCGGTTAGCTTATCCTTTTCAAAACGAAAAAGAACACCCGTAAGAGCAGGTTTCAGCTCATCTCTGCTTACGGCAAAAGCTGTTTTTGAAATCAAAGTGCTTAATGCTTCTCCAGAGATTCCTACTTCTTTTCGGTTGTCAACCTCAGGAAGAGCTGGAAATTCATCTGCCGGCTTACCCATAATATCATATGAACCAACTTCTGTAACCATTTCAATTTTATTGTTTTCATTCGCCGCTATGGTAATTCTGGCGTCTTCCGGCAACTCGTTTGTAATCTCTACCAAAGTTTGTAGGGGGATGGCTACATTTCCTGGCTGTTCAATGCTAGCAGCTAAGTTGACTGTAATTGTTATCTCTAAATCTGTTGTTCTTAAAATAATACCTTTTTCCTGTACATCAAAGAGAACACAGCTTAATACAGGTAGCGTTGATCGGGTTGGTATTGCTTTGGATGCTTTTTGTAGAACTGATTGAAGTTCTAATTTTGATGTAGAAAGTTTCATGGTTGTTTCCAGATAATTTAAATGGATTTAATCAAAAAATTGTCGGGTGAAAAATCAAATGACATTACCGAAGCTAGTGTGTTTTAACAAGGAATTTTCAGTCAGAAAATAGAGATTGTTACCTTTTTAAAATAGGGGTAAGAGCTTCTTATTAATTTATTAATTATTATAGTGTGGATAATTACCAAAAAGGTGCCGGCCCGCAAAAGAAAAGCAAAGAATGTATTTACTTTTCTTTTATTATATAATCCAATGCTTTATGTGGAAAAGAATTGGCGGAAAGTAGAAAAAGTTGAGATTATCCACAATGCGGGTTTGAAGAAGCTTTACTTGTCTTCGTTCTTGTATATGTGGATAACTTTTGTTGAAACTGTGGAAAGACCCTTAGTTTGTAATATTAATAAAAAAGTTTTGTCTGGCCTCGTTTACCCAATTAACAAACCAGTCGCTCTTTTTCTTATTTAAGGCCAGTTTTTCAATTTCATTCCAGTGTTTGGTAAGGCTGGGCAAACCACCTGATTTGGTAGCCTCTATCCATAATAAATGGTAACCGAAATCTGTTCTTATTGGTCCAGCGCACTCGTTTTGTTTTAACTGCCCCATGACCAGACCAAACTCTGGAATGGGGTAGTTCGTTGGGTCAATCCACCCGAGGTTCCCGCCGTTTTCTCTTGTTTGTTCATCCGCGGAATAATTTTTAATTATTTTTATGAAATCAGAAAGAGTTGTAGAAGAATCCATTAAAGCAACAGCTTTGTTGTATGTTATTGTTTCGTCATCATCAGTAAGGGGTGGGCTCATTAAAATATGGCGGACTTTTATTTTATCTCCGCGAACTTCTTGGGTTTCAATTATGTGATAACCAAAGTCAGTTTTCACGGGCAAACTGATTTCACCAGGTTTAAGGGTAAAGGCGGTAGCTTCAAATTCTGTTACGAGATTACCTCGGCGAACAAACCCAAGAGAGCCGCCATTATTCTTTGAGCCAGGATCTTGGGTGTACTGAAGGGCTGTTTCTTCAAAGGAAGAAAGACCCTCTAGAATGTTTTGGCGAAGCTCTTTTAGTAATTTAATTGTTTTATCCACCTGGGTTTGGTTGGGTGTAACCTCCAACAGGAGGTGTCTTACTTTTATTGTTGTTGGAAAGGGGGGCATGCTGTCTTTGAAAGTGTTGAAGAAACGGTGTACGTCGTTTTTGTTAATATTTATTTTATTAATAAGATCCTGTTGGTATTTTTGGGTAATCATCATGTCTTTTATGTCATACCAATATTCCCGGCGAAAGACACGCAATGGCCGACCAAGAGCTTTTTCTGCGGCCTCCTCACCGCCGGCCTGAGCAACAATGTTGTTGATTTGTTCCTCCAAGGTCCGGTCAACCTCTTTATCTTGAACCTCTACAGAGTCAAGCTCTGCCATAGCGAGAACAACTTTTCGATTAACAATAGTATTGGTTATCTCTTCCCTTAGGCGCTCAATTTCAGCCAGGTTTTTTTGTGGGTCTAGGCGGCGTTGAAAGATAGCCATAGCCAAGGATTGATTAATATCGCTTTTAAGGATGACTTTGTCGCCGACAATCGCAGCAATGCCATCAATAGCTTGAAGATGACTTTTTTCTTTGGATGTTAATAGTTCGTCAAAATTTGTGTTTGCGCTGATTGATTGTGCAAAAACAAGAGAAACGAGAAATTGAACCAAGATTATTTTGTAAAAATATTTCAAATTAATTCTTAATTAATAGTGGGGGCCGGGTAAATAGACCGAAGACTGTCCATAAGTGTTTTTTTAATAACAAATCTCTTGGATTGTAATAACTTTTGCTGAATTTCATCCTGAACATAGATGAGATCTTTTGTTGTTCCCTTTTCAAAAGTTTTTATGATTGTTATTACGCTGTAACCGGTGCGGGTTTTTGTAGGACCCAACACAAACTGTTTGTTTTTGCCGCTGAAAAAGACAGGTTTAAACCTATCTTTAAGCGCGCTTTCGGAGATAAGTTCCCCCCTTGGGGCGTGTGCTTTTATATGCTTACCGATGCCGTTAATGGAAGATTTAGAAATGTTTTTTTTAAGATCGGTTGCGAGGGTAGTTGCAGTAGAAAGATGGGGAATTGAAAAAAGAAGAATAACGGCTTCGCGCTCTTGCCTTTTATACTGTTTGAGCGTTTTGGTGTAGTAATTGGAAACCTCAGACTCTGTTATTTTAATTTTGCTTTGAATAAGGAACTCCAAATAAGATTGGGCAATGAAATTTTTTTGATGTGTTTTGGCTTCGCTGGTCAAGACTTTGTCTTTATCAAAATTGTTATCCACAGCAGAGCGAAATAAAACACTGTAATCAGAGCCCCGAAACAGTCGTTGAGCAGAAAAAGAATCTTGTTTTTCTTGCATAACCGTTAGGTCGTTTGAGGCCGCGCCGTCGAGACCCGGGGGTGGTTTGTCCCCCCCGGAACAGGAAGCAAGTAAACAGACGCACAAAAGTAGAAAATTAGTTGAATTATACACCATTAAAATTAACCCGGTATTATTTTTAATAACAGCTCTTCAAATACTTTAGCAACAATAAAGGACTCAGCAACAGATTGGGTTTTAATAGAGATGGAAAGGGACCCCGTTTTGGTTGTTTTTATCGAATATGGATTGGGGTTTAGCTTCAAAGCAACCCGCAGTAATTCAAAGAATTTTGAGGGGTCCATGCCAGCTGGGATTTTATCTAAAATAAATTGGGATTCTTTGGCATTGATGACACACTTAGAAACGGGGTATGGATAAAGGGCGCACTGTATGGATGACAATTTTAAAAGCATCTCTGTATCCGGAGGGATTGTTCCAAAACGATCTTTTAACTCATGACGTATTTTATTGAGCCCGCCCTTTGTTTTAACATCCGAGATTTTCTGGTAGAAGTATAAACGATCTTGCACAAGAGGCATATAGTCAGCGTTAATTTGTGCACCCCCGGAGAAAACAATCGAAAGTTTATCCTTTTCCGGGCATATCTCTTCACCGCGACGCTCTTTGATCGCCTCAGACAGTATTTTATTATATAATTCAAAGCCCACTTTAGATATTTGACCACTTTGTTCATAGCCAAAAAGATTTCCCGCCCCGCGAATTTCAAGGTCTTTCATAGCGATATTATAACCGGAACCAAGGGCGGAATAATATTCGACCGTCTTTAGGCGCTGGAAAGCCTCGGGAAGCAATTTCATTTTTTGGGGTATGCACAAATAACAAAAAGCCTGTTTTCCTCCCCGCCCCACACGCCCTCGGATTTGATAAAGTTGCGCGAGACCAAACATATGAGCGCGGTTGATAATAATTGTATTTGCGTTCGGGACATCAAGCCCGGATTCAATTATTGTGGTACAAAGAAGGATGTCGATTTCCCCACCAAAGAAACCCAGGATTATTTTTTCAAGGGCCCGGCTGGGCATCTGCCCGTGGCCGACGGCCGCCAGGGATGTAGGGAATAAAGATTGGATTTTTTCTAATAGAAAAGGAAGGCTGTTTATATCATTATGTAAAAAATAGACTTGCCCGCTGCGCCTGAGTTCGTTTTTAATCGCCATCTCTATAAATGACCAGTCAAAGCGTTTTACAAAAGTTTGGATTGGAAGGCGCTCCTTGGGGGGTGTTTCAATTTTAGATGTATCGCGAATACCCACGAGGGATTGCTGGAGGGTGCGGGGTATGGGGGTGGCGGTTAAAGTTAGAACATCAACATGGTTTTTTAATTTCCGAATAGTCTCTTTGTGTTTTACACCAAAACGATGCTCTTCATCCACAATAAGCATTCCCAAGTTTGATATGGGAATATCATCACCAAAAAGCCTGTGGGTGCCCACCAGCACATCGATGGAATTTTTATGAAGCTGCTCAATAATATTGGATTGTTCTTTCTTAGTGCGAAAACGGGATAAAAGTTCGATATTTACACCCAGTGGACCGAGGCGGTTTTTGCAGGTAATATAATGTTGATCAGAAAGGACCGTTGTGGGCGCGAGAAAAAATACAGCTTTTCCAGAAAGCACAACCCGCATTGCGGCACGGATAGCAACCTCGGTCTTTCCAAACCCTACATCACCATATACCAACCGGTCCATGGGAACTGGTTTGTCGAGATCTTTATTGATGTCTTCGATTGCAGATAACTGATCCGCGGTTTCTTGAAAAGGAAAGCTTTCCTCAAGCTTTTGAAAAAACCCACTTTCTTTTATATATCTAAAACCCCTTGGTTTATGCCGCGCACGATAAAGAGCCACCAAATATTCTACAACCTCCTTGGCGCTTTTTTTTGTAATGGCTTTTTGTTTCTCCCAGGCACCGGAACCGAGTTTTGATAGGCTTGGGTTAGATTCACCAAGACCCACATATTTATGAACACGATTAAAGCGGTTTAGGGGAACATAAACATAACCACCGTCGCCGTATTCAATCCGGATATTTTCTTCTCTATTTCCGAAGCTTCCAACAGATTCTAACCCGCGGTAAATTCCGATACCATAATCATAGTGGACAAGATAGTCGCCCCAGTTTAAATCTGTAAGGGAAAATATCTTTTTTTGTTTTTTATCATGGAAAACCGGGCCTCGCATTACGGGCCCCCGTCCGGGAACAACCAAACATGTTATACCAAGGTCAGGAAGGGAAAATCCGCCCTCAAGATAGATGGGGATTTCTTTTAATTTCCGATGGGTATAAAAAGGGCGGCCAGAGGGATTGAAAAGATAAACACTGTTTTGATTCTTATTAGACAAAAGGTTTTCAATGGCGGACTTAACAGACTCGGGGGTTAGGCCGGATAAGCTGTTTGGCTCGGAAAAAACGGAAACCCGCTCTTCCCCACCCAAGAATTTAAAACCCGACCGAGTTATGTATAACACAACATCACTAAAGTTTTTAATAAGTTCTTTTAAATTTGTACTTGTTTTATTTTTAGAATAAATAGGAGGAAAAAGTTTAAAAGAATCTCGCCCCCCCTCAGATAATTGTGTTTCAGGGCTAAACACACGAATGGATTCTATTTGATCACCAAAATATTCTATTCGAACAGGGTGGTTTGCATAAAGTGGAAACACATCAAAGATACAGCCCCGCGAAGAAAAAGTGTTTGGAGAAGCAGAATGGTCAACCATTTCATAACCCCACAACGAAAGTTTCTCAATAACCGATTCTTTAGGCAAAACCGACCCTACCAGAAAGTTTAGATGAGCCTCGGTCTTTTTGTTGGGCGAGCTTATAGATTGGAACAACGATGATTCCGAAGCCACAAACAAACCGCACTTCCCAGAAGAAAGCCGATTAAAAGCACGGGAGAAAGCAACTTGCTCTTGCGAGACAAACCCAGGGACAGAAGGAGAAGCGCCGGGCAATTTCGGGAAATGAAAAATTGAACCATCCAAAAGACCCGCGCAGGAAGCATAAATTTTTTCAGAAAGGTTACTATCTTCGCAGATAATAGATATTTGGCCACGCAATTCTGTAAAAATCGCAGACAGGAAGACCGATTGGGAAGAAAGTCCGGACAACTCCAACGAAAAACCGGCTTGGTTTTCGAATAACTCCAAAAGCTTTTTGAAAAATGCGGTTTCGGCCACAACATTGAAAAAGCCAGAAAGCAAAAGAGCATCTTGTTGGCGTTTCACGTGAAACAATCAGATGGCAGATAAAACAACAGCTAAAACAGATATATCTGCTGGCGTTACGCCAGAGACACGCATAGCCTGCCCCAGGGTCTGGGGGCGCACAAGGGAAAGTTTTTCCCGCGCTTCGTTAGAGAGGCTGTTAATGTTTTTAAAATTAAAATTACGCGGTATGGGGCGGTTTTCCTGCCCCTGCATTTTAATAACTTGATTGCGCTGTCTTTTTATATAACCCACATACTTTACTCGTGCCTCGGCTTCGATAAAACTTTCACCATAAAGCGGAGAAGATTTATGATGTTTATTTAAATCTGAAAACAGAAAATTGGGCAGGTGATCAATAGATACCGAGGGGCGCCTTAAGACTGTTTTTGCGGGAGCGGCATGTTTAAGGAGCGTCTCACCAAGGCTTTTCAGCCGGGTGTTTATTTGGTTAGGAGAAATAGATTTATCGAGGGCGCCAAGAACAGCAGACACGCCATCAATTGCGGTTTGGATGCGGTCGAATTGGGAACCATTAAGCAGTGAAAACTTCTTCGATTTTTTTAAAAGACGGCTATGCGCATTAGAGAAACGAAGAAGAATTCGGTATTCAGCTCGCGAAGTAAACATGCGATAGGGCTCCAAGGTGTCCTTGGTTATCAAGTCGTCGATCATTACACCGATATATGCTTCATCCCGGGATAACGTAAGGGGTTCAGAATTATCTATGTACTGAGAAGCGTTGATCCCAGCAATTAATCCCTGGGCCGCCGCCTCTTCATAGCCGGAAGTGCCATTGATCTGGCCCGCAAAGAAAAGTCCGGCGATGTCTTTTGTCTCTAAAGAAGACTTCAATTGGGCTGGGGAGAAAAAATCGTATTCTATAGCGTACCCAGGACGGAAAAAACGAACATTTTCTAAGCCGCCAACAGTTCGCAGCGCCATCAATTGAATATGTTCGGGGAGACTGGTAGAAAAACCATTTAAATAGATCTGGTCAGAATCAGCCCACTCGGGTTCAAGGAAAAGCGTATGAGAGTCGTGGTGTGAAAAACGATGTACCTTATCCTCAATTGAGGGACAGTAACGAGGACCAACGCCGCCCACATCGCCGGAATACATGGGACTTTGTAAAAGGTTTTTAGATATAATATCCTTACAACGGATCCCCGTCTTTACGGTGAAGCAGGGAACGTTTGGCGGTGCAAATGTAATTGTTTGATAAGAAAAGGGTGTAGGGTTTTGATCACCAAGGGTAATTGTTGTTTTAGACCAGTCTACCGAATTTTTATCCAACCTTGGGGGTGTGCCGGTTTTCAGGCGTCCAGAGAAAAAGCCATGAGAAACAAGGGATTCAGTTATACCCTCGGCGCCGCTTTCCCCCATACGCCCGGCCCGGATCTTTTTCTGGCCAATATGGATTAAACCGTTTAGAAACGTGCCGCAAGTTAACACAATAGCCTTACAGGGAATTTTCGTTCCATCGCGAAGCACTGCGCCGGAGACAGCGTTTTTTATAACCACAACATCCACCACCTCCCCACTGAGCACGGTAATGTTTTCATGTGAGAACACATTGCCGGAGACAATCTTTTCATAGTGCCGCTTATCTACCTGGGCACGAGGGGACCACACGGACTTCCCTTTTGAGCGGTTTAATAGTTTAAACTGAGTTCCAGCCCGATCAGCAGTGTGACCCATTACACCGCCAAGAACATCAAGCTCTCGAACGATTTGACCCTTTGCTAAACCGCCAATAGCAGGATTGCAGGACATACGCCCCACGGTAGTGGTGTCTAATGTAACAAGAGCTATCGTTTTGCCGCGCTTAGCCGCAATAAGAGCAGCCTCAGCGCCGGCGTGGCCACCACCAACAACAATTATATCAAATAAATTTATTAATTGTTTCACGTGAAACTATTTTCCCACACACAAAGATCTGAACACATGATTCAAAATATCATCAGCTGTTGTTTTGCCGAGAATGGCGTCTATTGCATCTAAGGCGACACGGAGCTCAAAGGATAACAATTCAACATCAACCACTTGACTCCCGGCGATATCAAGAGCCTTGAAAAGGGCCTTAAAACAGGTTTTTATGGCGCTATGCTGTCGCGTTGTGGATAAGTATGTAGCATCTGTTGAAATCTTATTGATACCAAGAGAATAAGATACTGCCTTTTTAAGTTTGCCCACACCTAAGCTTTTTAAAGAAGATATATGTATAATACCATCCTCGGGTGATTTTTCAATATTTAAATCGGACTTGTTGAGAACTCTTATAACGGGTTTGGTTTTGTGGTTTATATGTTTACCCTTAGGATTATCAGTAAGAGATATGATCAAATCGGCGCGATCCAAAATATTTAAAGTTCGTTTTACACCCGCCCTTTCTATAATATCTTTAGGAGAACGAAGGCCAGCTGTATCAACAAAAAGAACCGGCACACCGCACAATAACAATTCAACCTCAACCGTATCCCTTGTGGTGCCGGGAACGGTGCTAACAATGGCCCTTTCGGAGCCCGCCAGCCGGTTTAATAAAGTGGATTTTCCCACATTTGGTTCGCCCGCAATGACGACAGTGGCGCCCCGATTTAAAAGTCGCCCAAGATAAAAAGAATCCTTTAGTTTTATAACGGTTTTAAGAAGATTTTCTATGGCGGCCGAAAAATGTTTATTCTCTTCCGAAGAAACGACTTCTTCAGAAAAATCCATTTGGTATTCAAATGAACCCAGAAGGTCGATCAGATCTGAGCGGATTTTTTTTAAAATTTTTGAAAGGGAACCATGGAGAATTTTCTGTTGGCAGCGAGAATTTTCAGAAGATTTAGAATGAATTAAGGAAGACACCGCCTCTACTTGGACAAGGTCCAGTTTCCCGTTAAGAAACGCCCGCCGGGTAAATTCACCCGCTTCTGCAGGGCGGGCCCCAAAATCACAGGAAATTCTTATAATATCCTCTACAAGGAAAGGGTTTCCGTGTGAAGAAATCTCAACGACATCTTCACCCGTATAGGACGATGGAGATGAAAATTTAGTAATAACACACCGATCTATAGTGGTCCCGCATTTGTCTTTTATATCCGACACTGTCGCCCGCCGGGCTGAGAAATTCCTACCACCGGTTAAAGAAGAAAGAATAGAAAAAGCTTCGGGCCCGCTTATTCGGACAACAGCAATCCCACTGTATCCAAAAGGCGTGGCAGGGGCAACGATCGTGTCACCCGCGCTCATTTTTTATTAAGTGTTTTTGCCGCCGGTTTTGGGTTTATTGGCGTTAGATATTTTTGTTGGACAATTGATAAAATATTAAAAACAGAATAATAAAGATTTAACCCAGAGGGAAAAGAATAAAATATAAACAGAAAAAAGGCATTCATAAAATACATAGTAACTTTTTGTTGTGTCCCACCGGAGGGAGAAGACATAAGTTTTTGTTGTAAAAACATTGTGCCACCCATAATGAAAGGCAAAACGTTGATAGGAAAACCCCCAACGGTTGTAATTGTGTCCGGCACGCTTAAATCTGTAATCCACCCAACAAAAGGAGCCCCCCTAAATTCGATTGTAGATCGAAACACAGAGAAAAAAGCTATTAGTATTGGCATTTGCAAAAGGACGGGCAAACAACCGCCCATCGGATTTACGCCGCGCTCTTTAAATAGTGCCATTTGAGCGCGGCTGAATTTTTGAGTGTCATTTTTATATTTTTCTTTAAGGCGTTTTATTTCGGGCTGTATTTCCTGCATACGACGAGTAGATTGAAAACTCTTTTTTGTAAGGGGGTTTAATAAAATCTTTACAATTATTGCAAAAATAATAACAACAAGGCCATAGTTTGGAATTGATTCATGCATTTTTGTTAAAGACCAGGTAACGAGGCGACCGAGGGGCCGAATTATGGCCCAACCCAAATTCATTGTTTTTTCTAGATCAACACCCAAATCGTGGACACGGCTATATTCTAAGGGGCCAATAAATAAGTCAAATTCACCGGCGTTGTTAATGCTTTGTCTTAAGACCGTTTTATAGAGCGGTCGCTTATCCTCCGCGGTTGCCCAAACCAGCGCCCCAACACCAGGTGTTTTTGGAATAACAGCAGCAATAAAATATTTTGTTTTCGTTGCTGTCCACCGCGTAGTTCCGGTTTGTTTTTCTTCTGTGATTTGGCCCGCCTTTGCTACGGGCTCAAGAAGCTCATCACCCATATAGGCATAACCCCGGAAGTGAGTGAAATCATCTTCGATGTTTTTTTCTGTGGGAGGAAGCCCGCCATCCCAGGAAATATTATATTGTCCGCGTGAAATGTACTTATCTGGATTTTCAAAATGAATTTCAAGTCCAATTTTGTATGTACCAGGATAAAATGTTAGGCGTTTTCGAATTTCATACCCGCGAAACGATGTTTTAAATGTGAGTGTTTTTTGTTGGGAATCAGCAAAAATTGGCCTGGGTGAACCAACCACATGCCAATTTTTTGTGAGCGAGATATCATCGCCATCAAGAGAAACAAACCCCACCACGAGATTTTGAATGTTGAACTCATCAATTGTGTTTACCAACGAAGAGTCGTGGCGGGTGTATTCATTGAGAAGAAAAGAAGAAAAAGAACCCCCATTTTTACTGCTTACTGTTGCTGAATATAGCCCGTTTGAAACAACCACGGTTTCAGGCGCCACGGCAGGCGGTGACGGTTTATTGTTGGGCGTTTTTTCCGACATACTGCGCGGCGGGGCAACTTCTGGAGAACTTGTTGTGGGCCGATAGGAGATAGTGTCGGCGGGTGTGTTTTCTGGTATAGGCGCCATAAGGCTCATATACCAAGGCGTTAAAATGAGAACAATAGCAATAAGGCCAAAAGCAAGGAGTGTTCTGCGATCCATTTATCTGCGTACAGGGTCGAAGCCGCCCCCAGAAAGAGGATGGCATTTAAAAATTCTTTTAAAAATTAAGTATATAGCCCGGCGCGCTGGAAAAACCCGGAGCGCATCAAGGCTATATTGGGAACAAGTTGGATGAAACCGGCAACTGCTGCCGAAAAACGGGGAAAGCAAAAATTGATACAACCTTATTATGGCAATTAAAAAGTAACTAATGTATCTACTGAAAACGCTCACAAGAGAATGGATATAAATTATTATGCAGAAATTGTTTTTCTGCCCCTTTTTCTTCGGCGGGCAAGGACCTTTTTACCCCCAACAGAGGACATCCGAGACCGAAAGCCGTGCTTATTTTTCATTTTCCTTTTACTTGGTTGATATGTGCGCTTCATTTTTACTCCAAATTTAGCCCGGGAAAATACAGACTATCATTTAGACGAACAAAGAAAATGGTTAACACGACCACGCGGGCCCCCTTATCGGAAAAAGGAAAAAATAGGATTGTAGTAAAAGACGAAAGCACCATAAATTGAATAAACAGCGACTGTGGAAAACATGTGGATAACTTTATAATGACATACACCGATCTTTGGGGAAAAACAAAAAGTAAATTAAAAAAAACTCAACCCCAACATGCATATTCAACTTGGTTTGAACCCCTAAAGCCAATTGCTCTTAATAACAATGAGCTTGTGTTGGAGGTTCCTAACCAGTTTTTTTTCGAATGGATTCAGTCTCACTATGTGGATTTAATTAAAAAGGAAGTAAATAGCGCACACGGGGGAAAGATAGATATAAAGTATACGGTTTCAACCAGCGGTGGAAACGAAAAAAGAGACAAGGAAAGATTGAGAAACCAAAGAGAAAAAACAGGCGGAGCAAAAAGAAATAAAGAATTAAATAACAAATTTTCGTTTGCTTCATTTATCGAGGGGACTCACAATCAGTTCGCAAAAGCAGCCGCACTAAATGTATCAGAAAAACCGGGGCAGCAGGCCTTTAACCCCCTCGTTATTTATGGGGGCGTAGGAATGGGAAAAACCCACCTTTTACATGCAATTGGGAATAGAATAAGTAAAGAAATAAATAACAAAAAAGTTGTATGCGCATCCAGCGAAAAATTTACAATGGAGTTTATATCATCAATTCAAAAAAACAGGACGGCAGAATTTTCAAAAATCTATCGCAATGCTGATATACTATTAATTGACGATATTCAATTTTTTCAAGGTAAGGAACAAACGCAAGAACAGTTTTTTCACACATTTAATGAGCTATTCCAGGCAGGTAAGCAGATTGTTTTAACAGCTGATCGATATCCAGGAGAGATGGTTGGTCTACAGGATCGACTTTTGTCGCGGTTTAAATCAGGGCTCGCGGTAGATATACAACCGCCGGACTTGGAAACCCGGGTTGCAATAGTTATGGAAAAAGCAGAACAAAACGGATTAAAACTTCAATATGATATAATTGAATTAATTGGGACCCACATAAAAAACAGTGTCAGGGATTTAGAAAGCACAATAATTCGTCTATTGGCGCATTCGTCATTGTCAAACAAAGAAATAGATTATGATTTAGCAAAAAAAGTAGTAAAAGAGCGGTTGGGATCAAAAGTAATATCTGATTTAAGAGTTGAAGATATAATACAACGAGTTTCAGAGACCACACATATAAAAGAACGAGATATAATCGGATCAAGCAGAAAAATGGAAATTGCCGAGGCTCGGCAAATATCTATATATCTATGCAGGGAAATATTGGGCACCCCGCTGGTCACCATTGGAATGCATTTTGGCGGCAGGGACCACTCAACGGTATTGCACGCCTGTCGCGTAATCGGAAATAAAGCAAAAAAAGACCAACGCGTTGGGGTCTTGGTCGGAGAATTAAAAAACGAACTTTCGTTAGGGATAAGCTAAAAACTATTCTTCGTCCTCTTCTCCCCAAAAATTTTCATAATATTCTGGATAGTAGCCCTCATAATCTTCGGGTTCATATTCATCATAAAACACATTATTATAAGAAGTCCCAGGTTCATCGGAGAAAGAAGCGCGGTCTTCTTTTTCTTTGGTATCAATAGGAAGATTAGGGAGCGGTGATTTTTGTGGTGCCGTCGGGGTGACCAAAGAAGCGCCACGATCTTTAAACAAGACTCCTAAAAGAACTGAGAAAAGAAGAAAAATGGCAGCCACAGCAACACCCTCAAGGTTAAAATTAAAGCCGCCAAACATGTTTCGTCCCAATCCGTAGTTTAAAAAAACAGCAACAGAAAGCAAAGAGCCAAACAAAATAATGATATTACCAGTAACGTTTGGCATTGAAGTTTGCATTATGGCTGTATAAATGAACCACACTAAAATACCGGCAACGGATAAAAATATCCCCAGCAAATAGTTTTCAGTAAAGACAGAAAAAAAGAAGGCAACGGTTGCTGTTGCTGGAATAAGAAAACCAACACCGATTTTAAATTCATCATTCGTGTTTGATTGGTGTGTCATTAGTGAGAAGAACCTTAGATTTATCTTCGGTAAATTGCCCAGGAAAGAAAAGAAATGCAAGGATTTATACTCTTAGCAACCTTAAAAATATCTACTGTAATTTTAATTAGTAAAATTCATAATTTTTGATGAAAACAAACAAAATAATAAATATCGCCGTTATTGGCGTAGGCCACCTGGGAAATCACCACGCGAAACATTATTCTCAAATGGAAAGCAGTAAACTTATTGGCGTTTTTGATATAAATGAAACCCGGTGCAATGAAATTGCCAAGAAGTATAATACAAAGGCCTTTCAGTCATTAGATTCACTACTCGAAGAAGCGGATGCCGTATCTGTCGCAACACCAACGGTTTATCACAAAGAAGTATCTGAAACATGTATTAAAAAAGGGACACATGTTTTTATAGAAAAACCGATCACAAAAACAGTAAAAGAAGCAGATGAACTGCTGGCCCTAGCAAAAAAACACAAGACAATCGTTCAGGTGGGGCACATTGAGCGTTTAAATCCGGCCATACTTCCTCTGAACGAATTTGATATGAACCCAAAATTTATTGAAGTGCAGCGACTGGCGCCATACATGAGTCGCGGTACAGACGTACCCGTTGTGCTTGACCTAATGATTCACGATATAGATTTGGTCCTGGCGTTTGTAAAATCCTCCGTAAAGTATATTCATGCCAGTGGCGTTTCAATTATGACAGATTCTGTTGATATGGCAAACGCAAGAATCCGGTTTGAAAATGGAACAGTGGCAAGCATAACATCAAGCCGCGTTGCTAAAGATCGGGTTAGAAAAATTAAGATTTTTCAACAGGATTTATATATTACAATTGACTTTTTGATTGGGCTTACTGAAATATACCGCGTTATGGATGACAATCAAACAGATCCGGCAGCCATTATGTCGGCCCCTTTAGAATCTAACGGAAAGCACCGGCAAATCTTTTATGAAAAACCGGAGATTAAAAAACAAGACGCCCTAAGAAAGGAATTGGAGAATTTTGTTGAATCTATTAGGGGAAACACCAAACCAATTGTGGATGGCCAAGCCGGAAGAAACGCTCTGGACGTTGCCATTCAAATACACGATAAAATATTAGAAGATTTACATTAATGGATATACGAAATTTTTTATTTAAATATAGAGGCTATACTCCGATACCCATTGGAATTATGATTGTTTATTTTGCACGCCCGGAAAACGCATATTTTATCGTTGGTTTTTTACTGTTGCTAATGGGCGAGCTTATACGAATGTGGGCAGTGTCTTATGCCGGGGGAGAAACAAGGACGCGAAATGTAGGTGCCCCCGAGCTTTGCACCGCGGGTCCCTATGCTTTCGTTAGAAACCCCTTATATGTGGGAAACGTGTTTATGTATTTAGGCGTTGTCATGATTGCAGGAGCAGCGAATGTTTGGTTAATGGCCGCAACAACAGCGGCCTTTTTCATAATTCAGTATTCGCTAATTGTTGCACTGGAAGAAGAAACGCTGGAAAATCTTTTTGGAACAGAATACAACGAATACAGGAAAAATGTCCCCGCGATTATTCCACGACTTTCTCGTTGGAGCAGTAAAGACAGTCGAGAATCAACCGGCATTTTAAAAATACTGAGAACCGAAAAACGTACGCTTCAAAATGTAATATTTATTCTTTTTTTGATTACGTTGCGGGTTCAGCTGTTTAGTCGATAAAAAGCTGGTTCTTTTAAGCGGGTTCGCCGGGCGAGGAACATTTGAAAAAAACATATTTCATTGTGGCTGGAGAAGTGTCGGGGGATTTACACGGCGCAAAACTCATGTCGGCCATCAAAAACCGAGAACCGGACTGTTATTTTGTTGGACACGGTGGTGACAGGATGGTTAGTGCGGGTCTAGATATAATGTATCATACGGATCAACTGGGGGTCGTGGGTTTTTCAGAAGTGGTTAAACACCT
>CEPZ01081036.1_pt1 | contig 31541 bp, 49 predicted proteins | sample 530461 | NCBI WGS metagenome assembly CEPZ01 (sample SAMEA2620106, study PRJEB7988) | marine metagenome | isolation source: saline water (ENVO:00002010), including
CAGGGATTCGAACCCTGTCTCCCGAGTAGCGGGATTCCATTCTAGCTTGGTTCGTGAATATTCAGGATGGGATGTTGTAGCGCACCTTGAACTTGGGCGCGTCTTCCTTGCGCAACATGCGCATTGCCTTCTTGATGAGCTTCTCGCCATTCTCATGCTTGAGCTTGACGCTCATCGCAACTCGGACATTGCCTTGGCGACCGGACTTGACCTCGACAAAGGAGATCTTGAAGCTGCCGGGGCGACATCCAAGTTTGACCAAGGCTTCTTGCATCATCAGCTTCCTCTTAATGTGGTTTTTGATGATGGGGTCGACACCTTTCGCAAGGTAGGGGTTGGCTCCCTCGATGAACTTCTCGCGAGTCCAATCGAGGTTGAGGATATCAAGCGCCATCTGGTTCATGACGTGTTTGTGTACAAAGGCGAGTTCTTCTTCGCGAGTCATCTTAGCCATTGGAGGCTCCTGTGTGATTAGGTTGTCGTTCCAATCCCCACCATGGGGAGAGCTAGCCAGGGATTCGAACCCTGTCTCCCGAGTAGCGGGATTCCATTCTAGCTGAATATTCAGGTTGGATTAGTGAGCCCAATATGGGCTCCCCCAGTTCCACTTCCAGTTCGCTTTGTCAGCAATGGCTTCCTCATCCGTCTGGTCGCAACGGTAGAAGTGGAAGTCCCTATCCTCAACAGTGAGGTTGGGGCACGTCATAGGACGCGCCTTGAAGAATGGGGATGACTTTTTGTGGGTGCGAATCCTATGCTCATTGTTAGCCTTGGAGATGGCCTTGTCGATGCGGGTGGACTCAATTCCCCAGTACATGTACGCGGCGGTGATACCTCCAACCGCAATGATGAGAATGGCGATCAGGATAGCTGCGATGGTTTTCTCGATTTGGGTGTTCATGTGTGCCTCGTGTGTGGGCGTGTTGTGTTGCGTACTCTCGAACTGTGCTCTAATTCTAACAACCCCCTCGCCATAGTCAAGCAATTTTCTTAACTTTTTCTAACACGTCTCTCACCCGCATAGAATCAGGCCCATCGAGGGGTCGGTCTAGCCAGTGAATAGAGAATATGGTCGATTCCTGAGCTCGAGCTAGGGTTTTCAGCCTGAATATTCAAAACTCGAGTCAGGTTTATTCGTGTTTTTCTCCATTCACAACATTGGCGGGGGTCGGCGGAAACCGTTTCGTCTTTTTCGTTTTTCTCTTAAAAGCCGTATTGCAGATATTGGGGGTACCCGTGAATAGATCCAATGTAAATCTTGGAAAATCACCCTTTACAGAGATTGAACTTCGGGCTCACAGGCTCCCCCGAAGTCGGCCACCCCGCCGATCTCTCGGCGGGGTGTTTATTCAGATAAGGAACAGGGCCACAATCCAAGTTGCGACCGCAAATGTTCCCGCGATAAGTTCGATCATTTTTGCTTCCATATTCATCCCTCCCTATGGGATCAGAATTCTTTCCACCGCCAGCAATGCTTCCATTGCAGCCTTGTCTTGCCATTCACTACGGTAATAAGGGTTTCCTTGAGCTTCTGCCCATGAATTGCTACAGATATCGAACACGCGAGACTCAATCGCGCGCATTGCTTGTTGAGGATTGAATATACCATCGTTGCAACACGCCAGTGCATGTTGCGCAATTTTCTCCCATTTCGATTCATCCGAAAGGTTCCCACTGTTATTCACAGTGAGGACTATCACAGACCCTGTATCGCCAGAAGTTTCCATCTGGTCAATCAGGACATCGACAATCTCAAGAGCGTTCATTTTCCATCCTTTTGCATTAGGTTAAGGGGCCAGAACCTGTCAGGGATTCGAACCCTGTCGCGAGGCCACTGGATTGTGGCCTAGCTTCCATTCAGGCTAGTCAGCGAATCCTGTAACCGGACTCGCCGTATTCTTCGTAGAGGTCGAACTTTGGCTCAGACAGGATGTTCACGAAAAACCTGTCATCATTTTCGAAATACTCCACATCGTATCCAGCAGCCATCATGACCGATGCGTGATGAGCAGGGTTGCGACAAATCACGGTTGCGTGATGGTCGCCGTCAATGTAGCGGTCTCGGATGCTAGGGTAGTAGAACCAACACCACTTGTTGGACTCTCTCAGCGCTTGAAGTTCGGTAAACTCTATGGATGGGCTGATGGTCGCCTCTTCCATCATCTCGTTTTGCCACCTCTCGAAAGTTCGGATTGCCGCGTTGTCCCCTCGATAGTGTGCCTCTTTGATCTGGAGGTCCAGAAGAGCAACGCGAACCTCAGTTGACAAGTCCTCAGCTTTCCAGTTGCTAGTTTCCGCATCGTACCACTTACCCCAGGAGCCCCAGGAGCCGTTGACCAACTCCCTATCCCTACGGATGAGCACAGGGATGTAGGATTCTCGAATCTCAACGCGAACCTGACTGGACGAGTCTGAGCGCGCAGCCTTGTCACTGTAGACTTTGATAAGGTGCGGTTGTGGGTTGTGTCCGAGAATCGTGTTACGGAGATTGATGATGGTTTCTTTCTTCGTAAGCATATTTGCCTCTTTTTGAATAACCCTGCTAGGGGTGTGCGCTGAATTGCGCAATACCTGTCAGGGATTCGAACCCTGTCACTAGGCCGCTGGATTGCGGCCTAGTTTCCATTCAGGCTAGTTTCTAAGGTTTCGCGTTCTCTCTCGTGTGAGGACTTCGAAGGTGGCGAGCAATTCCTCGCCATCCTCCTTTTGGTTTTCTTTCAGTTGCGCTAGCGCAACTTTTGCTTTCATGATCTCCACTTGCGACTCGCGAAGACTCGCAAATCCAAGTGCCAGTACCTTAAGTTGCCTTTTGGTTTCAGCGTTCTGTTCGTCCTGCTCTTCTCGCTCTCTCCTTAAGAGAGAGGTTTCGAGCTCTAATCGTCTGAACTTTCGTGCGTAGTTATTCGCTCGTTTTTCTGCCCTCCAACCCATAACTGAGAGGAGGATGTTAAGAGAGAGGAGAATCACGAGAGTTGCAGTGATGAATGCCAGCATTTTGATTCCTTTTGTTGGCGTTGCTAGTTACCCCTTTCGGGAGAGCCCCCACCCTTTTGACAGGATGATGCGCGCTGGTATCAGCGCCATTCGTGGAGGGTTGCAAGCCTTTACAGCTTGGTTGGAAGTAGGCTGGCCAGTCCCTAGCATGACTGGCCAGCCTTATGTTCATTCCGTTGCTTTCGCCAGCAATTGCTTGACAAGCGCTGACAAGTCAGCAACTTGCGCCGAAAGCTTTTCGACATCCTCATCTTTCGCGGCGAGTTGCGCTTGCAACTCCTTAACCTCGCGGTTTGAGTTGCGAGCCTTTGGTTGACTTGCCTGAAGTCGCGATTGCTCGCGAGATTCAAGTTCATCCTCCAACTCAGTTACCAGCGCGATGAGTCCGTCAAGACTCACTGCTGCAGGTTCATTCGCCCTCGCGCGCCCTCGCCAGATCCAGCAAGGCTCGCCCTCCCCTTCAGGTGAGGCGAAAGTGTATTGCCAGATTGCCGCGAAGTCCTTAAAGGTGTCGTTTTCGTCCGACCCCTTTTCGCGTCCTTCCTCACAATGCATGTTGTGAGTTTCGACAAGGCTCCAGTGCGCACTAAAGAGGGGGATCAACGTCTCGTCAATCCAGCTTACAAAAGCTGTGATCTGACTATCTGTAGCATTCTCTCGGAAATCTTTCCGGTTTGAGAATGACAGCCAATTTGATTCATCTTCGGTTGTCTCGTCTATCGTCTCGTCTGCAACCTCAATCTCGGGAGGTTGACAGGGAGTCTCGACAGATCCGACGACTGGAGTTTCTGGCGTGGTTTCTGACTGGTGGCTTGCAAAAGCCACCAGACCAGCGACCGCGAATTGTTCGCGATAGAGTCGGCATTGACCGACTTCATCGCGAGGCATCAACTCCCTGGTAGAACCGAGGTAGGGGACACCATCTTCGCGACTGTGAACGTTTTCTGCGCTCCCTGCTACCAGCGCTGTTTCATCATCCTTTCGGACAATTTCAGCGAGGAACAAGGTTGATGCGCAACGGAATTGAACAAGTTGAGTGTCTGACATAAGGTTTTCCTCATGCTTGCGCCCCTTCCCTCCCTCTCATCCCCATGACAAGTAGGGAGGAAAGAAACTAGGTAGGTTTGCGGTTGACACTGGCCTAGAAGCTGGTTCGCTAAAGCGAGGCTGCTAGGCCCTTCCTATGACGCGATGCGTATTTGTCAAAGACGGTCCCGAGAAGACCGGAGCGTTTTTACGTGCGCTCGCCACCATGTCCGAATTGTGGGGCTGGCCACCCTGTAGGCTTGTCTCGCCGTAGTGTCTCGCGTCCCTTGTCAACGTTGTGTCCCGTTGACAAACCTAGAATCGCAACAAATCGGCATTGTGTAAAGCATTTTTCTCTACTTACAACGGGGGCGGGGGTCGAACACGTTGTGAACCCATGAATACAGGGGAAGAGAGGGGTCAACGAGCCTCCCAAAGAACGCGAGCCGATTTTTAGAGACCCCAGTTCACAACCAAAAGAACGCGAGCCGGTTTTTAGAGATCCCAATTCACAACCAGGGAGACCAACAACCAGAGGGATCAGTGAGGTCCTTGGAGATCCCAATTCACAACCAGGGAGACCAACAACCAGACTGGCCAACGGGGTCCTTAGAGATCCCAGTTCACAACCAAAATGGTCAACGAGGCTTATGGAACTCGAGCTGAACTCAAAGAGAGCTCGAGTTGTTACGGGCTGACAGTTGCGGTCCAAAATGAATACGAAAATGATACCAAAAAGTGGTACCAAGGTGTTGACGGGTGTGCATTCGATGTGTACTGTGATGGGGAATCGAAGGGAACTCAATGGAGCTCGAGCTGAAGGGCTCCTCGAAAAGAAGAATTCAAAAAGGAGTTTGAATTGAGTCAGTATGAGAAAACAGTCAGGATCGCGATTGCCCTCTTGCTCTTCCTGTCCTTCCTCGTATTCACCGTGGCTGCGCTGTTGCCAGGGGAGATGTCATCTGGGATGAGAGCTCTCTGTACCATTATCGGGCTTTGCGATCTCGCCTGCCTCGGAAACCTTCTCGCGGAGAAAGATGATGAAGAAGGGTGAATACTACTTCGAGCTCGACGACAGTCTCGAGCTCTCGAAGAGTGGAGGCAGGGTGATCGGAGTGAATCAGAAGTGCGCTCCTGAGATCATCGCCTTCTGGTCGGAAGTGGACGCTTGCTGGGTCGCAGTCCACAACCAGTTTGAATCCATAAAGACACACGGAGCCACGTTGAAAGAGGCTTTCGAAGAAATGAGGAGTGTACTCGATGCTATTGACGACGACTAAACAGGCAGAAGACATCCTGAATGAATGCGTGGGGAAGGGGTTCTCTTGCGCCGAGTTCCCTGGATATGGATGCGACAAGTGCTTCGAGACATTCGAGCCCCTGCTCGAGGATTTCGGAGTAGACAAGGATAACTATATCGAGCTCCAGCGTTGCAACGTCTCGTGGATCAAGCATCGCAAGAAGGGACGGGCGCGACCCTTTGTGAAAGTCGCGTGCGTTTGTTGTGGAGTCGAAGTGGCCATCGAGGGAGCCGCTTCTCCCTTTATCGAAGTGAGGTACCGATGAAGTTACTTGGAGAATTTGCGGATGAAGTGGTGGGGGCTGTCTTTGTCTCTGCGGTCATGTCAGGGAGCTCTGCGGTTCTTATGGCATGTGGCTATCTGGACTTTCAAGACAATGGAGAGGTCTTCCTGGGAGCGGCGTTCCTGTGCCAGCTCGTTGTCGTCTGCCTTTCGTATCAAGCAATGAAGAGAATGTCGTTTATCCGACGATTTTTAGGAGAATGAATATGGGAAAGAATTTTTTCGAACGCTTTGTGAAGCAATGTAGTAAGCGAGAGATCGAGGAGATCAAGGCTGCCATCGTGAATTACGATACCGAAGAGGACAACCGGAAGCTCCTCTTGAAGAAGTACAAGGCTCTCAAGAAGATGGAAAAGATCCCGAAGACCAAGCTCATTCAGAGGTTCGACGCCGATCTTGTCGTGGCCTCTTACTTCGAGAGGGGAGGTCATCTGAGAGGTATCAAGCCAGATGTCGACTTCATCGAACAGGACATTCCAGAAGAGGCCCTCGAGCATGTGGAGTCCCAGCTGACGCCTCCTGCCGAGATCGTTTCGACACCAAGGAAGCCAAACGATAGCTACTTGAATGGGCCATTCATGATGAATCCAGACCCCGGCTTTCCGACAGTGGCGTTGAGGCCAGAGGAACCTCCAGAATCTACAGAATTTCTATCTTCTGAGCTCCTGAGCAACAAAAGATTCCAGAGGAGACTCGCAGAGCTCAGGAGGGGGATTTACGGAGAAGATCCGCTATCCTTTATACCAGCCAGAGTTATCCGGTCGGGCAAACTCTCAGAGGAGTCAATCGGGGAGGGTCCTGCTGACGAACACAGGATCTACCTCGGGAGCGACCTCATTGGATACTTCGAAGTGCCACATGAGTGCGTCCCCCTTACCCAGACCATGAAGGACGCGATGAATAAAGGAGAAGAGGAATGAGCTGGAAGCGCGGAGATACCATCAAGGACGGCAAGGGCAACCCCCTCGCCAAATCGAATGTCTATTATCTCTTTCATGAGAAGGACAAGGTGTACGGGGGCTCCTTTGACGGACAGAACTTCCCTGTATTGCCCAACATGAAGATGGAGAAGAGCGACGACTCTCTCGACGCGATCCACTGGTGGAAGGTGGATTTGAATTGGGGGAGAGACAAGCTCTATAACGAGATGCACCCAGAAGAGGAGCCAGAACCGGAGGAGATGTCTTTCCGAATCAATTTCGATGGGGACATCGGCCTCGGAATCAACCACTTCGAAGACGATTCAGAGTGCTTCCCTTGCACGCTCGAGCTCATTCAGGCAGCGATGTGGGTTGCCTCTGTAATCATGGACGATCTCAACTACAAGTACATGATGTGTGGCTCGAATGTTCACAGGTGTCCCGCGCTTGTGTCAATTATGAGTGAGGAACAGTATGTGAAGAAGAGTAACGTTCCACGAGAGGTTGCCAAATGAATGACCAAGAGAAGAAGAGATGGGGAAAGATCGCGCTCAGAGCTGGCTCAAGGGTCGTAAAAGCGATCTCAGCTGTGAAGGACAGCCCTTATAAGATCTTCGAAGAAGTTTTCGACGGCGCTGCAGAGTTTATCGAAGAATATGAAAAGTTCGAAGAGGATCCATTTATAAAAGATGGGTGGCGAAAGGCGAGAATCGGAGGCGCTGTCGACACAGTGGTAAAGATTCTCGAAGAACATCCTTCAATGGAGCGAATTTGCTCTAACGATTATATGAGATCGATTGCATTCCGGCCTGAAGGTTTGGAAGGTCGCGTCGGATTCAGGATCTACACATGGTCTGTAGAAGGACCGTACCTCGAATGCCATTCGGATTTTGAAAGGTGTTTTGCAGCTTTGGGCAGAATGGTGTGGGAGAACTTTGGCTCGTCAATCCTTGCCAGGATAAGCGCCGAAGGAGGTTTGGAGCTCGTGCCTGACCCTTTGGTAGAATGTAAGCCTTCACGGCTCTCTGAAGAAATCACTGAATACGTCAGAGCCTTTAGAAAGCATGGATACTCAAGAGGGATACTTCTAGTAGGTGAGCCCGGATTAGGGAAAACCTGGGCCATCAGACAGGCCACCAAGGATCTCGGAGGACTCTCTTTGAGGATGGAGGTTGATCAAGTCGCTTCGGCAAGAGACATCACAGACCTGCTCACTCTTCTTAGACCTACAAGCTTCATGATCGATGATTTGGATCTTTCTGGAGCCTTCGTATCTCTAATGAGCCGATGGGAGGCTGTTCGAGCGTCCACAGACACTGTTTTCGCAACGGCAAATGACCTGAGCAAGTTTGAACCAGCCATGCTCAGGGCAGGAAGGTTCGATCGAATCATCCATGTCGAGCTCGACCCAGAGCTAGTATCTAAGATGCTAGAAGATGTCCCCGAGACATTCCACGAAAGAGCCAAGAGACTCCCGCCAGCTTATCTTTCGGAGCTTATCAAAAGCTTCAAAGTGGAGGGCATAGAGAAGGCCCTCGAGAGGCTGGAGTCCCTCGAGGAAACCAAGAAACTGGTCTCTGGAAGTGAGGAGCCAGAAACTATACCCTGCACCGATTGACAGACCTTCTGACAAAGCGAGAACTTGTAATGAATAAATACACCTTCCACGAGAGGAAGGACAGCCGTAGAGAGGACTACTACAGGTTCATCTACGGCTGGAAGGAGAGGCCCTGCATGGCATGCAATGGGTCAGGTCACTATGACCACAATGGGAGTCCTCCATGCGGGGGCTGTGAAGGAACGGGTCGAGAGAAGTATCGAGGCCCAAAAGCAATGACTCCCGATGAATGGGAGTCAATCAAAAGAGGAGAAGAGAATGAAAGGTTTCCAGAAATTTCTAAGCAATATTATCCATAACTTCCTGGTGAGCATCGCGATCCTATTCATATTCACATGTGCCAACGTAGCTTCCTTTGTGTGCTGCGCCGGCCTCTATTTTCTACTGACAGCGATGTTCGGAAGCATCGACGTGGTGGCCAACCTGACTGGTCCTGAGATCGCTACGATGACAGCGATGACGATTCACTTCATTGTGATCTGGGTCTTCTGCGCTTGGTGCGCTGCTGAAACGATGGAGTTCTCATGATGTCAGAGTTGATTATGAGCCTTGATGGCATGCAAATGCTGTTCGTTCTGGCCATCTGTTTCGTACTCTATTCGTTCCTCGATCTGATCCTGAATAGGGGTAAGTCTCTCCTCCTCGAATTCACTGAATCGAAGAACTCCCTGGCTATCGAGGTAGAGAAGACGAGGCAGCTCGAGCTCAAGGCTGTTCTGCCAGCAGAACCTGAGTCTGTACTCCTCGCCAGAGAGATTCACGAGCAGGAGATGAAGATCATCGAGGCAAAGCTGGAGTCAGAAAAATGGCTGGCGTCTTGCTACGATCAGAGGACAAGGGTCCTGGCTGAAAGTGTCGAATCAAACAACAAGGCTGCAGTGGCGATGGCTGATTACATGCACAGGTCTCTCCATGGCAGAAACCACTTGACTGTAGGCTCTGTGGCAGATGGGTTCAACCGCCTTATGGATGACCACAAAAAGGCCACGAGATACATCATGAAGGAGCTCGAAGAGTCTGAGAAGAAGTTCGAGCTCCACGCCAAGAGGGTGAATATCGAGGCACTATCGAAGAAGCTGGAAGAGCTCAAGAGTAGACGAGACGATCTCGAGAAAGACGAGCTGGAGCTGGCGTTCGAAAAGATGGAGGAAGAAAATGAGCGAAGAAGCGAAGAACAAGAAGAGTTCCGGTACGACACCCGGAGAAGATCCTGAAGAGGCGCTGGATATCCTGCTGGGTTTCCTTGAATACAGCTGGTATCCGAGCATTCACGACAAGAACGACCTGAGAGAGCAGCTCGAGTACCACGGGTGTACGAAGATGATCAAGAACCTTGAAGAGAGAGATTTACTATGAGTCGATGGACGTCCCTAGTTGTTATCGCGGAGGAGCCATCAAAAGCCATCCCTCCAGAGTTCAAAGACATTGCCTACGAAGAGGAGTTCATCAGGCGAGAGAGCAACCCTGTGGCGGCGATGTACTACTTTGGAAAGTTCGCCCAGTACGCCAACTCTTCAGGAGAGGACCTGAATGTTGCGATGAGGTTGTCACCAGACAGGTACGGAACCACCACAGAATACAACAAGTGTGTAGAAAACGTGAAAGCCCTCATCAAGAGGGTCTGTGGTGAGTACGAAGAGTGCGGTACGAGAATCAGGGTGAATCTGAATGGGGAATTCGTTGAGTGATCATGATGACACATCATTCTGGGATTCAGAAAGCGACGTGCCCGATGACTCGATAAGGATCAAGGACGGCTTCAATCATATCCAGTTCGAGCCCGACTACGAAAATCGGTCATTGGATTTTAGTGTGTGGACATTTATGGGAGGCATGGAGATCTCTTACCAGGAGGCCAGGAGACTTCACGGATTCCTCGAGAACTTTCTGAACAATTTCCCTCAAAAGTAACTTGAAAGAACACACTCAGTGTGTATGATGTGAGTACGTTCAAACAACAAGGAGATGAATATGAAAGAAGTGAGTTACGAAGCTGCGCACCCAAGTGAGGTCCCAAAGAAGCCTTGCGAAGAGAGGAAGGCTGTAATCCTTCAGTGGTTCAAGTTCTTCGTCAGCGAAGATATCGTGATGGCTGACCTCGAATTCTTCACTATCTATTCTCATGGAAGGAGCAACCTCAAAGTTAGGTGTGATGTCTGTCCTGACTGGCTCGACTGGGAAAGGGAGAACACTTACGTTCGTGATGCCAGAAAAGGCAGGGATTTCATGGATCACACGATCATCGGATTCAGAGACGATCTCAAGCTCATGTTGTGGCAGATCGACTCATGTGAGCTCTGGTTTCAGTGGGTGAAGATCGTTCAGCCAGAAGAGCTCAGGGAGAAGATTCTTCCTAACGTGAGAGGCAGGGTCCTACTTGGAGTATCCCTCCCAAACAAACGTGAAGGTACGTTATACCTTACCCCTAGCATCGAAACGGAAGCGAATGGCATTGACGTCCCGAAGATCCGAAGGCTCATCGAAGTACGCCTTGGTGATGACGAAAGGGAAGACGACAGGCCCAAGCTGATCTTCCGAATCGATCCAGATGAGGTAATCGACAACCTGACGAAACTGGAGGCCATCGCTCGAGTCGCAAATAAGCTCGGTAAAGAATGACTGTGACACTTGAATATGGATCTATAAGGAGACCATCATGATCATGATGACGAGATCGAAAAAGATCAGGTTCATTCCGAGAGAGGAGTGGAGACACAAGAGCGGAGCTTCGTACAACAGGGTCGGAACACTCGTCGCTGTTAGCGAAGAGAGTCTGAAGGGTATGTTCCTGTCCATGGTTCAGGTCAAAATGAACGAGCTCAAGGTGAAACACCCCAAGAGCGGAGAATGGCATGACGCGAAGTTGTGGAACTCCCCCATGGAGAGGAGGTGGGCCGTGACTCCTGTCGCAAATATTGAAGGTCTTGAATATGCGACTCCCGCAGTTCTCTATCATGACCTCATCTACGGCAGATATTACTGCAGGTCTCAGAAGAGCTTTCTATCCAAAAATGAGGGGCAGGGCTACACATTTAGTCTCAAGAAGGTCCACAATTCTCCCTGGCACGAAGACGAGTTCAAAGCTACCCATAAGAATCCGGTCCACTGTCCTCTCAAGCTGATCGCGAACTGCTCGAAGGATGAAGCAAAATCTTTCTTCGACAATATTGGCCATAGCGTCCCTCTTATTCTTGGCGCAGGAAAGGGGTGGGATGTTTCGGAACTCGAAGGCAAGATGCCGCCAATCGAGCTAGCAGGGCTCTCTGGTCTCGACAGAGTCTTCTTCCAGGGTGATTCTGGCATTGCAAAGCAAGCATCGAACATCATTATCGGCAGGTACAAATGAAGAACGAAATCACAATGATCGCGGATACTCACGGCTTTATGCCAGATGATATCGATCCGACAAAGCTCCTTATTCACGCTGGGGATATCACTGGTGACGGTTCAATGCTCGAGCTCAGGCTTATGTGTGAGTGGATGAGTAGGCAACCTGCTGACCATGTCGTCGCAGTAGCTGGAAACCACGACATCTCTGTCGAGAGGTTCAATCAGGGTGCCCGCAAGATATTCAAAGAGTATGGCATCACATACTTGCAGAATGAATGGGCAGAGGTCGCAGGCTACAAGATCTACGGGACTCCAATGTCGTTGAATTTCGGCAACTGGAGCTTCATGGGCACAGAAGAGGAGCTCAAGGACATATTCAAGAGAGTCCCAGATGATTGCGACATCGTTATCTCTCACGGACCGCCACACGGCGTTCTGGACCTCGTCCCTCGAGGAGAGAACACAGGCTCCAGGGCAGCTCTTTTCGAGCTCATTTGCAGGGTTGGGCCGAGACTCTTTGTGTGTGGTCATATTCACGAGCAACATGGTGTACTCAAACTTGACATGGGTACGGCATGCATTAACGCATCTGTCGGACCATATTCTGAAATCAAGAACGGCAGGAGAGCCCTCAAAAGAGGCCCCGTGAGAACATTGCCTGAAGGCTGGTACGATTTGCTTTACCCGAAAAACAACGAGGAGGAAGAATGAGTTTCTTGGATACACTCAACGAGTGCAAGGAAGTGTACGGAAAAATGGTCGTCAGCTCTAACAAGTTGCTTGGCAACATGAAGGAGATGTTCGATCTGGCACATGGAGAGCTCGAATCTTGCATCAATCTGATTGCTGAATACAAGGGCTCAGAAGAGCCGTCTTCGGAGGTGCCTTCTGAAGACCTCAAGGAGATCCTTGAGGAGCTGAAGTTCACCAAGGAACAGCTCGAGAAGGCTGAGGAGCTGCGAAGGTGTCTCCATCCGATCACACATGCCTACTGTCCTGATTTTGGTCCTGAAGGCTATGCTGAATACCTGAAGGATCACTACATCAGCATCGGCAAAGAGCTGGCTCTCAAAAAGTCGAGCTCTGACATTCGGATTGCAGGTCACCAGGGCAAAAGCAAAGGCTCCCCTCGAAATCCCGACCCTGAGCCTGCCCCAGTGCCCAAAAAGAAGTGAAAACACCCTTGCAAGCACACACTGAGTGTGTATTATGTGAGTACACAAGGCGTTAAGCCTCTCAACAAAAGGAGATGAGAATGAAAGGCAAAAAGAGTTTCGAGGAAAGGTCAGAAGAATTCGACAGCATGTTCAGGAAGATGTTCTTCTTCATTGCTGGAATGATCTCACTGATCATGCTCGTGATCATCGTTGGCATCGCAGGTCTCGGCTGGGCCGGTTACAAAACATTCACCATCGGAGAGAAGTATGTTGATAAGCAGATCTCAAGTGAGGGAGTCCCTGGGGAAGAACAAGAATCACAGCCTGTCCCCAAAGAATCGAGCGATGGCGTCAGAGAAGCTGGCAAACAGTGATCTGATTAGCGACGTTGTCATAGAGGTAGAGAGTTTCGATCAGGCCATAGCTCTCCAGATAGAGGGTCTCGAGTCAGGGTGGAGCTTGATCAGGTATGAAAACGAAGGTGACAGACACTTTGTCACATTCAGGTGAGGTTATGATGTTTGAGTTTCAGGATCGCTTCGAAAAGTTTTGTTCAGTCAACCCAAAGTTCGTGGTCGGGTTCTTCACTCGTCGAGGCGATGGGTCCCTAATTATAGGGGTCTCCCTTTCGAAGCAGGTCGACGGGAAGCTCGATTTCGAGCTGAGGAGCATCGACTATAAAGGCTTTGCGGACAAACATTCTGAAGAGCTCGAGCTCTTCATCGAAAAGCTCGAAGAAGAACTCCTGCAGTCTTATCAGTATAGACTCGATCATGAGGGGTACGGAGATGAAGAGGCTTCTAGAGAAGAGAGGATCGAGTCTTTCAGGGAAGAGGATGCGACGGACGAGTCGTACAATTTTTGTCTCCTGATGGATGCCAAGGAAGAACTGAAGGCGATCTCTGAGATCTCTTATTATAGAGACCACAAGGTTGTCATGATGGAAGCGAAGAAACTCATCAAGAGCATGCAGAGCAAGCTCGAGATCGCACGTAGGAAGATGACATGAGCAAGTTCGATTGTCTCATCGAAGATATGGGGAAGTATTTGCTTCTTGCTGGAAGTCAGGAGGCGATCAGGCTGGGGCTCCAGCAAGAGCTGACGTTGATATCAGAATACTGGCACAAGTTCGGAGGGTACAAGTTCACCTCTGCCAGGAAATTCAATGAGATGCTCGAGCTCGCAGATCTTTACAACAAGCCGGGGCTCTCTGATACGGAAAAGGCAGAGCTCTTGGTAAAAATCAGAAACGCACATAATTTCAGCGAACAGACCAAGGAGCTCTGCCTTAAAAACAACGAGCTTCTTAAACAGGCTGTCGAGGACTACGAAACAAAGAGGAAAGAACGATGTCAAGAATGAATGTAACGATGCCAAAGCGAGACAAGGACTTACTCGACAAGATCTCCGAGGAGGATGACGGTGGAAACCGTAGCATGACCATCAGGAGAGCAGTCAAAGTCCTAGACAAGATCAGGAAGCTGGAGGGCAAAGAGCTCTTCTACAAGGACGAAAACGGAAATGAAGTCAGACTGGACTTCGTCATTTGAGGTGAATTATGAATCAGCAATTCGATAAAGAAATCACTGAGCGATACAAGAATCTGGACAACCTTTGTTCGAAGGCGAACAGCTTCTCCGAAGTCGGGTTATATCTGAGACGAAATTCGTCGATGATCGAAGAGGCAATCATGAACCTTTCTGAGTTGGATTTTCTCGAAGCCGCGCTCAAGAGATCAACCGATCTGGCGCTGACTGAGCATAAGATCCTTTGTCAGAGATGTGACAACGTTGTAGGTCGGAAACAAACTATGCTGACCCTGGCAAATATGGAGATGAGCTATTGGAGCAATCGTATCAAAATCATTCGGGAGAGATACGAAAGTTTTGCCGAGGAAATCCGAGATTTCGATCTCAAGAAGCTTCTGGAAATCTCAGCGTGGTTCATCGTGCTCTTTGACAAATCAAGGAGCACAGAAGAGTCGTTTCAGTATCTTATTGAGGAGGGCTTGCTCGACGAGGGTCTGTCGTTGAAGTGGATCTCGATCCCCGAGTCAATATCATCTCTGACAAGAGCCAGGATCGCACTCTGCGAGTGCCGAGTCGCAAATCTTCTTTCGTCGATGAAAAGTGATGAGTTAGACATCCAAGATTTCGACCGACTCCCTATTAGGATGGTCGCCGGTGGTCTGATGAATATCGCGGCAGGGAAGCTTGAAGACAATAGCTCGAAGCCTGAAGGCGCAACATCTCGTGCCTGGGCCGCAGCTGCCAACATTTGGGACAAGCTGCACGAAAAAGACTCTCTTCAAAAACTTAAAGAAGAGAAATTCGACCTGCTTCGGACGCTACGAAACACACCTCGAGAAGACGTCGAGTTCTTTTACGAGAGTGTTGTCAGGTCCATCCAAGTACAGAAGACTATCCTAGCCAAAACCAATCCAAGGATGGGCAGGCTGTTTGAAGGGACGCTGAACTTCGGGTTGTCTGCAGCTTTTGGCGAGGCAAGCGAAGAAGCTCGTCTGCAGAACGGTATCTGGGGTCCTGAGAACGATACTGGTTACCTTGTCGCCGGCTTCGCAGAAGTTGTGAGGCAATTGACCCCACAAGATGTCAGCGAAGTCTCTGGAGTCGAAGACTTCAAGGCTCAGCTGGTCAAGGTCATGGCCTTCTGCGCGAACATGTACTGTTACTGCTCTGAATGGCCAGAGTTCAAGATGGCTCCTTCCGAAGAGACGTGATCATGCCAAAGTCTTTTAGCCAATACGGGCCGGTTATAGAGCCCCCAGAGGCCCTCCCTGAATACAAGATCTTGGAACGCGAAGAGAAGCTGCTCCAAAAAGCCGAAAGGTCTCTCAGGACGTGCAAGAATACGAGAGACTTCAGATATAGATCCTCGTTAAATTTCGCGAAAGAGATCAACGACCCTAACGGAGACAGCACTACTTGGACGCCGCATCTTGCCAGAGCCTTTGAAGGCATCGCCAGAACAGAGCATGAGTACGCAGGCTACTTGGAAAAGCTGGTGAAATGGCACGAGAAACGTGTGGAAGCAGCTCGAGAAGCTTTCAAAAAGGCTGAGAAGGAGAACTGGGACAATGCGAGGGAGTCATGGGTGAAAAGCCGGATGCGAGACCAAGGACCGTAAGTGAGATAAGGCAGGGAAAGGCTGAAGACCTATCTGAGGGCCTCCAGTCATTGAACGCTACACTTATGGCCATGCTAAAACCAAGGAGAGACAAGCCCGGCTTCTTTGATCATGGGCTAGGTTGGATGACCCTCGAAATGCAGATGAGGATAGACAGAGGCGACAGGGTTGTGGTTACGGATCTCAAATGTGACTGCTGTCTAAGGAACCTGTCTCCGAAAGCCTACTTCCTTGGTATCGAATATGAAGAAGAGAATGTGATGGAGTGGTGGGGGATTGTCCAACAATCAATATCACTCGGAGAAGATAAGGTGTGGTTCTCTTGCAAGAGATGCTTCGGTATGAATCAATATTCAGGCCAATTGACTCTTGTAAGGGAACGAGGACAACTGACTATGACTGTTGGTGAAGGCCAGCTAACAATTGCGAGGTAAGAAATGTCGAACTCACTTGAAAAATGGTTGAAAGAAAGCAAGGAAGCATTGGAGAGGCTAGACCATATAAAGCTGAATTGCTCGGGTGCGATTTTCAATTCTGCTCGTAACAACGCATCGGTAGCGCTCGCAAAGTCAATTGAAAATCAAATGAATATTCTGGAATCCCTCTATGAGAAAGGGAGGTGTCTCGAGGGCAGGCTACCCAGTATCGTTTTTGGAAAGGCGGTTTCTGACAAGATCGAGAGCCATCTTTCTGGTAGGAAGGTCTTCTACTCCACTGAAAGGAACGCTTATGATCTCAGGATGGGTCTCCTGAAGAGGATCGTAGAGCAAGACTATGTTGTCCTATTTGTATCTGGCGAATCTGACGGCAAACACGACAAGGAGTTTTTCGATTGGGCTGTAAAGAACCTGAATACGAAGGTTGATTACAAGTACGACCCGAATGGACCATGGTCTGTCGCAAAGGACAACTCAGATAGGATGTGCGTGGTTTATAGGAGGAGTCGTGATTGAGATACCAAGAATCTCAAAAGACATGTCAGAGCTCGAACGTAAAGCATTCGACTCGATGATGTTTTGGGTGTCAGGCCAGATAGATACCGAGTATTTCGATTACAGTCACCTCTTCGAGGGCTACTGCGCCATGGATGATGAATATCAGTTCGGACACAAGGTCCGTCATGGTGATGTGTCCAACTGGTTCAACGAGCTAAACAACATGATGATCACTTCGTTTCTTCATGAGGGGAAGAAGTACGACATCTATCTCTTTTCCAAGAGGAACATCGCTCTCGAGGTCGAAGGTATCGAAGGAAGGCACATCGCGGTTTTCGAAGATGATGGCTCCGTACCCATCCAATATTCTTTCAACTTCTTCTTTTGTGAATCAGCTCAAAGCTACCAAGAGCTCGAGAAGGATAAGAAGGGAGACAGGGCGATTCAGAGGGCCGTCTCGAAGATGAGAAGCCGAGACCCATTCAAGATTGTTCTGGACGCCTTCTTGAATATGGCGACGAAGAGCTCTCCTGCGATGCTACCTGACCCATTCACCCCCATCGGAAACCTGAAGATGATGCGTGAGCTCGAAGTCGTCATCACCCAGCAAAACCTTTACATGGCAAAGCATGCTCGGCAAGCTCTTAGCTCTAACACGATGAAGAGGCAAAACAGGATTGAAACAGAAGCAATCGAAGAGCTTCTGAATATCTTTCCGGCTTGAAGGTGGGTCCCCCGCTATATGCGGGGGATCATGTGGGCATAAAAAGAGGATCCTAGACTGGATCTGGGGCGAGAAATTAGGTAGGTGCTATAAATATAGCGACATGCTCCCGATATGAAAAGGAACAAAAGCGAACCCTCTCTGTTCTGTACCTGCTTGGTAACCAGAACAGAGAGGGTTCTGTGCTTGTCTTAGAAATATCCAGAGATGTGTTCCTTCTGGCCTTGTCTTGCTTCTCGTTTTGGATGGGCTTCAAAGCTCTACAGAACTATGGTTAACGTTTGAAGTGGAAGTAGGCATGGTCGACATCAGTGATCTGAAATCGAGAAGAGCTATCGTTGATCCACTCATAGATGTTGGAGGTGTCGACCTTGGCGAACTTAGGGTCAACCTGCTTCTTGAATGAATCGTCTTCGTTATAGTCGAGGGCTTCCACGAGATCAGAAAAAGCCTTCGCTGAGAAGCTCTTTTCGAAATCATACTCACCTCTGAACTCCCCTTTAAGAAGCAGCTGAAGAGCCTCTGGTTTCAGCGATGACGCTGGGAAGTAAGAAAGGTGGATCTCTTCAAGAGTCTCGTGGAACCAATCTTCAGTCCAGAACATGTCGACAATGTTCCCGCCACCGATGAGATCGAAGTTAGTGCCAATGCTCGCGGTCAAGTCATCGATCGAATTGAATACGACGACGCCCTTGGGCACCTTGTAATTCTCCTGCCTAGTCAAAACGACGTTCAGCCTGTCTGGGAATGGTCGGTATTTTTCTGGGACTGACTCCCAGGTCTTCCGGCCCATCACCATTACTCTCTTGTTGGTGATCGAGCTGAATCGTTTTAAATCACTTGTAGAATGCCTCCATGGCATCTCTCCATTCAACCCCATGATTCCTCGCCTGGAAACCGCGATCACAAGTCTAAGTCCCACAATAAGATCCTTTTCTTTACGTTGATAGTTTTATACAATGCCCAGAACTTTCAAATGATAAGGAGGACATATGCTAGAGAACGTCATTATCGAGCTTTGTAAGAAAAGTGACAAGCTGTATTCGATCATCGAGGCCAAGCTGAGTTCGGAAGCGAAGGCCATCTTCGGGGACGATAAGTTCTACTGGTGGCTCGCATGCGTCGAAGGACTCAGCGGGTATATGATCGATTCAGAAGGCTCGATCATCTCCATCAAGAGCACACCAAAGAAGCTCAAGAGTACAAACTCTACGAAAGCTCTCTACAAGCCAGATCAGACCAAGGTGAACATCGATCCCGCATGGGCTCTCGCAAGAGTCTCGATCAACGTCAAGGCGACGCCTGAAACTCACACGCTTGTATTCAAGGATGGCGACGAGACAAACATCCGCCAGGAGAATCTGGAGCTTCTGGAGGGAGTAGAGGACTCTTCTGTTTCTGAAGAGGAGGTTTCCAGAATGATTTCTTTGCGAGAATCAGGAAGCACCATAAAGGAAATCGCTGACGAGCTGGGTAGATCGGTGTCGACGGTCTACAGGTACGTCAAGGACGTCGACAAGTCGTAAAACGATAAAAACTACCATTGATGACACCACTTTTTGGTGTCATATTGAACATGCCAACAACGGCAGCATAAAGGAGTGCGATATGAGAATGCAGACTACGTTCAAGTTCGATGGAAAGAAGTTCACTACGGTCAACCGTAATGGTGTTTATTATTGGCCTCTACAGCAGTTTCGAGACATCGTTAACCTGTCTATCAAGGCAGAATCAGTTGTGAAAGCTGGCGGAGAGGTCGATCAACACCCTAACAGGGCCATCTCTGTCGATACTGAGTCTCTCGAGAAGTTCCTTTGCTGGAATGATAGGTCAGCGAAGAAGAAGAAGTTCTTGAGAGAGATGCTCAACGAGTTCAAGTCGACAGTCGATCTGCCCAAAGCGAAGAGCTCTTTCAAAAAGATGGCTGACGACCTTGGTAACGGTTACGCCGTTTACATGAACAAAATGCCGCCGAACAAATCAGATGCGATCGATTTGTTGACTGATCTTGGAAAGAGCAAAAACGAGGCGAGCGCCTGGGCTGCTTCATTCGATCCCAAGAAGCCGATGCACCCTCACAGACTCATCGGGTTCGCTTTGAATGGTGAGGAGCTACTCGAGTTCATCAAGCACCTCAACAAACGCAATTACGGCGAGTTCATTGCGATTCCAAGGCCGCCCAAGGATCAAGCTCTATCCTTGAGGGAAATCTTTGTTGACGCCGTCGACAAGTTCTTCAATTCGTTCGAGGCTCTCGCTGAGGCTGCAGATTCTGCGCAGGATTCTGTTGAAAGGCTTACAAAGAGAGTGAATCAACTCGAAGACCAACTCGAGGCTTACAAAGCCAAAGTCGAGAAGTCACACAAGGAAGAGCAAGACTGGACCTCTCAAGTCGCAGAGGAAGTATCTAACTTCTCTAGGAGAAGCGGTGTCTCTCACCAGCAAGCTTGGCGTAGACTCTATGCGAAGTTCCGAAATGTCACAGGCATCGATCTCTACAAGGAAGTCGATAATCACGACGACTGCACTTCGAAGCTCGACGTGATCAGGAAGCTCGGTATGTCAGAGACACTTTTGGACGTTGCTTACGACTATCTCTATTGACCATGAGCTAATTCAGTGAGAGGATAAATACCAGAGTGCTCACACACTCTGAGGAGTCTTCTCACTTGTAGTGGCTGACTAAGAGCCCCCGTGACGCCAATCACGGGGGCTCTTTTTTGACTTCAAGCTCATTCAAAGTGATAAAATGAATCGTCAGGAGGTCTGCTTATGAAGTCCAAAAAAGATGAAGTTGTCCGGCATAACCTAAACCTGAGACAAGGAAAGACGTTCCTATTCAGGTTTAGGGTATTGGACAGCGCTGGCGCGGTCATACCATGGGTTGATCGAGAACCAGTAGCTCAGTGGCGAGACAAGAATGGATGCCTCGTAGTTGACTTTAGTGTCGCAGAAGGCAATGTGTCGTTTGACGGCGATTTTGCTGAGCTCCTTCTGCCTTCGGAAGAGACCTTCGAACTAGATCCAGAAACACTTGACTGGGAGCTCTGGATTAAGAACACAGTTTCTGGAGAGCTCGAGCCTTATATCTACGGAGAGGTCGAGATCAGGAGATCCATTTACAAGCCGGTGGCCTGATGTCTTGTCTACAAATTGAAGTCTCAGTAGAAGAAACAACAAAGACCATCGAGATTGTCAGGACCGCGCCTCAACACAAAAGTATCGAGGTGCAAAATAACCTCGATAAATCAATAGAGGTTGTTTACGAGTGCGAAGGCCAGTTTGAAGTAGATATCAGCCTATCTCTAAACCAGATCTCCTTGGAGGTAGACAAGAAGCCAGACCTGAACCTTCAGGTCGAAAGGACTGAGCTACCCAGGGTCGTCGAGATCACGCAAATGTGTGGCCCAGATGCCTCCTTGATTTCGAGGATAGTGAACCTTGAAAATGAAGTTTTTGGACCCCAGGACACTTACTACAGAATCCAGCTAGGTGCTACCAGCCCAGTTTTATTCAACACTCACAAATACCTTCAGAGAGAAGGTATTTACACTTCTGAAGTCCCGGTAGAGTTCAGTGGGGATAGTGAAATCGTTGCCGTTGAGGTCAGGTTCGAAAGTCCTAGCTCGATGCCAAGGAACATAGAGCTCATAAATGAAAACGACGAGTCTACAATTTTCTCTTGGACAGTTCCTTCTGGAGCGCATCGAGTCTCTGCTCCAGTTTCAATTCCAATTGCAGCTGGGTTACCATTCTCGGTGAGATTTTCTGGAGGACCTTCTTCATGGAACTCCGCTATCGTGAACCTCTTATTCAAGGTTGAAGTGTAATGGCAGACCCTACTCTCGTTATCAAGTCTAACCCTGCTACTGGGTCAAACGTTCTCATCAAGGACCTTGGAGAATCTGTTCCATCAGCTGGCGGGTCTATCTCAATTGACACTGCCAACAGGGACCTCCTTCGGCAGGCAGTGGAGTCCAAGAGGCTTCGAGCTCTTGTCGTAGACGACTTCTATGGAGCTGGAGATAGTACCCTGATTCTTAATGACGGCAGCGTCGATATCGATCAGGATAAGGCTCTCGACTATCTGGACTCTGTTCTGACCCCGGATGCTTCTGAAGATTATGGCTTCCTTAGAAGGGTCGCCACGGGCGAATTTGACGCTAACAGCAACTCAATCATCAATGTCCCAGCACCTACTAACGACCTTGATGCCGTCAACAAAGCTTATGTAGACCTCGCTGTCCAGGGCTTCGACGTCAAAGAGTCTGTGAGGGTTCTTTCCGACTCCAATGTCGCACTTTCTGGTACACAAACGATCGATGGGGTTTCGACTGTGGCTGAAGACAGGGTTCTCCTGACAGGCCAAACAGACCCCATTGAGAACGGCATCTGGCTTGTCAAAGCTGCGGCTTGGGAGAGACCGGATGACTTCCTTTCTGGTTCGAATTCAGCTGGGGCGTTCACTTTTGTCGAGGAGGGTACTCAGTACGAAGACTCTGGGTGGCTTTGCGTCACTGACTCTCCCAATGATGTTGTAGACACCGACCCCATCAGCTTCACCCAATTCACTGGAGCTGGGCAAGTTTTTGCAGGTGCAGGTCTTGTCAAAACTGGAAATACTATCAGCGCCGACTTCGGTCTGCTTGGCGATCTAAATGAAGTAGGCTCTAGCAACTCTGCAGGCACAATCGACAAAATCGCTCGAATCGACCATGTACACGCGCATGGTGACCGAGGAGCAGATGGCGCGGCTTCACAGCATGATGCCGATCAGGTTGATGTTGAAGCAACCCTGTCGAGGATTTCAGCCCCCGGAGATGCCGAAACGATCTTCTCCAATATCAACGACAATTTCGGAAACCCAGCTTATATCGGCAAGGTGATCAATTTTGGCCTCAGTAGGGTTGTCGGTTTGTCTGGAAAACGCTTCCTCACGACCGCTGATGGCGTTTATGGATCTGCCGCACCTGTCGTGATGCCCAGAAATGGCACTATCACAGCTGCCACTTTGAAGGTCGATGATACTGACCCCAACGATTACAACCTGAGCATCAAGATTAACGGTGTTGAAGTCGCTTCCGTCACGCTGACATCTGGTCAGACAAAAGTAGTGAATACAGGGCTGTCTCAGGCTTTTGCTGCAGAGGACGAACTGTCTTGCGAAATGATCAGGCAAGGAGCTGGCTTAAGGAGCGACTTCCAAAATATCACTGTTATAATCGAGTACAAAGAGGGGTGATTAATTGACCACTCTTACGATAAAATCCAACCCATCTACCATAGATGATGTCCTGATCAAGGATATGGGGGAGTCTGTACCTCCTGGCGGCAATTCCATATCTATCTCAAATCAGGACAGTTTGGAATTGGCTTCTTCTTCGAAGAGACTTAGAGAGCTATGTAACGACGGCGCTTTTTCTGGAGCTAACACTCTTATCATATCTATAGATGGCCAGAACGTAAGTCCAGCCAATGTCGACATCGCTTTAAAAACAGTCCCTGTGTCTGGTAACGGACCCTATTCTGTTGTGACAAGAGATGATCTGGGAGATCTGTCTCTTAACCAAAAAATTGAGGTTCAGAACTCGGGTTCTCCGATAATCACCGACCCTGATCAAATTGACTTTATTTCTGACCTACTGACGGCGTCGAATCCATCTGGAAACAAAGCTTCTGTGGATTTTGGAGGTACGCTTGCCCAGTTGAATGCAGCTATCTCAGATGCAACTTTGGACGATGCAAGTTCACCAAGGGATCCGAACCCCCATTCGTCTACACATGTGCTAGGCGGTAGTGATGCGATTGACGGGGACCAACTGGGCATCGACTTTACTCCTGTTTGGTACTCTCCAAACACCTCGCCAGGAGAAGTATCAAACCCTGACCACTTGTCAGCTCATCTGAAGGGTCTTGATGACCTTCATGCTCACGATTACGCTAGCAGCGAAGGAGAGAGCTCGACCACATCCACAACGTGGCAGACCAAGGTCACCATGACGGACACTTACCCTGCAGGTGAGTATATTTTTGAGTGGAGCTGCGAGATCTCTGCGAGCGCCGCTTCGGATACAATGTGTCAGGCGAGGCTTTTCGATGTGACCTCTGGGGTCGAAGTAGGAATGGCGGGAGTGCCAGGGTTTTTAACTAACGTCACATTCTTACTCGTGTTGAGAAAGACGTTCAACCAAGAATACGTCTCTGTCGGCGGCGTTGCAGTTGTGAACGTGTCAGGCACCCATCAAATGCAAATCCAATTCCGAAGAGAGCCAGGAAGGTCTGGCACTGCATTTATCAGACGAGCTAGAATTTACGCGCATAGGGTGGGTTGATGAGGTACCAGTATTCAATAGAGGATACCCTGAATAACAGGGTGGATCTCTCCAAGCTCGAGGCGGAGATCCTGTCTTCCAATGAGATCACAATATCTCTAAGTCAAGAAGGTATTTCTTTAGAAAACGGGCAGATCCATATCAACTTTAAGGCGGAGCTGTCTATTCAAGAGCAGTTCAACCTCAACGCTCTGGTCTCAGCTCATGACGGCACTCCGGCAAAGCTTCCTACTCAAGAAATCCTCATATCTACCTACCCTCCAAGAGTTGGTCAGTTCACCATCGTGTCGCATAGATGGAATGACAAAACGACTTGGTACCAAGAGTCGACTCTGGTCGAGGGTGAGGAACCAACTCCTAATCAAGAACGAACAATCTGGTCGCTGGACAACTCGTTCATCATCGACGTAACTCACGGTAAGATTCACGGTGAGGACTGGGTCGTATGCCCCGAAACTGGATTGAGCTACTCTCCTAGAGTCTACGTTGATGGAGAGCTAAAGGTTGAGAGATCTGCAGATTTTGAAAATTTTGGAGATGAGCCTGGAGATTACCAGATTGATTATGAATACGGCGAGATAGAGTTCCATGAGCCGATCCCAGAGGGGTCTCATGTTCTTGTTGATTACCATTTTGCCAACAGCTCTCTATTCACTATCAAACCGAGCTCTGGTAGCAAACTGGACCTCTCCAAGGTGGAGGTCCAGTTCTCCAAAGACTCCGCGATCAGTGATACAGTCACAATGGCTCTGATGGGATACGCGAATGTGTTTGCCCCTGATAGAGTCTCTAGTGGGGAGCTTCAACCAGAAGATTTGGTGATGGTTGGTCAGCCAAGTCAGTACAAGACTTTCTATGATTTTTGTAACGAGGCTAATGGGGCGTATCCAGAGATGCCGAATACGACCAACCCATCAAAATCGTGGAGAGATTCAAATAATGGCGTGCTGACCTTCCCATGGGATTACAAATCTGTCATGCCTATTGATTCGGCCCATGGGATGGAATTAAGGGTCTATCTAAAGAAAGACAGACCCTTCGGAGGAGAATTCGCCACAGCGACTTTCTATGGTTTTAAGATGTGAAGCTAAGATAGTCTTCAATCGCTATCTCGAGCAGCCTCATGACATCTTCACATGACTTGGCTCTAAACAAGTCAAGATCGGTCTCGTCAGCTTTCTGATTGCATGGTCTGTCCCAGATAATCTTCTTCTTTGAATGCTCTGCATTCAAGAGGTTCTGGACCTTGTCGTCGATGAAGATGTCAGCCGCGATCTCGTTCTTGCCACAAGAAAAGGTGACGTCTCTTCCGCTCAAGCTGGTATGCTCCTCGACCCAAGCGATCCTTTCGTGAAACCAATGCTTGGAACCCTTCCAAGGGGTTGTGACGACCTTGATCTTGAAATCATCGCCCAGGGCGTCTTTCAGTCTCTCCTTGACCGCCTCCAGAGTCTTCAAGCCTTCACCAATAGGCTCGAGGTCGCGACAGAACCCTTCCGACTTGATAATCGCGTCCATCCTCATTAGTTGAGCTTCGTCGAGAAAGACCTCAAACCAGTCCCAACATTGAAGCTTCTCTTGAAGCTCATAAACTTTTTTCAGATCAGTGAAGCTCTCGATTGCCTTTGCGGCTCCGAGAGAAAAATTCGAGAGAACTCCGTCACAGTCAAATGCTACGATCATCATAACGACAGTTTCCTGATGCAATACTCATTGAGGCTCATGCCGAGAGCGTCGGCCTCAAGAGCGAGTCTTTTGTGAAGAGAAGATCCAGGGCGAAAGGAGAACTTTCCAGAGTAGTTCTCTGCTCTGTTGCTCTGAATACCCTGACTATATTCTGCCTGATTCTCCAAGATATCATCTTCGAAGGTCTCGAATAGGTCTTCGATAGATTCTCCAGCGAATTGCCTTTCAGGGCAGTTCAATGAAGTCAGTACATACTTGTCCTTGCCCTCATCATAAATGATGAGGCAGTCAAGGGCCGCTTTGTGATCAAACTGTGACAAGTTTCCCTCCTGCCTGAATCGATAAAACATCTTCCCATGGAACCACCACCTGAAACACAGCGCTTCCGAAGGTGAGGCTTGCATAGATGCCGAGATCGTCCCACCCAAAGTCCTCGATAAAGAACTTGTGTGAGAAAGACAATATAACCTTCTTTTCGTCCAGAAGGTGATCTGGCAGTTTCGCGGAGCCCCGAGTTGTGAGGCCGACATATACCATATTGGTTTCGATCATCTCCTCGAAGTGTCGCTTCATCTCCGCGCATCTTCTTTCGACGACGTCTGACCTGTCTTTCTTCAGGTAGTCTGTGGGCTTTGTTTCAGCCCTGACGAATTGAATAACATCACCCATAAAAATGCTCCTTTGCAAGGTGTTATACAAAGGAGCATAGTGGTACCAGATTGTGGTGTCAATCAGTAATCTGCCTCGATCAGTATGGAAGACGACTTCAAGTAGATGGGAAGGATCGTTTTCCCTCCTGAATAAAGCCGCTTGAATGAATACACGTCGATAGACCTTTTGAAGATCTCTTGGTCTGGCACTGAGTAATCTTTCTGCCGGCACCATTCCGCAAACAGGTCGTAGAGATCCTCTAGGACGAACCCGTCGTATTCATTTTTCGGCATCTCTTTTTTGATCTTGAAGTTCTCGACGATAAAGCACTTCACCATAGCGCTAATATCGAGAGCCTTCTTTGGGAACCTCTCTGAAGAGAGTGCTGTGTCTACAGCGACAGCAAACAGGTTCCTTTTGTCGAGCTCGAACCACTCGCCCTCCCTCGAGAACCGACTAAAAGCCTCGTGGAGTACATGCTCGTCCTCCATTGACCCTTCAAAGAAGGTCTCAACCTTCAAGCCTCTAGGGCTGCCGATCTTGAGCTCTTTGAATCGCCTGTCGGGATGGAACCTTGTGAATCCGATCTTATAGAAATTTGTCCCAATCTGTCTGACAATATAGACATACCCAGGACCATCGTATTTCTCTTCGATGTCTCTGCTCATAGCTTCTCCACTGCCAATGCAGCCAATCCAGATCTTTGAACCGACTTGAGATGAATGTGAGCGAAGAGAGGGCTCCCACTGAACCTATCAATGAGGTACGACAGACCACTGGTTTCGGTGCTGAGGCGCTCCCGGTCGATCTGGCCGAGGTCACCAAGCAAAATGACACGAGACCCCTCTCCGATCCTCGTGATCAGTTTCTTCACGTCCTCACGAGAAAGATCCTGAGACTCGTCGATAATCATAACAGAATCAATGAACGACCTACCCTTTACATAGGCGATAGATTGGAGCTCTATCTTACCTTGGCCTCGAAGGATGTCGAACGTAGACGTTTGAACGCCTTTGTTCGGCTTCGGCATGATAATCTCGATAGCGTCCTTGAATGGGGCCATCCACGGATCGATCTTGTCGTTTAGCCCTCCTGGGAGGAAACCCATCTCGTGATCTCTATTCGTGACCATCGCCCTGGTTAAAACAATTTGGGACGAGTCCATCATATTCAGCGCCTCGCTGATGGCGAGGAAGGTTTTACCTGTCCCTTGCCTGCCAGTGATCGAGACACACTTGATACTATGATCCTGAAGAGCATCCAAGACAGCCAGTTGCTCAAGATTCCTCGGCTTCACCTTGCCTGATGTCAGGTAGGTCTCTGGCATATCGACAGATCTACATGTCAGTGTGGCCGCGCCACTTGCATCGCCTTTTAAAACAAAGAACCCATCGACTTTTCCTACTTTGTAATAGGTGTTGAGAGACATCGACTTGACGAACTCCATGGACTCCTCATCTAGATGGAAGTCGATGTCGTCGATATGGCAACTGTTACTCATCATGACTTCGATCAAGCTGGTCGGTGGCTCGATATCAGGCATGCACATATAATGATCGATCTTGGCAACAGGCTCGTCTCTGAATTCCTCGACCACTATATTCATACTGATAGAGGATTTTCGAGCTCGCACTTTCGTTCTCAGAGCTTCGTCCTGGCTCACAAGTACGAAGCTATCGAATCGCTGCGATAGGCAGCTAGTTGCCTCGAAGAAGTCGTCGACGATGACGTCGTCCATGTTCACGCCGTCATAACAAGGACTGCATCTCGCGTCTCCCCACCCTTGGAGATGAATATCGTCAAGATTCTTCGAGATGCTCTTGATTGCAGCTCTTGCCTGATGACCCACGTACCCTGGCCTCCTCTTTAGACGATCTAGTTCTTCGAACACGGCTCCAGAGATCGACACGAGGTTTTCGCCCTCATCCCCCATAAATGTTCCGATGCTATCTGGGTCAGAGATGAGAACGTTGGTATCCAAGAAGATGAGCTTTCTTTGTTTAGTCATTTTGTCTTTCGGTGGTTCTAGACTGCCACTGGCGCTTTGATTGAAGGATGGTGCTGGTACCCAGAAAGCTCGATGTCTTCGTACCTGAAGTCGTCCAGCGACTTGATGTCTTTATTCAAGATCAAGGAGGGGGCTCGGTACGGACGCCTCGAGATCTGCTCCCTTACCTGTTCGAAGTGATTCGAATAGATATGGGCGTCTCCTATCGTATGAATAAAATCTCCCACTTCAACACCCACGACTTGAGCGACCATGTGAGTCAGAAGCGCATACGAAGCGATATTAAACGGAACTCCAAGGAACATGTCGGCGCTACGCTGGTAGAGCTGACAGCTCAACTTGTTGTCCGCAATATAGAACTGGAAGAAGCAGTGGCATGGAGGGAGTGCCATCTTGGCAACCTCAGACGGATTCCATGCTGTGACGATATGACGCCTCGAGTCAGGGGTCGTTTTTAAGGAGCTGATGACGTTCTTGATCTGGTCGATTTCTTCGCCATGACCAGACCACGACCTCCACTGTTTACCATAAACAGGACCCAGGTCTCCCTCAGAATTCGCCCACTTATCCCAGATGTGAACGCCATTGTCGACCAGATACTTGATGTTCGTGGATCCACTGAGCATCCAAAGCAGCTCGTGAATAACACCCTTCATCCAAAGCCGCTTCGTGGTCACTGCAGGAAAGCCCTTGCTTAGATCGAACCTCATTTGTCGACCGAAGACACTGATGGTCCCTGTCCCTGTCCTGTCACCCTTGACTGATCCGCACCGAGAGATCTCCTCCAGCAAATCAAGATAAGGCCCCATAACTCTAACGTTCTCACTCATTGTAACCCCTTTGGAAAAACCCTCGTACTCATCATGAGCTCACTTCCGAGCTCTAAACTCTTCGCCATCAAATCGCCGGTAAACCAAAACACACCTGGGTGCGTGAAGGAAACCCAACCGCAATCGAACACCTTCTGGAGAGCTTCGCTGAATTCAGAGATGAGGTTACCTGAAGGGTTCTCTTCTTTAATGAGGGCGTTCGCTCTCGTGACGAGCTTATTCAGAGACAACCCCAGAGGTTTGCTCCAATCCTGCCCCCCAACGTAACTGTAGAAGAATAGACTCAAGACAGTCATCATTGGAGATCCTGGGAAGTGTAAATCTCTACAGATAATGATCTCATCTTTGAAGTTACAAGGGTTCGCAGACGCGAATATAAAACACTCTTCCATGCTACAGATGAGCTCAGTATTCATCTCGATATCGATGTCCAAGAACGACGTCAGGACGAAACTCGTCTCAGACCTCGCGATAAGAAAAAGACTGTTCTCTTTTATAAAGTCACAGAGAGCACCAGGGCTAGAAGGGCAATCACCAAGGCTGCCAAGGCGTAGCCTGTAATTGTAGATCTCATCCATTGACTCTTTGTAATCGTCGAGTCTGACTTCTCTGTAGACGTCGTTAATTCCTGGCACTCTCGCCCTCCTACTGAAAATACAACGGGCCTGTTTTTGACCTTGTATAGTGTATTTGAATACTGAGCTGCCACTGGATCAAAGGTGAAGTTGCAGTGGTAACACTGGTGATCGTTGTCTTTGGTATATGGTGAATTCTTGAGGCATCGCCCGCAAGTGAAAAGAGGAACGGTGTCGAGAAATCCGATGATTACCAAGTGCTCTGTCGCGTCTCTTGCAAGCTCTGGCGAGTAGTTGTCTTGAAGCACATCCTCGCAAATCTCTCGGGTAGAGAAGACGTTGTGAGTATCTGGGCAATCGATGTTGTTGGACATCTTGTAAGCCAAGATCACACCAACATTCCTGATGTCATTCACTCCAGCCCTCCTCGATCATTCGCTCCCTCATCTCACCGAGATCGTCGGTGCCAAAGACAAACTTCTCATTGTGGAACAGGCCGAACTTTTTGCCTTCAGACAATCCCAGAGCAGCGCCGATATGAAGCAGGATCCGAACTCTATCCTTCAGGGAGTTCTCGTCCGAGCTCCACACGCAAACCATCTGCCTGGAGATAGCGTCGAGCTCCTCGTCCGTAAACTTGGACTTCGTCTTGATCTCGGGGACCCTTTCTTCTTTTGATGACTCGATGACCTGCCATGTGGCTTTTCTTTCAGGGTCCTCGAGACCGATCTTGACGGCCTCTGAGAGGCACCTGCTTGGAAACTCCACGAAGGGATGAACCCTAAAAGCGCTACTCCTGCAAGCCTTGGCGAACCCGTTGGGCTTGAACAGAGCCTCTGAGACTTCGATCCTACACGAGATCACACGCTTGTCTGGAGCTCCGCTAGGAACTTCCTTGAAAGAAAGCAGCTTCGCATTTGAGATAACGCAGTTGTCATCAGCTGTGATGTGAATTGCTTCGCTGACAATGCGGACGTCATCTGTCCCATACTTCTTTTCAAGATCTCTAGAATTTTTCATATCTCAATACCCACGTAAGTCAGGATTCTCTTTCGAATCTGAGGTCTGAATTTTGGTTTGAACATCGACAGGAAAGTGCTGTTGACTGATTCGAACTCCTCAAGGAAGCGAGCAGCATTTTCCTTACAAAGAGTCACAGAGCTCCACTTTCGGATAAAGGGGAGAACATCTTCCCCGTAGACTCTGTCCATCCAAGAGATAACCTCGCTCGCCTCCCTCAAGTCGAAAACAGAGGACTCGAGCAGAATATCATCGTAGTTAACCTCTCTGTCAATGAACTCGTCGAACCCTATCACGTCCGGCAACGTTTTTATAGCGAAAGAGTCCTCGTCAACCTCTTTCAAAGAGAACCCTCTCTTCGAGAGGCACCTGGATATCCCGTAGCACGTCTTTATCTCATCCCCATCGCATGTCTTGAATATCAAGTGTTTTTTCTGAGAGACGAGAGTCTGCTCTTTGACGCAACCCTTGATTTTGTCGTCGTGGTCAAACCTGAACAGCTTCTCGGAGCAAACAGCGCATTCAAAGTCATCCTTGTGCTTGAGGTTGTATTCATTCAGGGAGATGGAGAACTCCTTCCCGACCTCGGTTGAATAAAAGTACGGCGCTGTGATTTCAACGCCCCTCCTTTCTAGGAAGTATTGACGGACCTCCAGAAAGAGGCTGAGGCTGTCGCCGCTTAAAATTTCAGCTCCAAAGGGAGTCTTCGCCATGTGTTCTCCTGTTTTTGTGCGTGAATATATTTATCGTTATACGAGCGATATTAGCTGTTGAAACAGAGATCCGAGGATCTGCTGAAAAAAGTTTTATCCTTTAGGACCGCATAAAACAAGGGGATTCATGTATTCACGAATTTTTCTCAAAACTTTTTTCAGCAAATTCACCCTTCTCAAAGCATCTACTTCGTGACCGTTCCAACAAGAAGTAATTTAAAAGTCTTTTCTTCTAACTGACTCACGTGCGTACACGTATGTGCGTACACGTATGTGCGTACACGTATGTGCG
>CEPZ01209642.1_pt1 | contig 31418 bp, 38 predicted proteins | sample 530461 | NCBI WGS metagenome assembly CEPZ01 (sample SAMEA2620106, study PRJEB7988) | marine metagenome | isolation source: saline water (ENVO:00002010), including
TACTGGTCAAAACTGATTTTGGAATTGAAAAAAGAGAAGGAAGACGGGTTCAGAAGCATTATTATACGGAAACATCCTCACAAACCCGAGGGCAAAGGACTGAAATTCAAAATAAGCAGTTCTGGGCTTGAATGAAGAAACAGGTAAAATTGAGTGATGTTGCAAAGCCAGGAGCAGTGCTGGCAGGTGTAGTGATAGTTCTGGTTGTTTTGCTGTTTACTCCTGCTGTTAATGCAATGGGTTGGTTGAGTTTGATTTTGCTGTCAATTGCGATTTTGTTTTCACGGATGTTTGTTGGGACAGAGTATGGTATTTCTGTTGCTTATTTTTTGTTCTTTGGAATTGCATTTGGAATTAATTGGTGGGTTGGGTTGCTTGTGGCAGTTCTTACTGGTGTTGCGCAGAGTTTGCTGTCTACACGGGAGACTCCGATTGATTTTTGTTTGAGAAAAGATGTTGGAACTGCTGTTAGGCAGACAATTCGGTTTGGATTGGTTTCTGTTGCGCTTGGTGTTATGGGCTGGTTTATGGGGCCAGGTTGGATGATGCAGAACCTTATTCTGGTTTATCTAGGTTTGTTAGTTGTATTTTGGGTGATTTTGTATGATGTTCCTAGGTTGGTTTTGGGCACTGCGCCTGTTTGGAAGGTTGTTGCGTTGGTTACAATGTCACTTTTGATAAATTGGAAGCTTATTGAGATTTTTGGGATGAGATATATTGGTTGGTTAGCTGGTTTAGTGTGACAACGCAAAAGATATAATCAAGCTCTGACTACTATATACTATGACCAAGGTCGAGGGGTTAGAGTTAGCAACAGATGGTTTTCATTATTCTATTATTCATAATAATCGCGAACTGAATGTGAGTTTTCCAAAAACTAATGTTGTTTATGGGAATGCTCCGTTTATTGGGGATATTATGATCAAAGAAGGGGAAGCTGAAGTTGGTAGGATTACTTGGTATGGAATTAAGAATGTTCTTGACAGGAAACCAGATATGCTTGAGAAGGAAATTACATTGAAGCATCTGAACAAATGGGACTTGCATGATATTTTGGGTGCGATTAAGAAGTATGAGACTAATTACAAAACCAGGAAGCTGAGTATTGGAATGTATAATGATATTGCTAATGTTGCGAATGCTGTTTATTATTTGATTAATAAGTTTTGAACGGAAAGTTTAAGACCATAGAGAATAATCAGATAGTATGGAATTTACAAAAGCGGAAACTCGGAAGATCAAGGAAAAATTTGATGAAATTGAAGAAACGGTTAAGCATATTGAAAATGCGGAGAAAAGATTAGAGGAAATAAAAGGGGTGAGTGTGCATAGATTTAAACATATACGATGAGATTGGGATAAACTTCCACATCATTATATGACTATTTACGCAAGAATAAAATCGGTTTCAGAAAACTTGAATGGGAAAAAATTATTGCATTTGGGGTGTTCCCATGGACTATTTTTAGATTATTTAAAAGTATGTGAGCCAAAATTAGAAACAGTTGGAATAGATATTTGCCCAGAAGCAGTTAAGCTTGGGAGAGAGCTTGGTCTAAATATTAAAAAAATAAATGCAAAGGCCATTCCTTTTGAAAATGAATTTGACTTTATTGTTTCTGAATCTTTTATAACTCTAACATATTTTAGAGAAAATGATATAAAAAAAATTATGCAGGAATGTGAAAAAGCGTTGAAGTTGGGTGGTTATTTAGTGATACAAAATTGGACAGAATTTGAAGATGAATTAATTCAAATTGGGAAGTCAACTACAAATCTTAAGTATGAAAAGGAGCTGTCAAGATTTGAGAAAGGAACAGTAACATATGAATTTAATCAGCCTAGATTATTTTTCGAAAAGAATAGAATAGACAATTTAATAAGCTGGTGCGTTGTAGTTTTGCTGAGATGGCTGAGTTAACTACTGAACTAGCAGGCGTAAAACTGGAGAATCCAACTGTTTTGAGTGCCGGTATTCTTGGAAATACTGGAGAAATTCTGAAACGAGTTGGTTTGAGTGGTGCTGGAGCAGTTACAACAAAAACTATTGGGCTGAAACCGAGGAAAGGGAACAAGAATCCGACTGTTGTTGATATGGGTGATGTTTTTCTGAATGCAATGGGTTTGCCGAATCCTGGTGCTGAGAATTTTGTTGAGGAAATTAGGATTGCTAAAGAAGGTGGGAAGCCAATTATTTCAAGTATTTTTGGAAAAGATGCTGGAGAGTTTGCAGAAGTTGCAAAGATTTTGAAGAAAGCTGAGCCAGACTTGTTTGAGTTGAATATTAGCTGTCCGAATGTTGGAAGTGGGATGAGTTTTGGCTGTGATCCTGTAGCAGCTGGAAAGGTTGTGGAGAAAGTTAAGGCTGTTACAGATATTTCACTGTCTGTTAAGATGACTCCGAATACTCATTTGCTGGTTGAAGTTGCTAAATCTGTTGAGAAAGCAGGTGCTAGCGTCATTACTGCAATTAATGGACTTGGGCCAGGAATGGTTATTGATGTTGAAACTGGAATTCCTGTGCTGGCTAATAAAGTTGGAGGGGTTTCTGGGAAATTTGTGAGGCCGATTGCAACTAGGTGCATTTATTCAATTGCTCAGGCTGTTAAAATTCCGATAATTGGTGTTGGTGGAATTTATTCAGGAGAGGACGCTGCTCAGCACATTATTGCTGGGGCTTCTGCTGTTGGAATTGGAACTGCAGTTAAAGATCATTATTTAGATATTTTCAAGAAGGTTTGCGATGAGCTGGATGTTATTTTGGAGAGAAAAAAGCTTAAAAGCATAGGAGAGCTAGTCGGAACTGTAAAGGAGGTTTTAACATGAGCGTTCGAGACAAACTCTTTGGAGGAATACTTTGCTTGTTGACACTGGTGGTTGCAGTAATGTACTTTTTTGTCCTGTACAACGGGCCAACAACATTCATATTCTTCACACTAAGTCCACTGCTCGTTCTTGAAATCGTTGTATCCATATTCTTTGTATTTGCAGTTATTGTGATGTTCTGGGTTGGATATACGATATTGACAACTCCGAGCATTGAAGATATTAAAAAGAAGTGAGCAAGATGGGGGGAGAACCAAGAAGCCTGACAATACTGGAGACCAGAATAGAGTCCCCCACAGTTAAGAGCTTTTATTTTGAATATTCTGAAGATGTTGAGCCTGGGCAATTTCTGATGGTTTGGGTGCCTGGTGTTGGTGAAGCTCCATTTTCTGTTTCAAGATGTGATGGGAATACTGTTTGTATTAGTGTTAGGAAGGCTGGCGAAGTTACAAGTGCTTTGCATAGGATGAAAGAAGGAGATAAGATTGGAGTGCGAGGCCCTTTTGGACAAGGATTTAAATTGAAAGGGAATCAGATTGCTCTGCTTGCTGGCGGGTGTGGTGCTGCACCTCTGCTTTATTTGGCAAGTGTTGCTAGCAGGGAAAATAAGAAAGTTCATGCTTTTGTTGGAGCTAGTGGTAAGGATGAGATTTTATTCAAGGAAGAGTTTGAGAAGTATGGAGATTTGCATGTTTGTACTGATGACGGCAGTTACGGCCGAAAAGGTTTTCCAACTGATGCTTTTGAAGAGATTTTAGGGAAAGAGGATATTGATGCTGTTTATACTTGCGGGCCTGAGAAAATGATGAAGAAAGTTTTTGATATTTGTTCTAAGAAGAAAATTCCAATGCAGGCAAGTTTGGAAAGGCACATGAAATGTGGAGTTGGGTTGTGTGGTGCTTGTTTATGTGACGGACTTTGTGTTTGCAAGGACGGGCCTGTTTTTGAAGATCAATTGTTAGGAAAGATGAAAGAGTTTGGGAAAGAGAAACGGGATGCTTGTGGTGTGAGAGGTGAGGTATGAAAAACTTTGACTTAATTTTGGAGAATTGCAGAATTCAAACAACTACTCACCAGATTGATGCAGATATTGCAATTAAGGAAGGAAAAATTATGGAAGTTGCAAGGAGTCACAAGGAGCATCATGCGGTTAAGCAAATTGATATTGATGGAAAGATTGTTATTCCAGGTTGTATTGATCCGCATGTTCATTTCAGGGATCCTGGGTTCACACATAAGGGTGATTTTGAAACTGAATCAAAGAGTGCGTTATTTGGCGGAGTAACGACTGTGATGGATATGCCGAATAATGATCCTCGAGTTGATTCTGAAAGTACTCTTGAATTCAAGCAAGAGGCTATTGCTAATAAATCTTATGTTGATTATGGACTTGCTGTTGAAATTACTGATGCAAATTGCGAAAATCTGCCAGAGGCTTTTGCTTACAAAGCATATTTGGATTCAGGGAGAGTAACTTACAAGGGTTTGCAGAAGGCTCTGAAGAGTCTGGAAGGTAAGGTTGTTTGTGTGCATGCAGAGAATTTCGGCAGCATTAACACTAAAGTTTACAATCGGAAGAAACCGGAGACACATTCTCTTGTCAGAAATGTTACTTGCGAATCCACTGGCATTAAGAAAGTGTTGAAATTGGATATTGGGAAGAACCATTTGCACTTTTGCCATGTTACTACAGGTGTTGGGTTGGGGTTGATAATGAATTCTAAGACTCATAATATTAGTTGTGAGGTTAGTCCGCACCACTTGCTTTTGGATATTGGAACTTATGCAACTTGGGGAGCAATGGCGAAGTGCAATCCACCACTCAAATCGCAGGAGAATTGTCAGCAATTGTGGGCAGGTTTGAGGCAGGTTGATATGATTGCAACTGATCATGCTCCGCATACTAGGGATGAAAAGGATAGGGAGATTATGAGTGCTGCTCCTGGTTTTGCAGGAGTTGAGACAATGCTTCCGCTAATGGTGAATCAGGTTAATGAAGGCAAGATTACTTGGCAGGAATTAGTTAGATTGACATCTCACGGAGCAATGGAAGTGTTTGGATTGACTGAGAAAGGGGAAATTGTAGCTGGTAGGGATGCGGATATTGTTATTATTGATAATGCTCAGACAAGAATTGTGGATCCTGCTGATTTGCACTCGAAATGTGGGTGGAGTATTTATGAAAGTATGGAATTGAAAGGAGTTGTTGACAAGGTTTTCAAGGGCGGAGAACTAGTTGTGGATGGCGATAAGTTTTACGGGAAGAAGGGAAGCGGTAGAGAAATTTAGTTTTAACAACTTTAATAAACTCTAAAATCAAGATTTTACAGCAATGACTAGCTTAGTAATACCGCTGTTCAACGCCAGAGAACTTGGAAGGAAAATCGCACTCAAGAGTGATAAGCAATTGGCTGATGTTGAAGTGCGGAAATTCCCAGATAGGGAAGTTTATTTTAGGGTAGACTCTTCAGTGAAGGGCAATGACATTATTCTTGTGCAGAGTGGTTATCCAGGACCGAACCACGCGCTGGTCGAGACTCTGCTTGCTGCTGATACTTGCAAAGATAATGGCGCTAAAAGTATTACACTTGTGATGGCGTATATGCCGTATGCAAGACAGGATACACGATTTAAAAAAGGTGAGGCGTTCAGTTTGCAGGCAGTTGCTAAGTTACTGCTTGGTGCTGGCGTTGAAAAACTGATTACAATTGATGCTCATAATTGGGCTGAGTATGGTGAGATGGATCTTCACGGCTTAAAGAATTTGAATATTAGTGCAGGGAAATTGCTTGTTGAGCATTTGATGAAAAAGCACAAAATTGAGAAAGTGCACATTTTATCCCCAGATATGGGTGCTAGCAAGCTTGTAGAGGAAGCTGCTAAAGCAAAAGGTGCTGAGTTCAGTGCGTTGAATAAGGAACGGAAAGGTGATTTTGAAGTTTCAATGACTGGAAAACTTGATGTTAAAGGAAAAGATGTTATTATTTTGGATGATATTATTAGTACTGGGAGGACAATGCTGCTTGCTTTGGAGAAAGTGAAGGAAGCAGGTGCTAAAAGAGTTTTCCTTGCAGGTGTGCATGGAATTTTCGGCTGGGGTTCTTTAGAAAAGTTAAAAAAGAAAGCTGATGATCTAGTATCTACAGATTCTATAGAAAATGAAGCGAGTGAAGTGAGTCTGGCAGGCGAAGTTGCAGGGGTGATTTGAAATGCAGGATGAGTTGGATGATTTAGATATTGAAATACCTGAAGAAAAAGGAGAGGGAATTCTAGTATTCCAGGCTGTTGACAGGGATGGAGTTGTAGGAATATTGGAAAAATTAGATGTAGAGATTGTAAACAAGGGTGAAACTTCATTAAGATATAAGATAGATAAATACAAATTTTATGTTATAGCAACAGGTAAAACAAAAGATATGAAAAGAGAATGTGCAACCGAAAAGAGAGAAATAAAAAAAGATGTGCCTTTGGAGAGTGGACACATTTTATTTATTTGTGAGAAAAAATGACAGCATTAATAATTGGATGTTCAAATGCAAAAGAAATTGCTAAAAAACTGGCTAAAGAACCAGGGGCTAAGTTTGCGAAAAGCGAGATGAGAACATTTCCAGATGGGGAAACTAAACTTGTTTTGTATGATGACCTAAAAGGAGAGGATGTTATAATTGTTCAAAGTGGATTACCGAACTCAAATAAGAGCATAATGGAAGTTTGCCAGGCAGCAGATATTGCAAAGCATCACAAAGCAAACAGCATAATTGCTGTTTTTACTTACTTGCCTTATGGCAGGCAGGATAAGAGAATCTATAAAAAAGATCAGAAAGGGAAACAGCCGAATACACGAAAAATTGTTTCAAAAATGCTGATGCAGAGCGGGGTTCAGCTTTTGGTTGTTTTGGATGAACACGCTGCAGACGATTTTGGAAAATATAAAATAAATAAATTGAAAGCTGTCAATATTCCGTGCGGGAAATACCTTGTAGAGTATTTGGTAGAGAAATACGAGGAGTTGAATTTCGACAACTTGATCCTGGTTGCCCCTGATGCAGGTGCGTTGCCTAGAGTGAAGCAGATAATCGATGTGCTTGAGAAAAAACATGGAAAAATTGACATGACCAATCTTATTAAAGAACGAGATTCAAATGGAGATCTTGAAATGGTTGATCTCAAAGGAATGTCACCAAAGGATAGAGATTTGATAATTGTTGATGATATGATTTGCACAGGAGGAACAATGTTGGAAGCTGTGAAAATGTTGAGAAATAACGGGGCAGGGAAGATTTATGCTGTTGCAACTCACGGGATTTTTGCGCCAAAAGACGGAGATCTAAATGATTCAAAAGTTACTGGAAAAATGACAGACACCCTTGATGATTGTGTTGTTACTGATTCTTTGCAAACAGACCTTTCAAAAGTTTCAGTTGTTCCAGCGATTAAGAAGGCGCTGGAGGAGATTTATTGATGACATCAGAACAAGACAAACAGAAAAAATTTGTAGGTAACAGCGCTGCTTGGATGATAAAACTGGAAGATGGTGATTTTGTAGGGATTGGTAGTGGCACTACTATGAAATATTTTGTAATGGAACTTGGTAAGAGGATAGAATCAGATGGATTGAAAAACATTACTGGTGTTCCGACTTCTGTGGAAACTGCTGGATGGTGTGCTGCTGCTGGAATCAAAACAATTTCAATTGAAAAAGGATTGAAGAAAAAGATTAGGGTTGCTGTTGATGGTGCTGATGAAGTTGATGATGATTTTAATTTGATAAAGGGTGGTGGTGGTGCGCATGTTCGAGAGAAGTTGGTTGATTATCATGCAGACAGATTTATTGTTATTGTTGATAAGAAGAAGGATGTTGGAGTTTTAGGAACTACATTCAAATTGCCAGTTGAAGTTGAAAAGGATAAAGTGGACAAAGTTATGAAATTCCTGCTAGGAAGAGCAGGTGCAAAAAAGGATGGTACAGAACTTCGTATGAAAAAATCAGATAAGAAAAAGATTTACGAAACTGATAATGAGAATTATATTATTGATGCTAAATATGATGGTGTAGAGCATCCAGAAAATCTGGAAATATTGATTGAGAGTTGTAAAGGGGTTGTTAGAGATGGTGTTGGGATTTTCACTAGCGACCATGTTTCAGATGTTTGGATATGCAAAAAATGGGGCGATATAATAAAAAAAGAAAATACTGGAAGTATTTATTATAAGAAATTGGCTGCTGAAAAGAAAAAGGAAGAAAAGAAGAAAGGTTAGTCTTTTTTCTTAGTTGTTTTCTTCTTTGGTTTTGCTGTAGGTTTTTTCTTACCCCAGTTCTCTTTACTTTTGCATTTTGGATCAATGCACATTGTGAATGGCCTTCTGCCTGCTCTGATAACTTTGATTACTGGAAGTTCGTCGTGCTCGCAAGGTTTATCCTGCTTTTCGATTTTTGCACCTTGTGGTAATGGGTAGGAGCAGGTGCATTTTGGATAAGCTGAGCAGCCGAGGAATTGTTTGCCTGAGGCGCGGGATCTGCGGATTATTAATTCGCCTTTTTTGCAAAGTGGACATTCTGAGAGTGTATTCTGTTGTTTTCTAGATTCTTTGTAAGAGTCTGCAAGTTCCTGGCTTATACCACCGGCGTTTGATTTGAACTTTTCCATGATTGTTGTGAGTGTTTCTTTAGCTTCCCCAAGAACTTTGTTCATATCTAGCTTTCCTTCTCGGATTTTTTCAACATAATCCTCAAATTGGCGGGTCATTTGCTCTGAAGTTAGTTCTGGAACGTGTTTTTCAAGTGTTTCAATGATTTTAGAGCCGAAATCTGTGACCTGGACCTGGGTGTTGATAACGTAGTTGCGGTCGTATAGGGTTTGGAGGATTGATGCACGAGTTGCTTTAGTTCCGATTCCGAGTTTCTCCATTTCCTTGATTATTGATGCTTGTGAGTAGCGGTTTGGTGGTTGGGTTTCTTTTTGGTCATTGTCTAATTTCTTGACATGGTATTCTGAATCTTGTTTTAGTTGTGGGAGTTCCTCTTCTTTGAGTTTGACATATGGTTCGTAGAGTTCGTGCCAGTTCTTTTCCAGAGTTCTGGTTCCTTTTGCAATGAAATCCTCATTTGAGATATTGAAAGTTATTGATTGGGATTCGCGAACTGCTGGCTGGCCAAAGCACGATAGGAAGCGCTTTACAATTAAGTCATAAAGTTTGAATTCTTGCGGAGTTGTTTTCTTTGGAACTTCACCAGTTGGGTGTATGCAAGGGTGAGCTGCGTCAGTTTTCTTTCCTTCATTTGGTTTTGGGTCTTTCATTGCCAGGATTTTGTTAACAAGTGGTTTGTAGCCTGCTTGTGCTGCGATTTTCTTGAGCATGGTGAGTGGTTTAACTCCTTCTGGTAGTTTTTGTGAGCTGGTTCTTGGGTAGGAGATGACTCCAGCGTCGTAAAGTGATTGTGCTAATGACTGAGTCATTTTTGGAGAGTATTTGAAAACTTTGAATGATTCAGATTGTAGATCTCCAAGATTGAATGGAACTGGAACTGCTTGGTTGAATTTGCGTTTTTTGATTTCAGAGACTACTGCAGGTTTGTCTTTGCAGGTGGAATAGGTTTCTTCTGCTTGTTTTTTGTCAAAGAATTTGTCAGTTTTGTGAATTGCTGGTAATTCGCCTTCTTTTGTATCGATTGTGGCTGTTATTACCCAGAATGGTTCTGAAACAAATGCTTTAATTGATTTTTCGCGGGTATCAAGGATTTTCAGGGTTGGTGTTTGGACACGGCCGGCTGAGAGTGTGACGTAATAGCCAGTTAGTGCTTTGTAAGCGTGGGATAATGCGCGTGAGGTGTTTATTCCCCAATACCAATCTAGAGTGTGGCGAGTAATTCCTGCATCTGCAAGTGAGAAGTCGAGGTGTTCAAATTTGTTAGTGTATGCTTTTTCAAGTTGATCTTTTGTTAATGCTGAAAATTTCATTCGCTCTGCGTTTTTCAGAGCTTCGTCGCCGATTAGGTATTTGATAGCGTTGTAGCCGATAAGCTCTCCCTCAATGTCGTAATCGCATGCACAGGTTACTGAAGATGCGTTTTTGCCAAGGAATTCTAGGGTTTCGGCGTACGCTTTTGTGAATGCTGAGGATTTGTTTGCTTCTGAGCTTGGAATCCAGTCTATGTCGAAAATCGGGTAGCCTGACTGGCCTTTTTTCTGTTTTAGAGTGAAAATGTGGCCGACTGCAGGTGCAACAATGATTTTTTTGCCTGCGCGAGTGAAAATATAATAAGAAATTGTGCCATGTTTTGTGGTTTCCACTTCCCCGTCTGCTAATGCTTCTGCTACACGTTTTGAGACTTTAGGTTTCTCTGTGACAATAAGTTCGTATTGTTCCTTTGTCATTGGTTCTTTTTTAGTAACCTGGAGGTTGCTTTTATATTTTGGGGAGAGGGTTTCAAGGCTCCTAGGCCCCTGGGCTCCCAGGCTCCCTGAACAAACTGCTCTGCAAAAAATTAGTGGTTTGAGTGGGTTCAGAATAAAATCGGTATGCTGCGAGTGTTGCACTACAGTTATTTTTATGAAATGAGTTGGTTTTGTAAGTCAGAATAATGGTTTCGATAGCCTTTTGCCTTGCGGAGACTGCGCCGTGTTGTTACGCGCGCGCTTCCACGCATACTTTGTTCGGTTTTTATCTGGTCAGTTAAGAAATAAATAACACGGAAGGATTCAGTGAGAATGGAGATGATATCTCCCATGTTTGTAGTATTCATGTGTCTCTTAGCTTTTTTGAAAAACTTGTCAATGTCCGGCGCTGGAAGCACAGAATCTACATCAAGAGTTATACTATCCAAAATACTGAGAATTGATTCTCTTCTTCCTTGCTCTGTCCTTTCTACAAGCTCTTTTTTGAGTTTTTGAAATCTATCAAGATAGTCATCTAATTCCTCTATGTAAATATAAAGTTTGTCCTGAATCATGAGAGAGTTTCTGCTTTCATATTTTGCCAGGAATTTTTTTTCCAATGCATTTTGAGCAGAATTTAATTTTTTAATACAACTTGCTATGTCATCAGAGATTTCTACTCTGTCTTGGAGGTTGTCTGCTTTTTTTGTTGCTTTTTCAATTTTTTCAAAAAGTTCTGGGAAGGAGGAAAATATTGCCTTTAAAATCAATTCATCCCCCTTGAATTCGTCTAAGTCCTTCTTAATATTAGTAAGTCGGTCTCTGTATTTGTTGAGTGTGGTGTAATAAGTAGCTAACAAGTCAAGAATTTCATAATCAGCCCTGGTGTGTCTGCTTTTGATTTCTTTTCTTTTCTTTTCACATACTTCAACATCAAGTTGCAAATGTGTTGCTTCTTTCTGTAATTTTAAATATTTTTTATTATCACGGGTTGCTATGATTTTTTTCTCTAATTCTGTTATCTCTGAATTAAGTGCCCCGAGAGTATCATGAAAATCAGCTTCATCGGCTTCAAACTGCCTCTGTACAGCAGTTATTGCTCTAGCACCTCCACCGAGTGTGACAGATATTCCTTTTCCCATACCAAGAATAGTGGTAATGAGAGTTTAAATAAATTTACTTTAGCTTCTTAACTAACTCTACAATCTCCTCACCAATCCGGTCCTGTGATTCATAAGTTGCGCTTCCAATGTGCGGAGTTAAAATTAATTTGTCTTTGTGCTCCATTATGCAGGATTTTTCTGGAGTTCTGTCCCAGTAGACATCCAATGCAGCCATTGCTACTTTGTTTGATTTTAGGGCGGAGCATAGCGCTTTTTCATCTATTACTGGTCCGCGGGAGGTGTTTACTAGAAGAACTCCGTTTTTCATTTTGGAGAATTGATCGGCGCCAATCATTCCACGGGTTGAATCGAGTAATGGGACATGGAAAGTGATTATATCTGATTTTTGCAGGAGTTCATTGAGTTCTACTTTCTTGCCATTGATTGCTTGGATTAGGCGTTCATTTGCAAATGGATCTACAACTAAGATGTTGCAGTTGAATGCTGTTAAGAATTTTCCAACTTCATAGCCGATTCTGCCGAATCCGACTACTCCGACGGTTTTCCCACTGAGCTCTCTACCCTTCAATTCTTTTTTGAGCCACTGATTGTCTTTAGTTGTTGCATCTCCTCGTGGGACATTGCGGAGCATTGAGAGCATTAATGAAACTGCGAGCTCTGCAACTGCTAGTGATGGTGCTTCTGGGGTGTTGAGAACTTTGATGTTTTTTGATTTGCAGTGTTCAGAGTCGATATTGTCAATTCCGACACCACCACGGATTATTGCTTTTAGGTTTGGTGCTGAATCAATAAGTTCTTTTGTTGCTTTTGTTTTGCTTCGGACTATAATTGCTTCAAAATCAGAGAGTTTTGTTGGAAGTTCTTCTTTTGGAACTTCGGAAAGGTCTGTGAAGTCACAGATTTTCTGCAATTCTGCTTTGCAAGTGTCGCTGATTGGGTCTGTTGCTGTTATTTTCATTTTATTGCGTCCTCGAGTGCTGCTAAAGTTTTTTCAACATGCTCTTTTGTGATTTCGCCCATGTGGCCGATTCTGAAAACCTTTCCTTTAAGGTGATCCTGTGCTCCTGCGATTCGAATATTGTGATTTTCAAGTATTTTTTTGATTATTTCAGTTGCATTGTCAGATTTTACTGCTGTGAGGGTGTTGGAACAGATGTCTTCAGACTCTGGTAAGAGCTCGAAACCAAGCTTTTTCACCCCTTCTCTGCATAGTTTGGCGTTCTCAGCATGCCTTTTTATGCGGTTCTCTAGTTTTTCGATTGCAATTAGGTCTAGAGCTGCACTCAAACCGTAAATAGAGGTTACTGGAGTTGAGAATGGGGTTGGTTTTGCTCCTTTGTACTTGCGGAGGTCTAAGTAGTAGCGTGGTGTTGGGTTATTTTCAATTATTTTCCATGCTTTTTGAGAGACTGTAATGAATCCGAGACCAGTTGCTGCTGCAAAGCATTTTTGGGATCCGGCAATGCACAAGTCTACTCCCCATTTGTCGGTTTCGAATTCATCTCCACCAAGTGCAGATATTGCATCAACAAGAAGGAGGGTTTCTGTGCCTTTGAGCAAGTCGGAAATTGGTTGGATGTTGTTGCGAACTCCTGTTGAAGTTTCATTGTAAACCATTGTTAGGAGTTTTGTGTCTGGGGTGAGTGCTTTTTTTACCAGCTCAGGGTCGAATGCGCGTCCCCAGTCAGCTTCTATGATTGTTACATTTGCTCCGTATGTTTTTGCAATGTCTGCAAAACGTTCTGAGAATTTTCCAGAGACTAGTGATAGGACTTTGTCCCCTGGTTTGATTGTGTTGCAGATTGCAGCATCCATGCAGGAGGTTCCTGAGCCAGCTATAATGAAAGTGTCGTTCTGTGTTTTGAAAACACGCTTGAGCCTGTCTACTGTTTCAAAATATAAATCATTAAACTCGGGAGTGCGGTGATGAATTACAGGTTTTGACATGGCTCCCCTAATTTCCAAAGGAACTAGTGTTGGGCCGGGCGTCATTAACAGTTCTGTCATAAGAAAAAAGACAGCGTTAGGGGTTTATTAGGTTTTGGAAAAACGGGTTCAGTTTTGTTTTTTAATATACAAATAAATTGAAACAAATACTAATTGCATAAAGAAGCCAACCACGCAAGGAAGTGCTGCAAGTTCTCCGAAAACTGCGAACGCTATTGCCATTAGCAAAACATTATTGCGGACAACTGTGCCCATTATTAGTGGTTCTCGGTCTCGCTGTTCCCATTTTCTGGAAAAGAACCAGGCAAGTGTGAAGCTGAATACGCATTGGAAAAATACCATTATGCCGACTACAAGTAGGTTTGAAGTATTTGAAAGTGCAGGCACTGAGCGGGCTACTACTGTTGCGAGCAAGAGGAAGTAAACTGGAATTGAGACTGGGGCTGAGATTTTTTCAATGTTTTTGACTTTTTGGAGGATTAATGCAAGTGCGAGCGGAATTATTATCGTTAAGCCGAGTGTTTTTGCAATACTCATTACTGGAACTGTGATGTAGGCGCCGAGAAGGTAGTAGGAAAGAAGTGGGGTGACTATTGGGGAAAGTAGGTGGGAGAGTGCTGTGAAGGAAATTGCAAGTGCGATGTGACCTTTGACTGCGCGGGTCCAGTAGATGAGAGCTGCTGGAGCTGGCGCAGATGCTGCTAAAACTAGTCCTGCGAGGATTAGTGGGTTTGTGATGAAAATTCGAGCTATGAAATAGGTTGCAAGTGGTTGGAGGAGGAAGAGGATTAGGAAGAGGGTAAGGTATGGTTTTGGTTTTTTCAAGGAGTCTTGAAGGTTTCCGAGGTTAATGCTGAGGCTGGAGACGAAAATTAGGAAACCGATAAATGGGATTATTGTTGGTGAAAGGATTTTAAAACCTGGAAAAAGAAGGCCGGCAATAAGTGAAAGAATAATTGCAGGTGCTGTTAAGCGAAAAACATCCATTTTACTTTGGAGTGATCTCCTTTAGCCCGCCCATGTACGGCTGGAGCACTTTAGGAATTTTTATTGAGCCTTTTGAAGTTTGGTAATTCTCCATTATTGCGACTATGGCTCTGCTCATAGGCATTGCAGTTGAGTTGAGAGTGTGGACGTGAAGTGGTTTTTCGCTGTTTGGGTCGTGGTAGCGGGTGTTTAGTCTGCGGGCTTGGTAATCAGTGCAGTTTGAACAGCTGATGAGCTCGCGGTATGCTTCTTGGCCAGGGAACCAGACTTCTATGTCGTATTTCTTTGCAGCAGTTGTTCCGATGTCAGCTGTGCAGATATTTGTGACTCGATATGGGAGTTTTAGATTTTGGATTAGTTTTTCGGCGTGCTTCAAGAGAAGGTCGTGCTCTTCCCAAGACTTTTCAGGAGTTGAAAAACTAAACATTTCCACTTTTTCGAATTGGTGAACCCGGAAAATCCCTTTCTGATCCCGGCCGTGTGCCCCTGCTTCTGTTCTGTAGCATTGTGAAAGTCCGCAGTAGCGGAGCGGGAGCTGTTCTTTTTCTAAAACTTCATCAGAATGCAGTCCGCAGAGTGCGTGCTCGCTAGTTAGGATGAGGTATAAGTCTTCGTCCTGGATTTTGTAGATTTCGTCCTGGTAAAGTGGGAGCATTCCGGAGCCATACATCATTCGTTTTCGGACTAAGTTTGGCGGAATTGTTAAAGTGAAGCCGGCTTTTCGGAGGTAATCCATTGTGTAGTTGACAAGTGCAAGTTCAAGCTGGACTCCTGCATTTTTCATAAAGTAGAATCGGGCACCTGATGTTTTTGCTGCGCGTTCTATATCGAAAATATCACAAGACAGGCCAAGGTCGACATGAGACTGTGGTTTGAATTTGAAAACTGGTTTTTTGCCCCAGTGTTTGAGTGGGACTGAGTCCTGTTCTGTTTCTCCAGGTGGGACTGAGTCGTGGAGGATGTTTGGGATTCTGGAGAGCATGTCATTTCTGGCTTGGATTGTGTTTTCTGTTTCTTGTTCTAGTTTTGAAATTTTCTTTGCGAGCTTCTGCATGCTCTTGATTTTGGCTGATGCATCTTTTTTTGATTTTTTTAATCTGGCGATTTCCTCATTGCACTGGTTGCGCTCATGTTTTAGCCCGTCTAGTTGTTTTGCTTCGTCTCGCCATTTTTTGTCAAGGCTAATCACATGGTCGATTGTTTTCAAATCTGCACCGCGCTTTCGCTGAGAGTCCTTGATAATTTCAGGATTTTCACGAAGTAGTTTGATGTCTATCATGCTGGATAAGATGAGATAATGATGTTTTTAAGTTCTTTGATTACTCGATTTCTATTTCCACTTTGAAGGTTGAGTCGATACCGAGATATGTGCACTCGCAATCTGTGTAGACTGTGTTTGTTTCAGGATTCATGCAAACGCACACGCTTTTGGGTTCGAAAAAGTCTGAGCGCTGTTCTGGTGGGGTTCCGAAATAGACAAAAACTCCTGCTAAGAGGATTAGAGCTATCAGAAAAATTCCGGCGTATGTTATGTATTTGTTTGTTTCCATTTGTTCAAGGAGCGCCGTGGAACCGGGGCGCGGGGGCGCCGTGTTGAGTTTCTGTGCTCCAGTCCTGCGGCTCACCGGTGCCCCTTCACAAATTTGGTAAGTTATTAACAGCTGACTCAACTAATTTTACCATGTCTTTTGCATCGTCGAGGTCAAGGACTTGGACTGGGGTGTGCAAGTAACGGGTTGGAATGCCGAGCGTGCCGGTTGGGACACCTGAGCGGTTGAGCGCAATGATTGTTGCATCTGTTGTTCCGCCTGATGAAACCAGTAGCTGGTATTTGATTTTTGCTTTTTTTGCAGAGTCTTCCAGCCAGTCAATTATTTTTCGGCTGGTCATTAATCCTGCACCAGTTGAGCCGTCTCGCCCGCCATCTGAAATTGTGATTGCTGGTCCTTTGCCAAGACTTGCATTGCAATCCTCAGCTGTTAGGCCTGGGGTGTCTCCGACTAAGTCAGTGTCAATTGCTAATGCAATGTGTGGGTCTATTCCGAATGCTGAAACGCGAGCGCCTTTAAGTCCGGTTTCTTCCTGTGCTGTGAAAACTCCGTAAACTTCGCATTTTGGTGTGATCTTTTTCATAAGTTCAATCAGGACTGCGCAGCCGATTCTGTTGTCAAATGCTTTTCCGGTTATTCTGGTTCCGCATTTTACTGTATCTCGGTCAAAGCTAATCCAGTCGCCGATTTTGACTCCTGCAGATTCAACTGCTTTTTTGTCCTTGAAGCCGAGGTCAATGAACATTGCTTCTGGCTTGATTGCCATTTTTGATTCTTCCTCTTTCATCATGTGAACTGGTTTTGCGCCGAGAACACCGAGGAGAACTCCTTTGCGGGTGTGGACATGAACTCTCTGGCAAAGAATTACCTGATTATCGAGTCCGCCGACTCTGGCGAATTTAATGAAGCCGTTGTCGTCAATGAGTTTTACAATTAAACCAACTTCATCCATGTGGGCAGCGAGCATGATGCGGGTTTTGCCTGAGCCTTTTCTTGTTATGATGTTACCGAAAGAGTCCTCTCGGATTTCATCAACCTTGCCTTTTAGCTCAGCTTTGATGATTTTACCAACATTTTCCTCGTAGCCGGAAATGCTGGGTGCTTCTGAAAGTTTTTTTAGTAAATTGTCCATTTTTGTTTGTCCTGTTTGTGAAAGGCATTGGGCGTTTTGTTTTGATTGAGTTGTTTGAGTGGGTGTTAGGCGTTAGGTTCTGTTACCTAATGCCCAACGCCTAAAGCCTAATGCCTGATATTATGTGCATGCCCCAGATGAGCAGGTGAATTTGATACTGCCTTCTGCTGTTGCCTTGTTGGAAACGATTTTTATAGTTTTCTCGCCGAGCCAGTCCATGCAGTTGATTGATTCATAGGAATATATTGAGGATGCGCCAGATTCAAGTGATGAGATGAGCTGGCCTTGTTGGAATGCATCTCCCTTGAAGAGTTGGATATCGGAAATTGTTTCATCGCGCTCGTTTTTGACAGTGATTGTGAGTGAGGATGCTGGTCCTGCGCACGAGAAATCGTAAGCAGAGATCTTGATTCCTTCCTGGGACATGAGGCCGGATGGGCCGCTTCCTGAAGGCAGGATAAGTACGATTATGATTACAAGTAAAAAGACTCCGCCGATTGCAGAAGCAACCATCCAGATTGGAACTCTGTCGAAAAAGCCAGACTGTTGTTCCTCTTGGGCTGGGGCTGGTTGGATTGGTTTTAGTTCTTGTGGGCGGAGCACTGTGTCAATTGCATCGTCGATTATTCTGACATTGTAGCCGGCTGAAACCAGTGTCTTGCGGAGCTGTTCTTCAGTGTAGCCGAGTTGTAGGTTTTGTTTGACATAGGCTATAAGTCGTGGATCTGGCATGAAGGGAGGTAGTGGGTGGTGGCTTTTAAGGTTATTGGGAGATATGTATAAAAAGGAGTTAGGACATGTAAGTGATATGAAAGGTAATTTCTTTAGGAAAAAAAGAGCAAGGGTTGGGAAAGCGGCGCGTAGGAAAATGAGGGGGCTCGGCTACATAAAAGATGGAAACGCACATATGAAAGCTGGGCGATTCAAAGAGGCAAAGAACTGTTTTGTGGAAGCATTAAAAATTGATAGTAAATCAATGGCAGCATTGTATGCGATAGCTAAAACATATCTTGATCGTGGGAAGTTGGCGCCATCAGATTGGAAGAAAAAATATTTTTTCAGAAAGGGAGTAAAATACGTGAGACTTGCGATTGCAGCTTGTGAAGGAGAACCGCAACTCCAAAGTATACGTTATGTTCTCGCTGCTGAATTTTTTGAAAATTTGGGAGAATACGACACTGCATTGCTTCGTTATGAGACAGCAATCAAACTGGATAAAAATGTTAAAAAGAAATATGAGGGAGAGATAGAAAGGTTGCAGAATATTATTAGAATGGGTGGGAAGAAAGCGAAAGTCGAGATAGAGAGCCATGTTTTTATTGGAAACGCTTACAAGAAGGCTGCGGAGGTGTATTATGAGGGAAAGGAGTATGCGAAGGCCAAAGAATGTTGTGAAAAAGCCATTAAGGCAAACCCGAATCTTGCAGATGAATTAAATAAAATGCTGGAAGAGATTGAGAAAAAGTTGGAGAGGAAAGGACCTAAGGTTGTTGGTGAAGTGAAGACGCCGAAGAAAGGGCCGAGGATTGTTGAGGAACCTGAGTGGGAAAAGGAAGTCCCAACAGTTAAGTGGGCAGAAACAGATGAAAGATATGAGCTTCTTGGGTTGGAACCAGGAGCAAGCGCCAGAGAAGTAAAGAAGGCGTTTTACAAAATTGCAATAGATAGAGGAGCGACTGATTATTCCCATACAGATGAAGATTATGAGGCGAAGATAAAAGAATTTGTCAGGATAACTGAAGCTAAGGAATCTATACTTGAAGAGTTAAGAAAATAGGGTCGTCTATACACCTGTATAGAATAGGTTATTTTGGTTAAGGGGGCTAGGCAAGTAGGGGGCAATGGGGCTAAGAAAATGGTTCTCTACATAACGTTTTTCATTATTATTTTTCCATGCCCCTTAGCTCCCTAGCTCCTATGCCCCTTGGATAAATTTCACAAATATTTAAGTCTCACAAAAATTTTTCAGAATCTAATTCACTAATTTACTACACTCTACACGCCCATTCAACTAGATCAGAACAAGAATAGCTAACTCAAAACTCTCACAAATTGATTTTTCACTCACAAAACCGCAACTCTGCTAAATTTTTTGTTAGAGTTGTTTTTTCGGTCTCACAAATTAGCTGTTGGCAATTGGCTTTTAGTTGTTAGCTAAGAGCCAAAAGCTAAAAGCTAATAGCTAAGTCTCACAAACGAACTTTTGAGTGATAAATTGAACGTGGCGACTGCTATCGGTTTTCAGAAAGTAGTGACAAATGTAAAGTGAAAAAGATTATATACTAATACTACCTTTAGAATACCTGTCGTTCAAAACATTGTTTTGGAAGATACAAAAACCAGATCTCACAATTTATCTGGTTTCGTATGGGGGTTACAATTATGGCAACAAATATTCAATTAGAAGAGATGTTTCTTAGAAAAAAACCAGCTAGACTACTAGTTCACATCAAACAGGCTGATCGAGACGCTTATGCAAGCAATTTAGCTAAAAAGATTGATTGCACGTACGCTCACACTGTAAAACTGCTTCAAAAGATGCAGGAACACGGACTTGTTGAATTTAACAAGGATGGACGTGTAAAATACATCAGTTTAACAGAAAATGGGCATAATTTAGCTACAGATTTTGAGAATTTGCTTTTTAGAAGCTTGGCGCAAAGAACTGAAGCAACTACACCAGAAACTGAGTAAATATACCATTGTGGTATGTTTCGGAGAACTTGATTATTATAACTTTTAATTGGTGCTAATCATACCAATATGGTAGACTGAAATCATGTTTTTGATAAAGTTTTCAGAAAAAAGTATTGTTTAATCGCATACCCTAGCCCCTGTCAACCAAAAAAGTGATATCACACCGTTATGGTAGACCGGAACCAGTTTTTTGATAAAGTAGTTTGCGTCAGAGTTTACTATAATGGTAAGTTTTAAATACCAAGATGTCATACCCGAGATTATGGATAATAAACACCATAATGATATTGAGTATGCATCCGAGGTTGTGCAAGTTGTTGAGCGAGATAATTCTAAAAAACCAAGTTCGAATGTTGGAGGACCTGCGAGCCGGGGCGTGCCAAGCAAAGAGTCGATTTGGTTTGACGATATCAAGAGGCTGCGAGACAATTGGGCATATCATAAGAATGTGAGAGTTGAGCTAAATCAGATTTTGGAATTGGTTTTTCCACCGAAATATCAGCAAAAATATCACCTGATGGCGATAGAATTCATGGGTTTGTTGTTTGAGAAGCAGGTATTGCGTGGAGATGATATTGGTGCGTTTATTCGGGAAAAAGAGTTCTCAAAAGCCACGTTTTACAACGTTATCCTGCCGAGATTGAGACGTGTTGGGATGGTAAGATTGGAGCGTGAGGCATTTACACACGAGAGATCAAAGCAGAAATACTACAAAAAAATTGTGAGACCTAGTACTCAGTTTAGTAGGTTTTGGGAGCATGTTGCTAGTGAGTATAATTCGTTGGTTCAGACTGCAAAAGCGAGAGGAAGCGACTAAGTTTATTCCTTGAGGAGTCTTCTTTGATATAACACAGCTAAGACGTCATCCAAAACAAAACCAAGATAATCGACTGTACGAGCTAGCTCTTTGATTGCTGCAGGATCGTTGTCAGCTTTTATTTTTTCATCGATAGCATCGAGATGTTTTCGTGCTTTTGCTAATCTTTTTTTAAGATCGGGATATGTATGAATTTGTCTATCTTTAACCATAAAAAGAAGATGTTGGTTGTAGTTTAAATATTTTTGTGAGAGTTATTTTTTCGGTTATTGAGAATAGGGGGGAAACCTTATAAACAACCAGTGGCATCAAGACCGAGTAATGAAGAGTAAACCACGGAATTTTAAAAAGAAAGGTAGTGAGAGATGGCGCACTACAAAGAAGAAAATTAGGAAAAGGAAGGCTAAGGCCAAGAGACAAAAGAAGAAGTAGTTTAGTTGCTTGCTTCTGGTTTTGGGATTTTGTAATAAGCTTTTTTACCTTGTTTGAAGCGGTCGATTTGGCCTGCTTCAAGTAATGCTTTCACACGTTCTGCAGCATAGCCTCTGCTAATTTTTAATTCTTCAGAAATTTCTACTGTGCGTTTTGGGGCTATTGAAAGGTGATCTAAGATTTTGCTGTCGACGTCTATGTGTTTTAATTCAGTTTCTACTCGTTGTTTTGCTTGCTTCAGGTTTTCTTTCTTGTAATTAAGGTGTTTTTTGTATTCTTCAACTGTTTTTGCTTGTTCTTCGAGTAATCTGTAGTGGTCTTCGCGAAGGCTTTGTGTGCTAGATTCAATAAGTGGTTTGATGTCTTTGAGTTCGTATTGAACTTGAGTTAGTTGTCTTGAAATAGTGAAAAGTGGATCTTCGCGTGAAACAGGGACATTTGTCACCTCTGATATGTCAGATGTGTCATCTGATACATCTGATGTGTCAGGTAATGTGTCACCTGACATATCGGACACATTTTTGGGTTTTTTCTTGAAAAATGAGAACAGTTTCATGTCGGTGGGTAGTGCTTTCTCCCTTATAAACCTTTCGAAAAACGTGTAAGATATGTAAGCTTACATATCTGACATTTCACTGCTATCGGTTTTAGTCGCAGGCTAGCGGTTTTTGATGTAGGGCAAACAGTACATATGTCAGATTTATATGTAAGATATGTCAGATGACATATTTGTTGCTATTGGTTTTGCGACCTGACATATTTCATGCTAGTGGTTTTAGGAGTATTGAAATTGATGTTTTGCTGGATAAATTACTAAAACTGGAATTTTATTGGGTGGAAGGTAGATTGTAGTGGGTGGAGAGTAGAGAAGGTGCGAATAAGTGACATTTGTCACTGATATGGTGGTTTTGGCTGATTTTTGATAAATTTCCTAGTTTTGGGGTGTTTTGGTGCAAAATATCATAATTCTACCTACTACCAACCACCAACTACCCACTACATGACATTTGTCAGGTATTGGGTTTTTGGGTGTGAGAGATAGAATTTATATTGTTAAGGATATAGGTTTTATGTGCAGGGATATATGAAAACTCTGATATATCAAAACCGATAGCAAGCGCACTACCGAAAATTAAGTGAATATTTCGTTTGTGAGAGTTAGAATAACTGACAATAGTCACTTAAACAGACCGAACCAACTTCAAAACAGGGCTTCGTGCGAAGCACGAACGCCCTACCGCCATCCTCCGTGGCGAGACGGAGTTTGGGAGAGTTAGAATATGGACATTTGTCAGTATTTAGAGGTATTGTGAGAAAGAAAAAATGCGCCGGCCGAGATTCGAACTCGGGTCATAAGCTGTTTTCGCCTTTTGAGAGGCTTGGGAAGCTTAGGTCATACCAGGCTAAACTACCGGCGCAGTTTGTGAGTGTTTATGTGTAGGATCTTGGGATTTATACGTGTTTCGGGGGATTTGTGAGGGTTTTGTGTGTGAGGGATGTGGGATTGTGTGTGAAAAATCGGTTTGTGAGAAGTGGAAAGGTGTAGGATTTTTGAGAATGATTTTGTGAGTGTGCCTTATGGGTTGGATTAAAAATAACCTAATTATTTACTATATAGATAATAATTAATAGAAATTAGAAAAGCGAGTGAAAACCAGTAGCAGTAGAAGTGGTTTAATTTTTGTCTACCTATCTACAATCTACCCATCTACCCACCACTATACAGGTGTATAGACAAGGGTATTTTTAGTGGAAAAACATAATTATTTAAACCAAACCAGCATAATCGAACATATGCCTGACCTGACCAAACTGATTCAGTACTTACCAATGCTCATAACGTGGGGTACTTTGCTAGGTGCGCTCTCACTCATACTATTTTACGGCTCGCTAGCAAGGCATGGACTGCCCAAAATCTCATGGAGCTACCGAATGGTAGCCAGAATCTGCCTCGGAAGCTGTATTTTCTTCCTGTCCCTGCAGTTAGGCCAGTTTTTACCAAGTTTCTGGGACCTACCCGGCTTCATTTTGGCTCCGCTGAAGAGTTTTGTAACAGGAATCCTACTCTCGATTTCAACTATGATCAGTTTCTACTTTTTCTTTTACAAGCAACGGCATGACCAGAGGGCAAAAGGCAAGACCAAAATTCAGCAATTCATGCACGATAATAAGAAAATTATCGGAACAGTGCTCTTGATAACGATTATAGTAGTTTCAGTAGTTGGTGTTTTGACTCCAAAACCTACGAAAGCGGGCCTTGATCTGCCGATTTTCGGAACTGTTTTCAAAACTGAAGCACCAGATTGCCTGCATGTACGAAGTGTGATGCAGATGCTGAGTGCTGATGAATTGTTTGAAGAGAGTGTTGCTCAATACAAGTCGCCAGAGAAGCTGACTTTCCTACTTGAAGACTATCCAGGCTACAAAATCAAGAGCAGTTCAATTGCTGAGACTGCAGATAGCGCTTATATTCTGTCGATTCTGACTTTAGAAGGGTATGATGAAAGTGGTATGTCAGGACCAGATGAATTATTCAATATAAAATTCTGTACTGTGCGTCCTGTAGATATGGTGAAATGTGACTGCTCTGGGTTTATTGGGGTTGCTGATGTTATTATTGGGAAACTGAAAGAGGGAGGAGAAGAGCTTGCAGAAGAAGTGGAACAGTTCAAGAAGATGGTGGAAAGTGATATTGGCGATCTTGAGAAGTAAAATCAAAAACCTTTTAAATTACTTATTCTAGTTCTAGAATGCAAAAAGTTACAATACGACCCCTAGGAACACTAGAGTTTTCGGTTGTTACTTAATTTGGAGGAAAAGAAAATGGTAGAATTTGAAACAATTAAAGCAGAAGAAGTACCCTTTGGAAACAACAACTTCATTGAAGTTGCTCGAAAAAGGGCTATAGCACCGGAAGGTACAAACGAGTTTGTCGCAATTTCACGCGGCTTTTTCGCACCGGATGGAACTAAGAGGTTCAAGAAGAGCTTCACAATTCCAGATGCACCAGAAGTTGTAGAGTTTATCTGTGCTAGAATAAAAGAAATGGCAGCTATACCTAGCGAGACACCAGCTGCACCAACAGAAGCTCCAGCAGAAGCAGAAACCGCACCTGTTGAAGAAGCACCAGTGGAAGAAGCTGCACCTGCAGAAGCAGAAGCTCCAGCTGAGGCAGAGGCACCGGCAGAGGAAGCTGCTCCAGCAGAAGAGCCAGCACCAGAAGAAGCACCTGCAGAGTAAAAATTAATCTAAACTAGCAGCTGTAAAAAGCTGCTGGTTACTTTTTTATTTTGAAATAGTTAATTATATCAAGCTGTAAATTTAATGTTAATTGATGACAGAAAACCCAGACCCGAGAATTGTAGGTGTTGTTAAAGAAGATATAAAAAAGCTTACAAGATTGAATCCAAGCTACTTGTATTTATTAAAAAAATTAAGTAAAGTTGCAAAATATCATAAAAAAATAAAGTGGTCAGAATTTGTGGAAACGTGTGAGGGAGAAAAAATTAAAGTGTTTAAGGGGTGGGGAGTGACTAAAAAAAGTGATGAATGGGTGAAACCAGATGCAAATAATTTTCAGTGTTTGCTCAAACGAGCTGAAATAATAGAGCATGTTGAAAAGGGATGGGGATTAACAGTTGCAAAAGATGCCATTGACATTGCTGTTCCAGATAATGATATTTCAAAAAATTATTTTATTATTGACCAGCTGATAATTACGTATATTCAGATAATTAAAGAGAGGGTGAAAGAGAAAGATGAAGTGGAAAGACGAAGAAAATTAAGAAGACACACTAGTCCGGAAAAAATTAGAGATTTTGTACAAAAGCGAGGTGTTGAAAAGTGTAAGGCTGTACAAACAGTAAGAGTGAGGCTCCAAAATCTTGCTAAAGCAGGAGTGAAAGAAGGTGAGTGGTGGGTTAATACACGAGTTAAGCGAAGGATAGCCCCACCAGTTGATTTTTAATTTATCCTGAAAATTATTACAAAACATAGACTCTTGTCTAACTCAAACTACTCTGTAAAAATTCTGTTGACTCAGATCCCTTCTTCGCCAACACCAGGCAGGATAACCTCATCCATCTCATCTGGTGGAGTCTGGACATCCTCTGGTCTCTCGTACTGCTTTGGAACTGTAACCAAAATAATATCGTCAGCAGCAATAATTTCCTTGTATGGAATGAGTATTGATTTTCGAGCTCCAGCTTCAGAGCCTGCTATTGCTTTTGACAGGAAGCTGTCCTTTGACAAGCCAACTGCTACGCCGTAAAGGTTCCCCTTCTCAGTGTCGAGCATTGTGTCGTCTATCTTCCCAACGAACTTTGCGTTGCGAGTGAAGACGTCTTTTCCAACTAGTTCTGTAAGATTGCAAACTGCCATTGTATTCCCCTCTTAGTGCAGTCTCCTTTTACTCAGGTGTTTATATATTTTGTTGGTCCTGCAAAAGCATTTAAATACCCATTACATATGTCAATTTGGTGATTTTCCCAATGGTAGAGATTAAAGATCTGGAAAGAATGCTTGACGTTGTTGTTGAAAAACTAGATGACGCGGATGACAAAATTGTTGTCCATGTCAGTAAGGACAAGATTGGAAGAGCAATTGGTCCTGGTGGTTCTGTTGTTAGAGCTGCTGAGCTGATTATCGGGAAGCCAATAGAAGTTAAGAGTTTAGAGTGAAGTAATCTCCGAATTATTTATAACCTATTGAATCAAGCTAATGCTATGAAATTCTCGAAAATTGAGCTAAAGGAACTTGTAATTTCGATATTAGTTATCTCGCTTGCTATTGCTTATACAAATAGTTGGTCTGTGACTCTTTTTATGATGGTGCCTGCGCTGATAATTGTTGCTCCAGCTTTTGCATTTCATGAACTTGGGCATAAGTTCGCTGCACAGAAGTTTGGGTACAAGGCAGAGTACAGAATGTGGAAAAATGGTTTGATTGCTGCGCTTGCAATGGCAGTTGTTACTAGCTGGTTTGGTTCAAAATTCTTGTTTATAGCTCCTGGTGCTGTTTACTTTGGCGGACGGCATGGAACTCGGAGTGATGTTGGGAAAATTGGATTTGCAGGACCATTGGTGAATCTGGGTTTGATTGGTGTTTTCGGATTAATCTCTGTGTTTTCTGTGAGTCCTCTTATTGCTAGTTTAGCTAGCACTGCTGTTTATGTTAATGCATTTTTGGCTGTTTTTAATTTGATTCCATTTGGGCCATTGGATGGTCGGAAAATTCTAGAGTGGAATCGAACTTATTGGGGAATTGCGCTTGCTATTGCTTTAGCTGCACTGTTTTGGGGAAATTTGCTGGTTTAACGCAAAAAGTCCTCAACATCCTCACTAATAACTTCAGAGCTTGCACCATCTCTTAATCTTACAATTAACTTGTGCTTTCCGGCATCCAGTTTAACTGCATCAGAATAATTGTCAAGCCACAAATCCTTTGGATCAAATGGCTCGTCAAAGTGAGTTACATTTGTATTCAGGAAAACCTGCTCGTACTTGCCGTCTTTTTTCCTTGTCAATTCCACATCAATCATTGGCTGGATGCTCTCAGTACCGCTGTGCTCCATTGAAAACTCAACCCAATAGAAGTACCAGTTACCGTCGCCGCTTTCGTTCTGGGAGAAATTGAATCCCTCAATCTTCAATTCAATTGGAAGTGTGTTCTTAGACAGTTCTTCAATTTGAGCTTCTGTAGATTCCTGTAAAACTGGATCCTTGTTCTCATTCATTGCACTCTTGGTGTCGGTTCTGTGGTTGCCTGCAATTATCATAACAACCTGACCCTTGCGCCACACATTGGTTTTGACAAACATTTTTTTGTTTCCGCGCTTTTCCCTGATAAATTCCATATCTTTTTCAGAAAGAAGCTCCTGAACCTGGGTTCCGATCCCTTCTGGCGCATCTGGCCCACCGAGAATTACAACAAACTTCTCCTGGTTGTGCGCATCAAGGTCCTGCGCTGTAATGTGAAGAACTGGTCTGCCTCGGCTGTCCATATGATCTATAAAAGGATCTGCATTTTCGTAGTCTATTGAGTTTGCAACAACCACAATTCGGCTGCTTGCAAATACAATTGGAACTGCCAGCAGTAGCAATATCAAGATTAATATTGATTTTTTCATTCTTTCCCTCATAAAGTGTTACAAAATGGTGGTTCAAATAGTTTTAGGCTAGAGTGACAAGAGGAACATGAGGAGAGGGAATGCGAATGTGCTGTAGTAGAAGTAATTGACAAAAATTCCAGTGATGAAAGATGCGAATAGTTTGACCCAATGAGCTGGGCAGATCTTGAGTGCGGCCAAGAAACGAATAAAATCCCAGATAATGAAAAGGATTAACCCTGCAAAAAGCAGTTGTGGTTTAGTTATTGACATACCATACCTTGCCACAAAGAATTTTGTGCTGAAACCAATACCGATTATGCCGAAGAGCTGAGACAACGAACCCTGGAGTTCGTCAGGACGGAACACTTTTATCACAAATAGCACTCCAGAAACAACTACAAAAAGGGAAAGCCACACATTAAATGCATACGCCAGTAAAAATGTGAAGATATAGTAACATTCAATTCCCATTTTCCATGAGTCGGTCTTTCTGGTAATCACTATCAAGATCCATGCTAGAATACAGACAAAGGCTACCTGAAATTTTGCCCACAAAAATGAGAAGAAAAGAGTGAAGAGTATAATTGCAGCAAGTATAGCACCTACAATAAGAACTGTCTCGTGGTTCAGGAGAATATTTTTCTGCCCCCGAGCTTTGGCAAGTGAGATATTGTTTGTGATGCTCACTTAAATTGTTTATACAAGTAGGGTTTAATATAGGTTTCTATGGGGCAACGGTTTTTATTGAAAGAAGGAGTTGGAAAATTTTGAAACCGAAAGCAACAATGAAGTAATATTGTAAGAAAACTTCAAGAATGTGCATCATTGTAAGTTTCAGCCATAAGTATGGAAAGATTCGCAGAATCATCACATAATCTAGGAAAATACCAAGCGCAACAACAGCAGTAGCAACCCAGATAAATGTTGAAGGTGCAATTGCCATACCGAAAACAGAAGTAAGATATACAGTCAGTCCAGTAACAATTGAAAGACAAACAATATTTATGATAGCTCCCTGGAGTTCGTCAGGACGGAAAAACTTGACAACAATAACAATTACTGCAATAAACAATGAGGTAGAAAATAGCCACCCAAAAACAAATGTTGTCACGAAAATCATGAAAAAGTGAACCTCAATCGAGAACTTCCATAAGTTTGTTTTTCTGATCATAAAGAAAATCAGGAAGCAGATGAGCCAGACAAACCCGATTTTCAGAAAACTCCAAAGAAGGATGAAGATAGTTGTTGTAATTACAAGTGCGGCAACCAGGGTAATAACAAGTAATGCGGTTTCATGGTGAAGGAGAATATTCTTCCCCTTAGGCTTGGTTGACATTTGATTTTAGCAGGCGTTCGATTTCAATTTGTTCTTCTTGCAGGTGATCAAGTTTTTCATTCAGTGTGCTGAGGTACTGCATATACCGTTCTGTTTCTGAATGTTGATATTGTGTTTTTGATTCCAAAGATTCAATTCTTGCTTCTACTGTTTCAATATTAGCTTTAATTACTTCAAGAGTTGGGAGAATTTTTGCAGAATCGGCTGAGGGTGCTGGTGAATGTGTTTCTGGTTCGGGGGCTGGTGGTTCCAGCTCTGGTTTTTCTTCTGGTTCAGTTTCATCTGCTGGCTCAAACCCTGCTCCTTCTATAGAATCCCGCAATTCTGGTGCTAATTCAGGCTCTGGTTCTTCATCAATGTCGGCTTCCTGTTTAGAATCTACACCAGACTCGGGTTCAGGTGCTACAGCAGAAAGTTCTGTTGATTCTGCTACAGGCTCTTCAAATGATTCTGCACCAAAATTCGCTTCAGTGTCTGCGCCAACGGCCTCTTTAACACTGTCTTTAGCTTTTTTGAAAATAGATAATATTCCCATAACAGGTATAAGGTATAGGCTATATAAAGATTTACATCAGAGCATCAGAGTGATGATATAGAGTGAAAGTGCGGCTGATACTATCGATATTACACTAAGATTTACGCGAAGAAGTGTGTTTGAGACAAGAGGAATGTAGTGAAGTGCAACTGTTGCAATAAAAAGGAATAGTGCTGGGGGCAAAATGTTGTTAGAAAATGCATTCAGCCAGGATGAGATTTCCTTGGATTTTCTGAACTTGTCAACTGTTTTGCGCATAAGTATTGATTCTAAGTGTTGGTTAAAAAACTTTCGCCAGTTGGGTTAATAATATATGCAAGGTAATTCAAGAAAAGGGTATGGGGAAGGGGTTATTGAGCAGTAATGGTTTGACGCCAAGGCTGTACCAAGAGAGTATTTTCAACACTGCAGCTAGTGCGAATACTCTTGTAGTGCTCCCAACAGGACTTGGGAAAACGCATATTGCAGCCATGTTAGCAGCTCATAGAGCTGAGAAACACAAAGGGAAAGTGCTGTTTATGGCACCGACCAGGCCGTTAGTGGAGCAGCACTGCACAACCTGGAAAAAAGAGTTTGATTTGGCCGAAGATAACTTCAAAGTTTTTACAGGACAACTGCTTCCAGGAAAGAGAGAGCAGGAGTACAAAGACGCTGATTTCATATTCGCAACGCCCCAGGTTATTCAAAATGATTTAATAACTAAAAAAGTTAATCTGAATGATTTTGTGCTGGTTATTTTTGATGAGGCGCATCGGGCTGTTGGAGAATACCCATATCCATTTATTGCAAAAAGGTATGTTGAAACTGCAGACAACCCACGCATACTAGCGCTTACAGCATCCCCAGGATCAGACAGGCAGACTGTAGAAGGGATTTGCAATTCACTTTTTATTGAAAAAGTTGAGGCAAGAGACAGAGAGGACGCTGAGGTTAGGCAGTATGTGAAGAAGCGGACATTCAAGCATATTGAAGTGGAATTGCCAAAAGAGTTTACAAGAGTAAAGTCTTTGCTTGAAAGTGTTTTGAAAAGTTATTTGCGATATTTGAAAAAAGGTGGGATTATTTCAAGCGACGCGCTGACTGCTTTGAGGAAGCGGGATATTTTGATGCTTCAAGGAAAATTGGGGTCAGAAGCTGGGCAGAATAAAGACCTTTATCCATATTTGTCTGCGCTGGCTGGGGTTTTGAAAGCATACCATGCACAAGAACTTCTAGAAACACAAGGGATAACTCCACTCAATTCTTATTTTGAGAAAATGAGATCAGATAATACCAAGGCAGCGAAGAATTTGTTAGTGAATCCTGAGTTTAAGGAAGCAATGTGGCAAACTGGTTTGTTGTTGAAGGGTGGAGTGGAACACCCGAAAATTGACAAACTACTTGAGATCCTTGATAAAAACGAAAAAAACATTATTTTTGCTCATTATCGAGCAAGTGTTGAGAATATTATGAACCTTTTGAAAGCAGAAGACATCAGTGCAGTTAAGTTGATAGGACAGGCAGAAGGGAAGACAGGAAAAGGTGTTAGCCAGAAAGAACAGATCAAGAGATTAGATAAATTTAGAGCTGGGGAGTATTCAGTTTTGGTTGCAACTTCTGTTGGAGAAGAGGGTTTAGATATTCCAAGTGTGGATCACATTATTTTTTATGAGTCTGTGCCGTCAGCAATTAGGAGTATTCAGCGAGCAGGGAGGACAGCAAGGCATGCACCTGGACGAATTTCAATGTTGATTACAAAAGGAACAAGGGACGAGGCATATTATTGGGCTGCGAAAAGAAAGGAGCAGAGAATGAAAACTGTGCTTAGTGGATTTAAGGAACGACAAGTAAGTAATCAAAAAACTCTTGACAAGTTTTCCAAGAAAGATGATAAAATCCCAATAATTTTTGCAGATTCACGAGAAGGTGGATCTGGTCTGTTGAAACATTTGTCAGAAAATGGGGTTGAGGTGAGGATGAAAAGTTTGCAGGTTGCTGATTTTCAGATTTCTGAGCGGTGTGGGGTGGAGCGGAAACAAGTTGATGACTTTTTACAGTCTTTGATTGACGGCCGGTTAATGAAACAGGCTGGTGCACTGTCCAGAGTTTTTGAACGACCAGTTATTGTTGTTGAGGGGGATAGTTTGCATGGGAAAAGAAATATTCATCCGAATGCAATTCGGGGTGCGCTGGCTTCGCTTGCTGTTGATTTTAAGATTCCACTTGTTTATACTCGGGATGTTGAAGATACTGCCAACTTTTTGAAAGTGCTTGCTGGGCGTGAGCAGTTTGATGATAAACAGGAGGTTGCACTTAGAACTGAGAAGCGACCGGTTTTATTGAAAGAACAGCAACAATTTATGATTGAGTCGCTTCCGCAAGTCGGGCCTTCGCTGGCAAAGCGATTGCTGGAAGAATTTAATAGTGTTGAAAAAGTGGTTAATGCTAGCGAATCTGATTTGAAAAAGATTGAGAAGATTGGGGATAAAAAAGCTAGAGAAATTAGAAAAGTGATTAGCGGAGATTATAGAAAATAGTAGTCAGCACTTGGGTTCTCGGCACTCAGGATCC
>CEPZ01012027.1_pt1 | contig 31392 bp, 28 predicted proteins | sample 530461 | NCBI WGS metagenome assembly CEPZ01 (sample SAMEA2620106, study PRJEB7988) | marine metagenome | isolation source: saline water (ENVO:00002010), including
ATAAATATGTATGATGATGGCGATCATGGAGATGGGCAGGAAGGAGATGGGGTTTACGGTATATCCATAATAGCTGGTCCTACTGATATTCAGTATTACATTTACGCTGAAAACAGCAGTGCAGTCACATTTTTACCTGCAAATGCTGAATATGAATTTTATGACATTAATGTTGAAACTGGTAATACCAGTGACATAGTTATTAATGAGTTTCTAGCGGCCAGTGAAAGTTGTTGCGGTAATGATATATTTAATGGTAACTCCGAAGATTTTGTTGAGTTGTATAATATTGGTACAGAGCCAATTAATATCAATGAATGGGGGTTTAGCGATACAGATGGTTTAATTAAGACAATTGCCCCAGACACAAGTATTGCTTCAGGAGAATTTCTCGTGCTATGGTACACGGGAGATAATAATGGTTTTCCTGAGGTAAATAAAAAACTTTCAAGCAATGGTGAGACTATTTATATAGCTGATGCAAATGGAAACCCAATCATCAGTTATAATTTTGGTTCTCAAACAGATGATGTGTCTTTTGGAAGAATACCTGATGGTTCTGATGAATGGATATTTATGAATCCGACACCAGGAACGGCAAATGCAGAAGAACTAAATATAGATTATGATAAAACTATACCAGATCAATATATATTATTCCAAAACTACCCCAACCCCTTTAACCCAACGACCACAATAGAGTTTTCAATTCCTCAAACAGAGTTTGTTACGGTTAAGGTGTTTAATATTGTTGGACTTGAAATCACAACACTTATAAATGATGAATTATCTACAGGCAATCACAGCATTCAATGGGATGGAAGCCGTCAGCCAAGCGGTCTTTATTTTGTTCAAATCGAAAGCGGTAGTTTTATTGTAACCAAGAAGATGGTGTTGTTGAAATAACCACTGAAAGAATTTAAGCAAGAGCCCCGCAGTAGCGGGGTTTTTTGTTTGTGGGAAACTGGTAGACTACCTCCAAATGCTCCAAAACGCTGAGTTGGAGAGCGCATTATTCAAAACTTGAGGAATACTCAAAAGAAAGAATCCACGTTCATATAATCAAAGTTGGATCTATTTGATCTATTTTCGTTTAGTAGCACAGTGCAACAACATAACAATTCTCTTCACCGGCGCGGCCGGAGTACATTAACAGGCCTGATGTTGATTAACACCAGACTTGTGTTCTAATCAACTTAAACTATTTTCCCTTCCCGTCTCTTCACTCCCGCCCTAAATTTCACCCATGGCCAGTGAAGAAGCCAAACGCCTGACGCAACTCAGCCACGGCTCCGGTTGAGCCTGTAAGCTCGGTCCAGAAGACCTGGCTCAGGTTCTGAGTCAGCTGCCGGTGTCTGATGATAAGCGTGTAGTTGTCGATTTTCACGGAGTCGACGATGCTGCAGTGGTACGCCTCGACGGCAAAGAGGCCATCGTCCAGACTGTAGATTTCTTCACACCCATCGTTGATGATCCCTACGACTTCGGCCAGATCGCCGCCGCTAACGCCATCTCGGATATCTACGCTATGGGTGCTATTCCGCTCTTCGCTCTGAACATTGTCGCTTTCCCCAGAAAAGACCTCCCCATGGAGATATTGTTGGAAATCTTGAAGGGGGGGAACGACAAGGCGAAGGAGGCTGGAATAAGCATCGTGGGCGGACACAGCATTGATGACAAGGAGCCTAAGTACGGTCTGGTGGTGACAGGGCGGGCTGAGGTGGATCGATTAGTGAAGAATTCGACAGCCTCTGTCGGCGATCTTCTTGTCCTGACAAAACCGCTTGGGACGGGGATCGTCGCCACCGGGATCAAACGTGGTATCGCCGATGATTCTATGATCGCCGAAGCGACAAAGGTGATGACCACACTCAACGCCGATGCATCAGAATTGATGCTCAAACTCGGCGCCCATGCGGCTACCGATGTGACTGGTTTCGGATTGCTAGGGCATTTGCTGGAAATGTGCCAGGCCAGCGACGTTTCAGCCGAGATCAAATTTGAAAAACTCCCATTCATGAACGGTGTGAATAAGTTAGCAGAGAAAGAAATCATCCCCGGCGGAACAAAGAGAAATCTCGCATATGTCTCTTCGTATGTCAGTTTTAACAGCCGTATTTCCAGTAACCAGAAGACCATGGCGGCAGATGCCCAGACTTCCGGCGGCCTTCTTATTGCCATGCCTCGAGACCGTACCCATCAGTTTGTGAAAAACTTTAACGCAATCTCCGACATAAAAGCGACTATTGTCGGACAGGTCACATCGCCGCAAGAGACACGGATCACTGTTGTGTGATCCTCTGATTCCCCGCTAATACCGACAGCAAATTTCTGCTTGACAGTTTACCTGTTATTGACGTAAAATAAATAGGACTGAAATTATCGTATTATTAGAAGTTATTCAATATGGCTGGTTATCAAGAGGATGTTCGGATCGACTGAGAATCGAGAGGGAGACTCATGCCATGAGCAACAAGAATTCAAAATATATTTCTGACAGGCATCGATTCGAATGGAAGTCAAACACGGTATCAAAGACACGTTCTCACAAGACGGTAGCGAGAATGCCTAAGGTTTGCCCCGAATGTCACATAGTATGGGAAGACTGGCTGAGCAATACTATCAGGAAACGATCACACAGTCACGGAGGCTGGGTATGGCGCGAGCTTGAAGACTTCCCGGCCATAGGATGTCTTGCAGAGATTTGCCCAGACTGCGGTGATAATTCCCATAACGCAATGAAGGTCGCCAGCGGCGTCTGCTAACCGACTCCCCAAGTCTGATTGAGAAGCAACAATGTATTTTACCTTAACACTATCTGATGGAACGGGATTATTGTCCCACTATTGATGAATCAAGAAAACCTTACAATCAAAACACGGCTCTCTCAAGAGTATAAATACGGTTTTGTTACCGATATTGATCAGGACCAGATTACTCCAGGACTGAATGAGGAAGTCATCCGCCTCATATCGTCGAAGAAGGGCGAACCTGAATGGATGCTGCAATGGCGTTTGAAAGCCTATCGCCAGTGGACCAAAATGACTGAACCGCAATGGGCAAAGGTAAACTATACAAATCCGGACTATCAGGCTATCAGCTACTATGCAGCGCCCAAACAGGAAGGCGACGGACCTGCAAGCCTTGATGAAGTCGATCCGGAACTGTTGCGAACATACGAAAAACTGGGTATCCCCCTGGAAGAACGAAAGCGTCTCGCCGGCGTAGCCGTGGACGCGGTGTTTGATAGTGTCTCTGTCGCAACAACCTTCAAGGAAGACCTGAAAAAACTGGGCATCATTTTCTGCCCCTTTTCCGAAGCGGTCATGAATCATCCTGATCTTGTAAAACACTATCTCGGTTCAGTTGTCCCTTACACTGACAATTTCTTTGCTTCCCTCAATTCAGCCGTCTTCAGCGACGGCAGCTTTGTTTATGTGCCGCAAGGTGTCCGCTGTCCCATGGAACTGTCCACCTATTTTCGCATCAACGCATCAAACACGGGGCAGTTTGAAAGGACGCTTATCATTGCGGATGAAGGCAGTTATGTCAGCTACCTGGAAGGGTGTACCGCGCCCATGCGCGATGAAAATCAACTCCACGCAGCTGTGGTGGAACTGGTAGCTCACAAGGATGCCACTATTAAGTATTCCACAGTGCAAAACTGGTACCCCGGAGATCCCAAGACAGGCAAAGGGGGCATCTACAACTTTGTTACCAAGCGGGGAACGTGCCTGGAGAAGAACGCAAAGATATCATGGACTCAGGTAGAGACGGGGTCAGCGGTAACGTGGAAGTATCCCAGCGTAATACTCAAAGGTGATAACACGAAAGGCGAATTCTACTCCGTCGCCCTGACCAATAACTATCAGCAGGCGGACACGGGGACGAAGATGATTCATATGGGTAAGAACACACGCAGCACCATCGTCTCCAAAGGGATTTCGGCGGGGAAAGGACAGAATACGTACCGTGGCGCGGTGACTGTCATGAAGGGAGCTGACAATGCGCGAAACTATTCTCAATGTGACTCTCTCCTGGTAGGCGATCAATGCGGTGCCCACACGTTCCCCTACATCGATGTCAGAAATCCCACCGCTCAGATGGAACATGAGGCGTCCACATCAACCATCGGAGAGGACCAGATATTCTACTGCAATCAGCGCGGTGTGACCATGGAAGATGCGGTCTCCATGATCGTGAACGGCTTCTGCAAGGAAGTCTTCCGTGAGTTGCCGATGGAATTTGCCGTTGAAGCTCAGAAACTGATGGAAGTCAGTCTCGAGGGAAGTGTCGGCTAATATTTGAGTGTGGTAAATGAAGGATAGATGAAATGTTAGAGATCAGGAATCTACACGTGGCGGTTGAGGACAAGGAGATCCTTCGCGGTGTCAATCTGACAGTCAATGCTGGAGAGCTCCATGCCATCATGGGACCAAACGGTTCGGGTAAGAGTACACTAGCGCAGGTTATAGTAGGCCGTGAAACGTACCAAGTTACGGAAGGTGAAATCCTTTACAACGGCAAGAACCTGATGGAAATGAGTATTGAACAGCGGGCACTGGAAGGCGTTTTTCTTTCATTCCAGTATCCCGTGGTCATCACCGGTGTAAACGTCGCCTATTTTCTCAAATCGGCCCTGAACGCTGTCAGAAAACATCGCGGACTGGAAGAGCTGGATGCCATCGATTTTCTCACCCTCATCAAGGAAAAGCTCAAACTGGTGCAGATGGATGAGAGTTACCTCAGCCGATCCATCAACCAGGGCTTCTCAGGGGGCGAAAAGAAACGTAATGAAATTCTGCAGATGCTGACGCTGGAACCAAGTCTCGCAGTTCTAGATGAGACTGATTCGGGACTTGATATTGACGCTGTCAAGATCGTAGCAGACGGTGTTAACAAATTCAGGGATGAAGCGCGGGCAGTTCTCGTCATCACCCATTATCAGAGGATCCTCCAGTACATGCAGCCTGAGCACATTCACGTATTAATGAGCGGACGTATCATCAGATCCGGCGGTAAAGAGCTGGCTGTTGAGCTGGAAGAGAAAGGTTACTCCTGGCTTGAGGAGGAAGTGCCGGCGCAGATAAAATGAGTTATCTCGAAGATCAATTCAGCGCCCATCTCACGGCAAGTAACCACGAACCGCAGTCCCTCAAAGATCTGCGAAACCAGGCATTCGGTCAGTTCCATGAAATCGGCTTTCCCGCACGTAACTGGGAAGAGTGGAGATTTACTGGTACGGCAGCAGTGGAGAAGGCCAAATTTCGCCTCACGGGATCCCAGGACCTGCCGGCCTCTGTAGAAAGCTGTATTGATGCTCTCGCCGTCCCTACACTGTTGTTTGTCAACGGTCATTACCAGCCTCAACTGTCTGAAGTACCCGAAGGTATTGAAGTGCGTACACTGCTGGATGCTTACCTTGAGGAGCCGTCCAACGTCTGCAACGGTTTTGCTGCCGGACCGAGCCCTTTTGCCTTCCTCAACACAGCTTTTATGAATACAGGTCTGTTCATACGAATTTCCAGCAATATGCCTGAGAATACGTATCTGCGGATTTCGTTTCTTATTACAAATCCGGCCGAGCCCATCATGAATCATCCCCGCCTTGTTATTGAAGCCGATAATGACAGCCGTTGTACCATTGTAGAACACTACCGGGGTGAAGGCGAGACCGCTTACTGGAATAATGCCGTTACGGTATTCAGACTGGGCAGGAACAGCAACATCTGTCATATCCGGATTCAGGATGAGAGCAGGACAGCTGCTCATCTGGCCTCTACCCACTATCAGTTGGAATCGGGGGCAACAGTCAATTCTCAGCATATGGCCAGCGGATCCTCTCTTCACAGGAATGATGTTCAAGTTAATCTGAGCGGCCCTGACGCCTGTGCCATTCTGAGGGGGCTGTGTCTGGCGCGCGAAGATCAGCACTTGGATTACCACATTAATGTAGATCACCAGGTGGAACAGGTAAGCAGCCTGGTGCTGTTCAAGTACATCCTTGCTGATCGCGCCGAAGGGGTGTTCAACGGGCGAGCTATGGTCAGATCAGGGGCTCAGCAGATCGATGCTGATCAGAAAAATAAAAATCTTCTGTTAAGCGACAATGCAACCATGAATTCAAATCCACAGCTTGAAATCTATGCTGACGACGTCAAATGTACGCACGGCTCTTCCACCGGCCAGCTGGATGTGGATGCCCTTTTCTATCTTCGTTCCAGAGGGATCGATCCAGCAACAGCACAAACGTTGATGACCAGCGGTTTCGCCAACGAAGTCCTGGATAAGATTGAACCGCCAGCCGTAAGAGAACATTGCCAGACCACACTTTCTAACTGGTTACGTGACACAGGTAAGGAGTTCACCGTTCTGTGACTGATTCGATTCCAAGCAATGACTTGAGAGACCTGTACCAAGAGCTAATTCTTGACCATAACCAGAATCCACGCAATTTTAGAGAAATTGAAGGTGCTAATCACAAGTCTGAAGGATTCAATCCTCTTTGCGGGGATAAGATGACAGCCTATATCAATATCGATGCGGATGTTATTGAAGACATCAGTTTTCTCGGTACGGGGTGTGCAATTTCGAAGGCGTCCGCTTCCATTATGACCACCATTCTCAAGGGGAAAACTGTGGCGGAGACAAAAAAAATTTTCAAGCAATTTCACCTGATGGTGACCACCGGTGACGCAGATACTCAAGACTTGGGGAAATTGGCAGTGCTTGCGGGGGTGCATAAGTTTCCTGCCAGGGTCAAGTGTGCTACACTAGCGTGGCACACAGTCAAGAACTCTCTGGACGGTATGACAGAAATAGCCACAACAGAATAGGGATCAACTATGAGTGCTAAAGAAATCGTAACTCTAACGCGTGACTGTCAGGCGACACTCATTCCGTATGGCGAAACAGTGACCCTGAAGAAGGGTGAAGAAGCACAAATTACTCAGGCTCTCGGCGGTAACTATACTTTGCTGATCCGCGGCAATCTCGTCAGGATTGAAGGCAAAGATGGCGACGCCATTGGAAAAACACCTGTCGCTGAAACTGAGGCGCCAGCCGAAGATAACTTTTCAGAACCGGCGAGCGAAAAAGAAATCTGGGATGCCATGAAGACTTGTTACGACCCTGAGATTCCTGTTAACATTGTCGATCTAGGACTCATCTATTCATGCGAGATCACCCCTGTAGAGGAAGGCGGTTCGCACATCGTGATAAAAATGACCCTTACGGCGCCGGGATGCGGACTCGGTCCCGTCATTGCCGACGAAGTGGCGATGAAGATTCGTGCCCTGCGGGGAGTGAAAGATGTCAGCGTGGATCTTGTCTGGGACCCGCCCTGGAGCCAAGATATGATGTCTGAGACGGCAAAACTTCACCTGGGGATGATGTGAACCTGACGACGGGAAAAACGGGAACGATTTCCCAGAGCGTAGAAGACACGACATCTCTGGATGTTGCCACCATACGCAAGGACTTTCCTCAGTTATCGCGGCAAGTGCGAGACAAGCCACTCACTTACCTAGACAACGCCGCCACTTCACAAAAACCGCGGGTGGTCATCAATAAGATTAATGAATATTACCAGCAATACAACGCCAATATCCATCGGGCGATCTATGCCATCGGGGAACAGGCTACTCTCGAATACGAATCAGCCCGCGAAAAAGTGGCTCGATTCATCAACGCGTGGGAAACCAGTTCAGTGATCTTCACCAGAGGGACAACTGAGGCCATCAACCTTGTCGCTTACAGCTGGGGAAGGCACAATCTGGGCCCGGGAGACGAAATCCTCATCACTGAGATGGAACATCACAGCAACATAATCCCGTGGCAGTTGGCGGCCAGAGATACCGGAGCTACACTGAGATACATCCCTATCAGAAGCGACGGCACCCTGGCGCTGAACAATCCCGATGAATACTTCACTGACAAGACCAGACTGGTCTCGTTCATCCATCAGTCCAACGTGTTCGGCACAATCAATCCGGTCCGGGAAATCTATCAGATGGCCAAAGACGTAGGTGCTCTCGTACTGGTAGACGCTGCCCAGAGTGTCCCTCACTCTCCTATGGACATCCAGACGCTTGGATGCGATTTTCTCGCTTTTTCAGGCCACAAAATGCTTGGACCGACAGGCGTGGGCGTACTTTGTGGTCGCCAGGAACTTCTGACCGGGATGGAACCTTTCCTGGGTGGCGGAGAAATGATTAACTCAGTGACAATGGAAGAGTCAACCTGGAATAAGCCACCATGGAAGTTCGAGGCGGGGACACCTAATATTGCACAGGTTATCGGACTGGGTGCTGCCGTCGATTATCTCGAAACGATCGGCATTGACAGTATCGAAAGACACGAGAGGACGCTGACCCGATACGCTCTTGAGGCACTGTCGGCCATTCCTGAAGTCACTATTTACGGCCCCGGCGCTGAACGGGGCGGATTGGTGAGCTTCAACGTTGAAAACGTCCACCCCCACGATCTAGCACAGGTTCTTGATGAGAGAGGCATCGCTATCCGCGCAGGGCATCACTGTGCTCAGCCAATTATGCAGAAACTTGATGTGCCTGCTACGGCCAGAGCAAGTTTTTATCTTTATAATACAACCGTAGAAATCGACGCTCTATGTGAGGGTGTGACGGCAGCTATCGATTTTATGACTTGAGAGGAACAGTTCAGAAAATCAGGAATTGCCTTTGATTGAAAAACGATCACGAGTTAAGTTAAAGAATACGAAAAGGAATTTTATGTCCTTATGCTGAAACTGACGAAGAAGACCGAATATGCGCTCATGGCGCTGAGGTATCTGAGTAACCTTAAGGAGGGTGAAAAAGCGAGCGCAAAGGAGATTTCTGATACTTGCCAGATCCCCTACCCCCTTCTTGCCAAAGTACTTCAAGAGCTATCCAAGAAACGGTTTCTTGAACCGGTACAGGGAGCCCGGGGAGGATACATACTGATTAAACCTCTTAATAAGATCAGCATGACGGAGCTTTTCGAAAGCCTGGAAGGACCTCTCGGTATCATGGACTGTTTCCTTGAGGAGGAATGTGAGATCATCGATTCATGTTCTATTCGAACCCCTATCCAGCGGATTAATAGAAGTCTGAGAAATCTGTTTGACGATATGACTGTTCTAGACGTTACCAATTGAGGGGGCAGGAATGATAAATCGCGATAAAGTTGTTGAAATATTGAAGCAGTGTTACGATCCGGAAATTCCCATTGACTTGTGGAATCTGGGATTGATCTACGATATCGAAATTCTGAAGAGCAACAATGATAAACGGTCAAATATAAATATCACCATGTCACTCACCACGCCAGGCTGCGCTATGGGACAGTACATGGCCAACGATATTAAGGATAAGCTCGAAAGTCTCAACGAAGTCGATCAGGCATCGGTTCAAGTGACGTTCGAGCCACCGTGGACGCCCGACATGATGACCGCTGAAGCAAGGGATAAGCTCGGCTTCAACCCGCAACCGCCGCCTATGGCTCAAGATGAGCCCGGCGGATGGAAACAGGACGACACAACATGACTGAACAGATAGCTACTCAAGACGAAATCCTGGAAGGCATCACGATTACCGGGAAGGCTGCCGAACGGCTACTGCAGATTAGAACGGATATAGACGGAGAATATCTCCGCGCCTCCGTGACTGGTGGCGGCTGTTCCGGACTCAACTACGGCATCGCGTGGGACGATAAAGTTGGAGAATACGATAAAATATTCGAAAGTAGCGGTATTAGAATCGTGGTTGATCTTCAAGCTCTCTTATATCTCAAAGGAATGAAGATTGATTTTTCTTCCGATCTTCTATCGGGAGGATTCAAGTTCGTAAATCCCAATGCCAGCCGAACCTGCGGCTGCGGGACATCTTTCTCCGTTTAGTGGAAACAATTCATCTGGATGATTTCCTCCACGAAGGTGTAATAAAGGAAAAAATCTTCCGGGAAAAGGTTGCTGAGATCGACTGGGCACAGTATCAAAACAAGCGAGTGTTGATTCGCGGCTGTGCAGATGTGCCCGTTCCCACCTGGGCGTTCCTGATCATCACAGCTCGTCTGGCCAAACACGTAGAACGGATCTACTTCGGGGAGTTGCGTTCAGCCGTCAAGATCTTTGTAAGAGATTCCCACACCAAATGAGCAACGATCGCGTAAGCTGGGAGCAGTACTTCATGAATATCGCTGGCGAAGTTGCCAGTCGCTCCACCTGTGATCGCAAACATGTGGGGGCGGTAATTGTAAGAGACAAAGTGATCCTTTCTACCGGTTACAACGGCAGTCTGCGCGGCCTTCCCCACTGCGATGAGGTCGGTCATGAGATGGAAAACGGTCACTGTGTCCGCACCATCCACGCCGAAGCAAACGCCATCGTTCAGGCCGCCAGAAACGGTATCAATATAAGCGATGCCGAAATCTATGTGAGCGCCAGTCCGTGCTACACCTGCTTCAAGATGATCGCAAATAGCGGCATTCGGAAGGTCTACTACGGCGAGTTCTACAGAGACGAGAGGATCAAGGAGCACGCGGCTGAAATCGGCATAGAATTGATCCACCTGGACGGCTAGCAAGTAGATTATAACAACCGGTCTTATCTGAACAACACGGAGTCAAACTGACTCCACGGCGGAAACAAATCAAGAGCTGATGTATCAGCCCATAAGAGGTTTACTGCCGCTAAACCTGAAACCAGTAGTTCAGCTTTATAAAGAGGGTATTTGACTTAGAGGGATCCCAGCTTCCCTCGGAGGAGGAGAAGGTATTCAAATCGTTGAGGTTGTAAACAACGTAAAGCGTACTGCCCGGAAGATACTCCCACCTCCAGACAAAAGTCCCCACTGTATTGTTCAACCTGAAGTCGGGATCGTCAGCATAATCGTACGCTTCAAAATCGAGTGTCTTTGGCGCTGAGAGTGATTTATAGCCGAAATAATCGACATCAGCTTTGAACGGCTGGAAATAGACCTGAAAAGAGAGATCCGGTGAAAATGCCCAGTTCAGCCTCAGCGTGATGTCCTGCGTCTGTTGAGATGAATTGGCATAGATAATCTCATCTCCGTCATCCACATCCTCTACGCCGATCCACTCATCGTTTGTCTCCTTGATTGCTATCACACCGCGTACCGTGGCGCTCAGGTTCTGGGACGGACGGACTGTCATCCCCAGAGAAAATCTATAGCCCCAATTTCCGCTTTCCCTTCTGCCGAAGCCGACAGAGGGATTCAGAGAAATCCACTTCCGATTGTCAGTCCGCAGCCAGACAAACCCTTGGTAGCCGGGCGATTCCCTGATGATCCACGCCCTCGAATCCTTAAACGTGTCATCATCGCTGAAGGCCGGAAGCGTATACTTTGTAAAAAGGCCGAGAGACCAGTAGCTGAGTGTGGTGCCGTTGAGATACATTTCAGCCTCACTATCTAACACGGTCCCATCCGTCCTGGCGGCCAACTTGTAACCGAACCTGAGGTTACCTCTGAGAAGGGGGCCCCAGGGATCCTGTCTTCTGAAACTCAGATTAGCTCCCAGCGATCTAACACCGGCACGCTTCAGGTAGCCGAGGTCATTCAGATCAAAATCGTCATCATACCAGGAACTTCTCAGATTTACATTCCACCAGGCAGGATCATCATAAGCCAGGTATAGTCGTCCGGCACCGCCCCTGGTAACACCTGTCTGAGACATCATTATCTGTCCGATCAAACTGACACGATTATCAAGAAATTTCAGTCGCCAATCGACAGCGCCCGTAGAAGCGGTCTGACCGCCTTGCCGCCTCTGATCAGTCAGCATCAAGCCGATGGTGGACAAGTCATTTATTATTGGCTTACGCAGCCGGCCGACGAAATGATTGGTGTACGGTTCCAAGAGGAATCTTTCCCGAACTACAGTGGTATCATTCGGCATGTACTCCAGCGTACCGTACTCTTCATCTGTCACAGCTTCTACAACTCCAAACTCCAGTCCCGATGACGTCTTGCCCAACAGTTTCGCCGCGCCCAAGATAGTAGTTGCTTCAGGCTGGGTCACAATTGACTCTTCCGCGGGCGAAAAATACCCTGGTTCTTTCCCCAAACGGCGGGAGTGAAATAAGCGCCCCTCGAAACTCGGACTCGGATTCTCAAAGAACGACGCCCCCTCAACAAAGAACGGTCGCTTTTCATCGTAAAACGTTTCGAAGGCTGTCAGATTAAGTACTGACGGGTCAGCTTCCACCTGACCGAAATCCGGATTGAGGGTAAGATTCAGCGTAGTGTTGCTGGCGAGGCCATACTCCAGATCGACGCCAGCGCTCCTAGTCAACTGGTCATCACCATCTGCGTGATAGCCGCCAAGACCATAGGGGATCAGTTCAATCTGCTTGGGAGGAGGAACATGGCTTAGCCCCTTCAGAACGCCGAATCTGGAAACATTCCCCTGAACGCCCCGCTTCTTCCCGGGCCATTCCATCCGTTCCTGTTTACGGAATATGAACCGCTTCAGAGTGACTCCCCAAGTAAGATCCTCGGTATGGGGAAAGTTGAACATGGAAAAGGGGAGGCGAAATTCTGCCACCCACCCTTCATTAGTGATCTTTACCTGAGCATCCCACACCCCATCCCACGAACGATCGTATCGTTCATCATCGTAGATGTAAGCGTCAACTTTTGAACCGGCAGCATTGATAATAAAGTTGTAGGCTGTCCGGTTATCATCACGCGTATCCAGGGCTAAGCCGACCCAGTCGGAACTATTCACGGCGATAGACTCCGGTGAGCGTCTCCTTCCACCACCACCGGTTAATCCCGTACCGATCCAGGTATCTCTTCTGGCCAGACGGGCTACAATCTTCTCAGGATTTTCATCGAAACTGCTGAAACTGACATAAAAATTATCATCATCGTAGAGAATGCGAACCTCTGTCTTTTCGGTAGGCACCCCCAAGTCCATGGGGTCTATCTGGTGGAAATCGGTGATGGGAACAGCATCTAGCCAAACAGGATCGGTAAGTTCGCCATCAATTCTCGGCGGTACAGCCGTTCGGACGGCAATGATGCGCTTGAATACGAGCGACGCGGGATCAATCGTGGAGAGAGACGAATCGCCCGCCGACAAACCGGATGCCAGAAGGAATGAAATCAGAAAAGTGATAGACGATTTCATAACATTAAACTTATGGCGAAAAATATTTCTTATGCAGACAATTGCAAACTGGCGGAAACCAACCGCGCTTCAGCCTACGTCTGAAACCAATAGTTGAGTTTGATAAAGAGGGTATTGGACTGAGATGTAAACCAGTCACTATCGGACTCTGAGCGGTAGTTCGAATCGTTTAGATTGTAGACAACAAACAGGGTGCTGCCGGGGAGATATTCCCACCGTAAGACAAATGTGCCAATGTTGTTCTGCATTTCAAAACTAGGATCGTAGACATCGCCGTCAAACTGAGCAAATTCGAGTGTCTTCGGTCTGAGCAGTTCCTTGAAATCGTAGTAATTTCCTGCGACGAGAAACGGCTGCAAATACATCTGGAGAGACAGATCCGGCGAAAAAGTCCAGTTTGCTCGGATGGTGATGTCTGTAAGCTCTTGCGCCAGTGGCGAGTAGATGCGGTGAATGTTGCCGCTGTCTTCAGTAACGCCGACGTAATACTCGTAGTTCAGATCGTTCCAGTGCATCATTCCGACCGAGAGGCGCAGATAGTCCGTGGGATTGACCGTCAGCGAGAATTGTTGCACATTTCCCCAGCTTCCCGTCGTCCTTCTGCCGCCGAATAGGGAGCCTTCAAAAACGATTCGTTTGCGCGGATCGGTATGGAAAAAGGCAAAGAACCTGAATCCACCGGGGCGTTGGATGATCCACGCATCTTCGTGCTTGAAAAGATCACCATCGTCATGTGACGGCAACAGAATCTGACCGCCGAAACCAAACTCCCAAAAACTCTTGAGCAAGTTGAACTGATTGATTTCAATGCGCCTTGCCAGCGAGATGCCGTCAGTCCGGGAATAGTGGAAAAGAGCGATCCCGAGGCTGTTATTCTGAAAAGGTCCCCAGGGATCTTGTTTCCTCACCCCGCCGCCGGCACGCACTGCCCATACGCCCACTCTCTGCAGGAATCCCATGTCGTTGATGTCAAAGCCGTCGCCGTACCATGTACCGATGAGGTTTATATTCCACCACTTGGGATCGTCGTAGGCAAGACGAACCTGGGTCGCATATCCATCGTTTGCACCTCTGCGTGAAGCAGCTGCCTGTCCGGCAAAGGTAAACTGGCTGTTGATGAACCGCCAGCGCCAGTCAACAGCTGCCGTAGATGCGGCTTCACCCCCCTCCCGCCGCACGTCGGTCACCATGGCGCCGATAGTGGAAACACGGTTAAAGATCGGATTTTCGACCCGGCCGATGAAGTAGTTGCTGTATGGTTCAAGCAAGAACTCCTCCCCGTTCTCCGTTATACCCATCTCCTTATCAGTGACACTTTCGATCAGGCCGTATGCAAATCCCGAAGGGAGTTTACCGATAACCTTGGCGGCGGCCAGAATGGTGGTCGCTTCAGGACTGCTCTGGAGCGAGTCTTCAGACGGCGCGAAATAGTCCGGTGTCTTCCCTATCCGTCGCGAATGAAACAGACGAATGGGCGCAATCATGTGCGACCCTTCAAGCCAACCCTGAATCTCCTCACCGATCTGTGGTGTAAAGAACGATCCGCCTTCCACAAAAAATGGTCGTTTCTCTGGATAGAAAGTCTCAAAGGCGGTAAGATTAAGTACTGACGGGTCGGCCTCCACCTGGCCAAAATCAGGATTGATGGTTAAAGACGCCGTTGTGTTGCTGGCAACTCTATACTTTACGTCTAGACCGGTATTCCTTGTGAGTGATGACTCATCACCCATAAAGCGCCCTCCCAGGACGTACGGTAGAGCTTCAATCTTTTTTGATGGTGGAATATTACTCAATCCCGTCAATGTGCCGTAGCGGGAGACGATCCCTTTGACGCCGCGCGGCTTGCCGGGCCATTCGTGCCACTCCTGCTTTCTGTAGATCATCCGGTTGAGTTCAAGACCCCAAGTCTGTTCCGGCGCTGAACTGAACTGGAAAATGGAAAACGGCAGCTCAAACTCCACACTCCACCCCGCTTCATCAGTAGCCACCTGCGCATCCCAAACCGCGTCCCACAATCCGTCATAATTTTCGTCATCAGAAATGTAAAGATCCATCTTGACCCCGGCGGCGTTCACGATAAACACGTATCCCGTGCGATTGTCGTCCTGTGTATCCAGCGCGACGCCGATCCAGTCAGCATTTGCGTCGGCCGCCTCCATCCAATCATCCCTGCGGGCCAGACGCTTCATGATCCGATCCGGCTGTGAATCGAAGTTGCGGAAGGCTACGTAGAGATTCTCATCATCATACAGGATTCTCACTTCGGTACTTTCTGTAGGCGGCACCAGATTCTCCGGCTCCACCTGAATCAGATCGGTGACCGGTTGAGCTTCCTGCCATACGGCGTCACTGAGATCGCCGTCAATGACAGGCGGAGTCGAAATGCGGACGGCTCTGGTCGTCTTGAGCGGCAGCTCAGCGGGATCGACAGAATCGGCATTCTCAGCCGCCAGCTGTCCCGACAGTACAAGTAGCACAATGATTTCTTTTGTTAACGAATATCTCATATATCCTAGGAATTATCCCTTGCAGGTTCTGGAATGCTATCTGCAAAAGGGAACCAAATTTACTGGCACAAAAGATTAAACAACAAGGTAAAGGTCCATCCACCGCCAGTTCGAAAGATATTTTCTCACCTCTTCTTGCAGTTCGGGCAGTATCTCATTAACTTATAACAGACTAAAATATCCTATTTTCAACTATCTGATTCGGATCAAATTCGGAAGACCAGACGATCATGAAAATCTGTGTTCTGACCAAGCAAGTTCCCAGTGCAGACTCGCCACTCAAGCTCAACGGAGAAGGTAACTGGATAGTAGAAGAAAACGTCTCCTTTGCCATCAATGAATCCGACACATATGCCCTTGAGGAGGCGTTACTTATCAAGGAACAAACGGGAGACGGTGAAGTGGTAGTAGCAAGCCTTGGTCCGCAGCGCGCCCAGCGAGGGATTCGTGAAGGACTGGCGAAGGGAGCAGACAGAGGCATTCATATCGAAGAATTACTCCCCTACACTTCTGACCCTTTCCTAACTGCAACCATTTTTGCAAACGCTCTCAGGGACGAGAGTTTTGATCTTATCCTTACCGGCCTTCAGTCAGACGATCTGGGATTGGGACAGGTGGGTGTCCTGCTAGGAGAGATGCTGGGCATGTCAACCGCTACACTTGTCATAGGGACTGAGATCTCTGAGACCACCGCCCGCGTAAAGCGCGAGCTGGAGGGTGGCTGGTTTCAGTGGACGACGCTGAAGATGCCAGCATCAATCTCCATCCAATCGGGCATTAACACTCCCAGGTATCCATCGCTGAAAGGGATAATGGGCGCAAAGAAAAAGGAAATCCGTTCTGTCACCCGGGAGGAAGTCACCGGCGGCGTAGAGATATTACAGACTCTCGAGAAAATCTATGTCCCTCAAAAAGTAAAACGGACTGAGATGATAGAAGGAGAGACAGATCAGGTCGTCGCCAAACTGATTGATGTTTTCAAACGTGATATAAAGGTTTTATAGGAGCAGTCATGGATATTCTCATCGTACTGGAACAGAAGAACGGCACTATGCACAGGGCAAGCATGGAAGCCATTGCGGCAGGCCAGTCTCTGGCGAAGGATCTGGGGCAGACTGTTTCGGTTCTAGCCATGGGAGAAGAGATCAGCCAGATGGCCCAGGCGGCCGCAACCAAGGATGTGTCGGAAGTTCTCACGGCAGAGCACTCTCTGCTGAAAGATTATTCGGCGGAAGGTTATACAAAAGTTCTCACTCAAGTTATCAAAGCAGAATCGCCAAACTACGTTATCATGGGTCACACTTACATGGTACGCGATTTTCTGCCAAAAGTGAGTGCCTCTTTAGGCCGGCCGCTGATTGTTGACAACATCGCTTATCGGATCGAAGAAGACACAACCGTTTTTATAAGACAGGTTTTTGCCGGCAAACTGGTGGCCGATGTCCGCCCGACAGGTGATCCCCCATATCTGGTGACGTTTCAATCAGCAGCTTTTCAGGAAGATGCTGTAGCGGAGGGCAGTGGCGCCACGGTGCGGCCGGTAGAGGTAAATCTTGAACCCGACGATATCACTACCACTTCGGAAGAACCGTTTCAGGAAACGACGACCACGGTCGATCTAACCAGCGCCAAAGTTATCGTCTCCATTGGACGGGGAATCGGAAAGGAAGAAAACCTTCCTATCGTCAAATCGCTGGCGGAAGCTTTTGGCGGACAAATTGCATCCTCGAGGCCTGTGGTGGACGCAGGGTGGCTACCACCCTATCATCAGGTGGGAAGCTCGGGTCAGACGGTGGCGCCGACACTCTATCTTGCGCTGGGCATCTCCGGCGCGATACAGCATGTGATCGGAATGAAAGGTTCCAAGAACGTGGTGGTCATCAACAAGGATCCGGAGGCACCGCTGTTCGAGATCGCTGACTATGGCGTGGTAGGTGATATACTGGAGATTATCCCCAAGTTGACTGAAGCCGTTCAGGCAGCCTAGCTCAGCAATTGAGCACGGCCGACAGCTTGAGCCACGTATAACAAGATCGCCATTGAAAGGATCCCCCCCCCTCATGACATTTTCCCTGCTGGAAAAGACAGCTCTTGCCGTTCTCATTGCTGGAACTCTGGGATTGTTCTTCTGGGAAGTAGTGAAACGGCTTCGCATTGTAGCCCGAGGAACAGGGACCCTTCCTCTGGATCGAATTTCGCAACGCCTGATCCGGACTATTCAGGAAGTGCTGTTCCACCGCCGCGTAATCGGCGGACGCTTCTGGCCGGGTCTTATGCACGGACTGGTCTTCTGGGGATTTATCGTTTTCGGCATTATTACTCTAGATCACTTTGCTGCCGGCTTCGAAACTCCACTCCTCTCCCCAGAACAGCATCATTGCTACTCCATCGTCGTATTGCCCTTTTCCATTTTGGTCATCATCGGCATCAGCTTCCTCGCCTACCGCCGTTTCATCCTCAAGCCAGAGGTTCTGGGCAAGCTCTCTCCCACCTCGGGAATAGTGGCTCTCTTCATCTTCCTTCTGATGGTCACTTACATATACGGTGAAACAAGTCCACCACTTCTGCTGGCAAGATTCAACTGGTGGTTGCACGCGCTCCTGGTACTGGCCTTCCTTATATTAATCCCCAAATCCAAACACCTCCACCTCGTTTTTGCCCCATTCAACATCTTTTTGCGTCCGTTTGACACTCCTGATCATGAAGCCGTCAAGATCGACATGGAAGCGCCCGAGGAGGAGCTCGATGCCATGCTGGAGGGGCTGTCGCACTTATCGAAGAATCAAGCTCTGGACGTCTTCTCCTGTGTGGAGTGCGGCCGCTGCACCGATGCCTGCCCCGCCCATCGCGGCGGCGGCACCCTCAGCCCGAAACACCACTTCATGCTCGATCTGAGACAGCCGCTTCTCGACGGCGGCACTACCGCCGTTTTGGACCAGATTGACGTCGAAGCCGGATGGGAGTGTACCACGTGCCAAGCGTGTACCTTTGCCTGTCCTGTCGGCAACCAGGTGGAAAAATCGGACGAAATCCGGCGACTGCAGGTTCTTGTGGAGGGTGCCGTACCTCAGGAATACCAGAAGCTGTTTATGAATCTTCAGGAGACTGGCAATACCGAAGGTGCCTTCCAGAGCCCGTTGGCGGAACGGCTGCCCAAGTTTACGGAAGATAAAGAGTATGTTCTGTGGCTCGGCTGCTTCGCGCGCCATGAGCTCGATCCTGATTTCACCAAATCGGTGGAGAATTACACCAAAATCCTCGACAGCGCCGGCGTCTCTTATGGTATCCTGGAGGATGAATGGTGCTGCGGTGATCCGGCGAACCGCCTGGGAGAGAAAATGACCTATCAGCTCCTGATGGAACACAATATGGAGCAATTGTCAAAAGCGAAAAAAGTGACCTCCATGTGTCCCCACTGCATCGTGAATCTGAGCAAAGAGTACACGAAGTTCACCAACATTGAGTACCGAGTGGAACATCATACACAAGTTATAGCATCTCTGATTGATCAGAAACGAATCGACGTTTCCACAAAGGCAGAAGGCGCCATCACCTACCACGATCCGTGCAATCTGGCACGCATAGTGGGAGAACTGGATGCTCCTCGCCGGACTCTGCGGACGCTGGCGCCAGACTTTTTCGAGATGGAGGAACACGGTACAAACACGCTCTGCTGCGGTGCCGGTGGCGGACTATGGTGGAAGAAAGAAGGGACCGGCCGAACGCACATCGTAAGAGCTGAACAGATCGCTAACTCCGGTGCTGAAACGGTTGTAACGGGATGCAATTTCTGTTACGGCATGTTCAATCAAGGGTTGGATCCAATCACTCCAGAAGGCCGCAAAGCCGTAAAAGTGAAAGACCTGGCCGACCTTGTAGCCGAGAATCTTGCCTGATCCTCCTCGGTGACAGCCGGCAATTTGTGGCGCAAATCACACACTTTAGGAGGCAATAAAAAAATCTTGCCAAGGGACTGGATAATGTCTATTTTTCTGTTTGTGGGGCGACACGGCAACATCACCACAACTCATTCCATGGCTAATTGGAGGATGATGCAATGAAATTGAAATTGATAACAGTACCGTTGGCAATCATATTAATGATTGCAGGAGTTTCCGGACAGGGGCTCAGCGGTAACTTTAAGATGACGGGTGTGCACGTTAAGTGGATCAATGTGGCTCGTGATTCCGGCGCCGCCGTTGAAGATGTAGGCTCAACCCACGATTTGGTTCTGTCGTGGCCCAGCGCGGCGGCCGAACAGTTCACATGGGGCGCGGGTAGCTTTGATCCCGGTGATGTGGTTGCCGTTGCGGAAACACCGGAGGCAATTGCCAACATGGGCTCTGCTGCGACACTTGTAGCTGCCGCCGGCATTGATCTCACTGTGATACTGAACGAGGACGGGTCGTTTGAGATCCCCACCAGCACTTACCCATCCACAGATACGGAAAACTGCTCGACCTTCGCCTCTATGCCGACCGTTGCTGAGCAAGGTACATATGAGTGGGATGGTGAAGACGATCACGGCGGGTTCGGCATCGTGGAATCCGGTGTCTTCGATCTTTTCAGCATGGATGCCACCGATGTGAACCACGGCTATATCAATGTTTACCGCGCCGAAGATGGCTCGGCGATTCGCCATGTCATCCTCGGGTGGAATGCCACTGACGGCATCGGGTCAGCCAGTGGTATCGATGCTGAGGGACTCTTGAACCGGCAGTTGGGTTTCTCCACAGCACCAGCTGATGAAGACTTTGTCACTGGCGTGAATGCAGCGTACGGTAAGAGTCTCAATGTGGGCGATCATGTCACACTTGGCGATAACTGGCCTTACGATGAAGCAGTGGTGGCCAACTGGGGTTACATCTTCGATCCTGCCGGACCGGACGGTGAACTTTTCAGCGGCGATGAACCGCTCCAGTTTACCGGCTATTACATGACCTATCACGATCTGGTTGCACTGGCAACCTTTGGCGGCGCATTCAATGCAGCCGTAACCGCTGGTGACGACGAACTGACGGCGGCTGGTGCAGCGGCCTCAGCGACATTGTCGACCCTAGGGGTAGATGCTACAGTTATCGCTGCTCTGGGGGATCTCGGTGCGCTGGCCTGGGGCGCCATGGAAGGAATTCTGACTGCGGGCGGCGATATAGAAGATGCAATCATTGCCGGTGTTGTGACAGCTCTGGGAGCGGGAGTCCAAGGCGCCGCGGCAGCAGGTATCGACTTTGCAGCTGCCCTTGACGACTCGGATCATAACTTCGACGGCACCAACGGCAGGCTCATCTTTGAAGTGGGCAACCAGTGCGTACCGAACAGACAGACGCGCGTGGTGAAAGCGAAATTTTCCAGTGTAGAAGTTCTGGAAGCGGCGGAAGAAGACGCGTTGCCGACGGAATTTGCTCTGAATCAGAACTACCCCAATCCGTTCAACCCGTCCACGAGCATCACGTTCGATATCCCTGAGAGCGGCGATGTCACCCTGACTGTCTGGAATATGCTCGGTGAACAGGTACGGACACTGGTTGCATCCAACATGACCACGGGCAGCCACAGTGTGCAGTTCGATGGACTGGATGACGCTGGAACGCCACTGGCGACCGGCATCTACCTGTATCGTCTTGATACAACAAAGTTCAACGCTACAAAGAAGATGTTATTGATGAAATAACATTTCTGTCGTCATAAACCTGATTCATGTTTGACACTTATCAACCCCGCCCCGTAAGGCGGGGTTGGTTTTTTCCGCATAAGAATGAGAAATTAGCGCCTGTGAAAACGGAAACATTCAAACTGCTGCTGATCCTGATGTTCCTGCTTCACGGCGCGCTGCTCACGGCCGCCGGCACCATTAAGGGGAGAATAACCGATAAGAGTACCGGCGATCCGCTCATGGGAGCCAATGTCCTGGTAACGGGTCCGGAACTGGATTCTCCAACGGGCTCAGCCACCGGTATGGAAGGATACTATGAGGTAAAGAATCTGCCGGCGGGAGTTTACACGGTCAAGTCTTCCTTTATAGGCTACGATGAGATTGAAGTGACCGTCACGCTTGAGGAGGGCGCCACTGAAACGGTAAACATGACTCTCAGTCCGGCTGCCATAGAATATCAGACGTATGTGGTGACCGCTTCGCGCCGCAGGGAGCGGGTAGAAGATGCCCCGGCCGCCATCTCGGTCATCACCGAAAGGAATATCCGCCGCGAGAGCAACACCAATCTCGGCGACTACCTGAAAGCCGTTAAGGGCGTCGACTTTACCCAGTCCGGTGTCGACAGCTACAACCTGAGTGCCAGGGGCTTCAACTCCAGTTTCAGCTCTCGCCTGCTGACGCTGACGGACGGCCGCATGGCCAATGTCCCCTCACTGCGGCTGACCGCCTACAACGTCATCCCCATAACGTCTGATGATGTGCAACAGATCGAGGTTGTCCTCGGTCCTGCTTCCGCCATCTACGGTCCCAACGCTCACAGCGGCGTCCTGAATATTATTACCAAACCGCCAAGATTCTCAAAACCGCTCATCGTCAATTTTCAGGCTGGTGACAGGCAGTTGAAGAAATTTTCTGCTCGCGGCGCCCTCACCAGAGGTAACCTTGGCATTAAAGCCTCCGCGGCATACCTAACCGCCGATGACTGGCGCCACTTCAATCCTGATGAGCGGGAAGCCCATCACTTCGCATTCGTGGGAAACTGGGACCTGATTACAGACGGCAGAAACGCTATCTGGCAAACAGGCCTCATCGAAGACGGCAATCCGACCGAAGCGATACTTATACCGGACCCTTGGCCGAACGACGACCGCGAACTGACGGAAGAGTATCTCAATGACGCCGGTATCGACTGGTTCATCGGTAGTGACGGTCAATTCTACACCAACATTGCTGTATCTGACGGTATCGATAACAACGGCAACAGCGACGACTTTATAGATCTGAACGGCAACGGTCAGCCCGACGCAGGCGAACCGGGAGTAAACTCCGACGGACTTATTTGGGCCGACGGCGAGGATAACGACAGTGACGGCCTTGTGGATGAAGGCGTGGATGAAGGTATTGATGACCAGATAGAAAAGTGGTACGACGGTTTTGATAACGATGGAGACGGGCTGATCGACGAAGCAGACGAACGGGGATCGAAATGGCAAAACCGTGTGGGAGAGCGTGGGGCAAACAAGTTCGGTGAATTCGAGTTCGGTAATAATGGTGAAATACTGTTTGATACGAATCAGGACAGTTGCTTCGGCTGTGTTGGTGACAGCACTATCTATACCTACCGCGTTGATGATGCTAACGGTGATGGTGTTGATGATTTCCCTGATTTTGCAGTCAGAAATGTGCGGAGTGACTTCAGACTTGATTATGACCCCAGCGACGATTTCAAGACAAGTCTCGCCTACGGCTACGCCTGGGCCAAAAACATCAATATTACAGGTATCGCCAGATATCTGGCCGATGGATGGATCTACCGTTACGCACAGGGTCGTCTCACCTACAAAAACTTCTTCGCTCAAGCCTATCTGAACTCGAGCAATGCCGGCAGAACAAGAAGTCTTGCAACAGGAGGCCGGATCAAAGACACTTCAAGAAAGTTCTCAGCACAGTTACAGCATCACAAAATGTTCTGGAACGAACGACAGAGAATCGTCTGGGGGGTCGACTATTTCCGTACCATGCCGCAGACATTCGGCACCATCCTGGGTGACAACAACCTGTGGGACAAAATCGACAACGATGGCGATGGAGAGTCAGGGTCACCAATCTCATGGGCCGAAACTATCGATAACAATGCTTACGACAAGGGAGAGATGTACACCCTCTGGGACACTGATTCTGGTTTACAGGACGGAGCAGTCAGCGGAGTAGATAACGCCAGAAGGGCGATAGCTGACGGCATCGACAATGACGGCGACGGACTGGTAGATGAAGGCATCGATGAAAAAGATGAGGACAACCGCTACATCGTCAATGAACTGGGATTCTACTTCCAGTCCAACACGAAACTCACGGACAAGTGGGAGCTGATTATCGCTAACCGGCTTGATGCGCACGACAAGTTAACCGACATCATAGATTTTGGAGAGAAAAACCTTTCCGTTAATCCTTTCCAGTGGACATTCGATTTTGAGAATCAGGAAGGGCTCCAGATTTCACCTAAGATAGGACTGATGTACCGACCCCGTGACAATCAGAACTTTCGCCTCACCTGGGCCAGGGCATTCAACACACCATCGAGCCAGGCACTGTTCCTCGATATTTTTGTGCAGCGATTTTCTGTATTCAAGGTCTTCGCCAAGGGAGCCGGTAACGGTTACCACTACCCAAGAGACGAAAACGGTCATCTCATTTTCTGGGATATCAGCGAAGATCTGTGGCAATACAACACCCTCCACTGGGAAAAGTTCAATGATAGCAACAGCGACGGCGAGTGGTCCTTTAGCGACGGATCGGCCGACACGCTGTCAGATATCTTCGGCAACCAGTATATCTATACTTTTGACAGCAACGACCAATTCGATTTTATGGACTACGGCACTGACGGCAAACCGGCGGAACCGTATACCGACACCAACGGCAACGGCCAGTGGGACTGGGGCGAGCCCTATGAAGATCTCGACGGCAACATTTTCTATACCGGGCTTGACAATAACGGTACTGAAGGGGACGGCATTTTTCAGGAAGGTGAGCCGGCAGAACAACACGAAACCTGGGTGGACGACAACGGAAACGGCATCTGGGATGAGCTTTACAAACTCCTTTTCCCTTCAGTAGATCCTAAGATAAAAGGTACATTTCAGTCAGACATCGCCACCGACCCGGAGCCGATTAATCCCGAGATCGTTCGTACGCTGGAGTTTGGCTACAAAGGCAGAGTAGCCAAGCGCCTTTACGGAACGTTTGATCTATTCTACAGCAAGTACACAAGCTTTGTCAGTCCAATCCTCTTTGTTACACCAGTCGTTGTCAAGAACGATCCTGAGCTGACCATAGACAGATTTTTCAACAGCCCCAGCAGTTATATCCAAGGTGTTACTGTTGTAGGTGATACAGCTGATATTACCTCCGGTCACAACCCTCCTGTGGTTGTGGGATATCTCAACTTTGGTAAAGTCTATATGTGGGGCATAGATGCCAGCACAACCTTTTTCGTCAACCGCAATTTGATCATTGATGTAAACTACTCGTACCTGAGTCTGTCTGATTTCATCAATCCGCTTACAGGAACGAAAGAACCCATCAACGCTCCCAAGCACAAGTGGTCCATGAAGGCAACTTACGAATTCCCTGAAGGTTACTCCATTGCGGCTTATCTCAGACATGTTAACAGTTTCCCGTGGCAGTCGGGGATCTATTACGGTACGATCAAGAAGTACGATATTCTTGATCTGCATCTCGGGTACTCTGTCAATGACCACCTGAGATTATTTGCCAGCATCAGCAATCTGTTCAACAACCGTCACGTTGAAATCATAGGCGGACCCAAGCTGGGGCGGATGGTAGTTCTACGGCTGCAAGGTACACTGTAGTTACGTTTAGCGCTTCATTCTTCTTTTTATAAAGGATTAGGTTTCTGCCATGGCTGAACTGCCCACATCCAGGAAAACACTCCTCTTCGCGGTACTGCTTCTAACGCTCACTTTTCTGGCTGAGCTCATTGGCGGTATCGCTTCCGGCAGCCTGAGTCTGGTATCTGATTCGTTTCACGTTCTCTCGGATCTTTCAGCCATACTCATCGCCTACGTCTCCCTGGCTATTGCCCAGCGGACCGCTCCGACGCAACGGATGGCTTTCGGCTACCACCGGCTGGAAGTCATCAGCGCCCTATTCAACGGACTGCTGCTAAGTCTGATTTCAGCCTTCATTTTTATTGAAGCGTGGTCCCGGTTTACCAGCCCGACTGAAATTGACACAACCTATGCACTCATCATCGCCATTATCGGGCTTATTGTAAACCTGGTAGTGGCCAGAAAATTTCACCAATCATCGTCAGACATCGAGAAGGATGTCAACATTCGCAGTGCTTATCTGCACGTGCTGGGAGATATTCTCGCCTCGATCTCAGTCATCGCCGGCATTGCAGCAGTAAGGCTTCTTGACATGCCTGTAATAGATCCCGTCGTGGCAGGATTCGTAGCAGCCCTTCTGTTAGTTAGCGCCGGAAGGGTTCTCTACAAGAGCGCTGAGATCTTGCTGCACAAATCTCCCCAAGATATTGACCGCGTCCGCAAGCGCGTGTTAGAGCTAGACGGCGTGGAAGATTTTCTCGATGTGAGGCTGTGGCAGGTCTGCTCACACCTGACGGTAGGGACAGCTCACGTGGTAGTGTCAGTGAATTCTCTCGAAGAGACCGAGGCGATCAAGAGAGAAATCAAATCTATAATTCAGGCTGAGTTTGATATCCGGGACATGACGCTGGAATGTGATACAATAGGGACGTCCGGAGATCATCCCCACAGGTTTCAACACGAACATCACTGACACCGAGTGCCCTCATCCCATAGCGTTTGGGTGCTTAGGTCTCTGAAGGACGCTCGCCATACCACGAAGAAATAGGACGGCACCGCTTCCGGCGCACGTCGCAAGCTCAAGCAAAGGGATCAACTACCACGCTAAAGGGTAATCAGAGGCCGTATTCCACATCATCGACCCAAGTGTGGTTCTAGGCGGAATACCTGATGTCAAAGAGAGGACTTAAGACAAAATAACCGTAACAAAAAGAGGCGGTAATATTCTACAAAACTGTCTCATGGGACGGTCGCCATATCAATGGCTTCATCGATGAGCATGATGGGGATGTCGTTCCGAACGGGATAAAGGAACTTACCGTCAGCACATAGAAGGCCGTCGTCAATGGGCTCTGGTACGGTCTCGTTCTTGCGGTTCATGACAGTGCCGTTGGCGATTGCCTGATTAACTCGCTCTCGTTCCTCTTCCGAGAGGGGATGAAGATGATCTTTTGTCTCAGGGCAACAGAGGATGTCCAACAACTCCTGACTGATACTCATGGCTGCCTGCCCTTGCTCAGCGATCGGTGTAAAAACCTGCTCTGATCAGTTCGGCAATGACCCTTCCGGAGGCTTGACTCCGAATGGCGCAAGTGCTTCCTTCTCCGGCACAGTGATTTCGCCGTACTGCTTTTCGTAGCGCGAGATGTTGTCCTTCAGCGCATTGAGAAATGCTTTCGCGTGCGGTGGTGCCATAATAGTCCTGGCATTTACCTTCGCCTTAGGCATTCCGGGAAGAAGGCGCGTGAAATCAAAAACAAATTCCGCCGGTGAATGAGTAATCACCACAAAATTTGCATACTCTCCGCTGCCTACCTTTTCATCAAGTTCAATACTGATCTGCTGCTGTTTTCCCTTTGTCATTTCTTCCCAGACTCCTCTTCGTCATCTCGTCTGTTGAATTCTTCCCAATCTTCTTCCAAGCCTTCCCATTCGTCAATATCCTCAGACTCAGACTTCTGTTTCACCGGTTCAGAATCTTCTTCAAAGAGAGAAAACGTATCTTTTTTCTTCTCGTAATCCTGTGGATCGACCTCTTCCTGATCTGAAGGATCAAGCCTCTCCAACTCGTCTTTGTAAAGCTTCATATCGAAAAAATCAATATCAACTACAATACCGTTCGCAATCAGGTACTCGACGAAATCGAGATATTTGGGCTGCTTCAGATCTGTATTGCAACTGGGGCAGACCACCTTTTCTTTCAGCTCATCCTCATGAAGAGGAACGCTGCACTCGGGGCAAATGATTCCTTCTAACGCCATAATACTCAGTTCTTCTCCTAATTTCGGAGGGTAAATATAATCGGCGACTCCACTGTCGCCAACAATAATTTTTAGGAGATGTTCTGAAAATCTAGGAGCTGTTCAGCCCCGCATCCTGAAACAACCGTTTGTAGAACTGCTCTTCAACAGTAGAGATGTGCTGATTTCTTCTCTCCTTTGCGACACGGGCCGCCAGCATGAACTTCTCAAGAAGGTGGATCCTTCGTCTCCCGTTTACCATCCATGAAAAGGGGGCGATTGTCCTGGGAGGGAATCCGTAACCGACAATGTTCGATCCAGGACCAACGGCAGTACCGGTGTTAAACATGGTGTTGATGCCTGTCTTTGAATGATCTCCCATAAAGAGCCCCACGAAGAGAGATCCAGAATCAACGACTTCGCCATTTACCGAGACTTTCACATTTGTGTAGTTATTTTTTAGATCACTGTTATTTGTGTCGGCACCGAGATTAACCCACTCGCCTATAAATGCATTGCCGATAAAGCCGTCATGCTGCTTGTTGGACCAGCTCTGGAAAATGGACTCAGTCACTTCGCCACCGATCTTACAGCCAGGACCGATAGTGGTACCGCCGTATATTCTGGCGCCCGCTTTGATGAGAGTACCGTCACCGATCACAAGAGGACCTTCGAGAAAGGCTCCCGGCAGAACAGTCACTTCCTGGCCGATAATGACAGGTCCACCTTCAGCATCCAGAACAGCCCCCGATTTTACGCGTGAGCCGGAACCTAGATACAGTTGCGCCTCATTGAGCAGGTGGACGCCGGAATCGATAGTGCCTTTTGAACTTCCCAGATCAAACAGTGCACTGTCTTCCGTAATCACTTTTCCATTAGCATGGACATAATCCCACAGATAGACAGGACATTCCACCGAAATATTCTCACTGGCCAGTGGCGTTTGCGGCCGAGTTGCGACAGGTCCGCCCCGGTTAAGCCACTTCTCCCCTATCTCTCTGTCAAGGATAGCGCCGACAAAATTCTCTTGTGCAAAAAACACGGTGTTCTCGAAGGGCAGCATAGTGTCTATTATACGTTTGCGCCACAAAGCACGACTGTTGAGCCAGAGAGCAGCCTCCACACCACCGGGGTTAACTTCCTGTTCAGGAAACCTCTCCCGCACAACATCAGCCAGCTCCTCACGGACAAACAAGCTGATATGCGCATCCGGAAGCTCCAGGCGGATTCTTTCCAGCACGCTGAAGACACCGCAGCGCAGATCAAACGATGGGCGCGTAAGGGAGAGCGGCTCCAGATTGAGCGTTTCACTTTTATTTTCAAACAGATAGATATTCATAGATCGAGAACCTTCTGAATCGCCAGATAACCGCGTTCAACAAACTGACTGTCTTTTCTGTCAATCTGTATATTGAAGAAATGTTCCGCAAAACGACTGCTGAAACCGACGCGCAGAGGCGCCCTGGAAAGGTAGGTCAGATAAGCTGTTGATAAATTGAACGAGGAGTGCATATCCACCACCGCATGATACGACTCTGCAAGGGCTCGCTCGATTAAACTCTTGCGCGGCAGTTGGAACCAATCGATGTCTTCATCAGTATAGATCTGGACACGATCCGGAAGTCCGTCGGCAAAACTGTGATAGAGTGCCTTATCCATCAGGAAACTGAGTTCGGCTTTACCGTTGTGGTAGACAGACTTGAGGAAATACCTGGCGACGCGGGAATTTTCCCTCCCTTCCGGTAAAATGATCAGGACACTGGACACACCAGAGCCTTCTTTGCGAATCGCTGCCAGCTCTTCGTGGATGCGCAATTTTCTGGTTAACCTGAACCACCAGATAACCAGCCGTACCTTGATTTTTTCTAACTGCGGATACACCAGACGCAATATATAACTTTTGCCGAAATATATTAAACTTCTTATCTTGTTTTCGCCATGAAGAAAATTCTTATAGCAAACAGGGGGGAAATTGCTGTTCGTGTCATCCGGACCTGCCGTGAGTTGGGTATAGAAACTGTGGCTGTTTTTTCCGATGCAGACAGGACTTCGCCCCATGTTCTGCTCGCTTCTGAAGCTTACGCCATAGGTCCAGCCCCATCTGGTGAAAGCTATCTGCGGCAGGATAAGATTGTGGACGTGGCGCAGGCGTGCGGTGCCGATGCAATTCACCCCGGTTACGGCTTTCTTTCCGAAAACACTAATTTCGCCAAAGCCGTGGTGGATGCTGGTATGACCTGGATCGGCCCGCCACCTGAAGCGGTGGCCATTATGGGAGATAAAGTATCTGCAAGGGCGATTGCCATGGAAGCGGGCGCCTCTGTGGTACCGGGCTCCGCCGAGCCTGTTGCCGATGAAAAAAGATCCGCTGAAATCGCCACCGAAATCGGCTATCCTATCCTTATGAAAGCTGTGGGCGGCGGAGGCGGCAAGGGGATGCGAGTTGTAGCATCGGAAAAGGAGCTGAAAAGTGCTCTCAAGACGGCCCAATCAGAAGCGGATGCCGCATTCGCCGACGACCGCGTCTTTATCGAAAAATATCTCCTGGGCCCGCGACATATCGAAATCCAGATTGTTGCGGACAACCACGGAAATGTAGTAGCGCTACAGGAGCGTGAATGTTCAGTCCAGCGCCGCTACCAGAAAATTATTGAAGAATCTCCTTCGCCCTTCATCAGCATGGAGCAGTGGTTGCAAATGGCCAACTACGCAAAACAGATTGCTGAGAATTGCGGCTACGTCAGTGCCGGGACAATAGAGTTTCTCGTCGATGAAAATCATACTGTCTATTTCCTGGAAATGAATACGCGTCTCCAAGTGGAGCACCCCGTTACGGAAATGATCAGTGGAATCGATCTGGTGAGAGAGCAGATCGCTATAGCCCAGGGGGATCAGCTGACCCTGTCTGAGGAGAGCGAAGTTAACGGCCATGCCATCGAATGCCGCATCTATGCCGAGGACGGTTTCAACCGTTTCGTGCCCAGCATCGGAACTGTGGCGGGGTTCGATGTCCCCGACGGACCTGGCGTCCGTTTCGACCACGGCATCCGTCTCGGACAAGAGATTACACCCCATTACGATCCCCTCCTGGGAAAACTGATCGCATGGGACAAAAATAGGACCGGCGCCATTGAAAGGATGAAACGGGCTCTTTCTGAGTGCCGGATTGTGGGCATAGACACCACTATCCCCTTTTGCCACGCCGTGCTCAGTCACACCAGCTTCGCCAGGGGCGACTACAACACAAACTTTATCATTGACGAGATGGAATCGTTGCGCAAGATCAGTGCTGAAAACGTCGCTACCTACCGGCATCCCGCCTCGTACCTGACTGCTATTCACTCATCGCAAGAGATGTCAGCACCTTCAGCCAACGGCGAAGTTCCTGCACCACAGTCAAGCTGGAAACGAGAGGGACGGAAGGACTCTTTGCGGTGATATTCAAGACTATTCTTGATGGCAAAGAACTTACCTTCACTATGCGGGCGAACGGAGAGAATATGCACGTCATCACAGAAGACAGCACTGCCGATATAGACGTTTCTCGGCTGAGCGCCAACGAGTATTCGTTGCTCATTAACGGCAACTCGCACTATGTGGGGATCACTGAAGATTCCAGTATCTACAAAGTGACAATCGACCATAACACTATCTGGGTCAATCTCAAGGATGAAACTGAACTGGTGCTAGAAAGAATAGGTATGGTAGACAGTTCAAAGCAACCCCACGGAGAGATACGGGCGCCCATTCCCGGACTGGTATCCCGCATCCACGTTTCGAAAGGAGACAAAATAGGCCTTGGCGACAAGCTTCTGATTCTGGAAGCTATGAAAATGGAGAACGAGATTGATTCTCCAGTCTCGGGTGTTGTTGAAGAAGTTGCCGTATCTGCCGGCCAATCCGTGGAAAAGGAGACTCTTCTCATAACCATCAAACCGAACGGCCATGAGCACAGGTAAACGAATACTGTGGAGCGGCCTCGGCTGGGT
>CEPZ01004857.1_pt1 | contig 31351 bp, 56 predicted proteins | sample 530461 | NCBI WGS metagenome assembly CEPZ01 (sample SAMEA2620106, study PRJEB7988) | marine metagenome | isolation source: saline water (ENVO:00002010), including
TTTTATATAGGTGGAACAGATTTATATCTATTAATTAATGCAAATTTGGGCTCGATCAATAAGCCTCTGCTCCTCATGTTTCTTGATCGTTTGGCAAGTGCAGACATAAAAAGAGAATTTATTCATAGATTTTTATTAAATATGCAAACAACTTTGAATATTCAAAATAGTTCTATAAGAACTATGCGAAGATATATACAAGATTGGCATTTGCAACATCATGCACGAAAAAATCAAATAATGACATCAATAATGTCTTTTATTAAAACTAAAGCACGACATATAGAAATATATGATGAAATAGCAGATATACGAACAAAATATATGTTAAGAGATAAATAAATAAAATAACAGCTATTTAGGAGAATAAAAATGGCAGCAGGAAATGTAGCAACAGGCACGCATGGCGGCAAACAAATGATGTTGGTGAAATTTGCTAAAAGTAGTATCTCAGCAGCTGAGATAAATTCAGCAGTTCAGCAATGTGCATACGAAGGTAATACAATAGTAGCAACAAAAACAGCTACAAACGATGTTCAATGTATCATCGAAGGAGCAGGTATAACTGCCGGCTCTGACTATGGTGCAACCGGGGTCACTTCATCACTCGAAATGACTTTTGGGTAATATAAAATAAAAAGGCGTCTATTATTTAGGCGTCTTTTTTTATGACTAATATATATTAATAAAGGTTATATGTCCACATTTCATAATGCCGGGGAATTCGTCGGCGCCAATATAGAATTTTTCTCAATATTCAGTTTAATAGATTTTTCTGATTCAGATATGGGAGCAAATCCTTCTTTATACGATTCTAATGGTAACAAATTAGATTTAACATCTGCAGATTCTAAACCTTATCATCAGGCACAAAATTTAAATATTTTACTTCAAAGTATAGGTATGAGATGTCAGCCAGCTATAATATCGGTTAATTCTCAGAATACAAACATAACTAATTTTAATGGTGCTCATAGTGTAAGTTTGGGTTCTGAATATAGTGGCACTTTAACTATATGGACTATTAAAATCGCCACTTCTAGTCCGGGAGCTTGGTCAGTAGAATTATTACAAAATGAATTACATAGTATACCTATAGAAGGTTCCAGTAATTTAACTGATATAACAACAGACATTGTTGGAAATATAATAAATATTAATGTTAATGATAATGTTAATAGAAACACTATCATTGAAATGGCCGAAATACTTTAGGCAAATACTGGCTCCAAATCGATATTACTATATCGTGTAATTTAAAACACTAGTAAAAAGGATTTGGTTACACATGTCAATAGAAAAACAGAACTTAGAAGCTCATGTTGAGCTATGTGCAGAACGGTATGAAAATTTAGAAGATAGATTAGAAGACATAGTTAGACGAATTGAGAGAAGTTATGTTCGTTTTGACAAAATGGAACAGTCTATAGACAAAGTACAAGATTTTGTAACCAATCATCATACCGATAGATTTAAAGCACTAGAATCTCGACAAGGATTGCTAGAAGATAAAATTTCTAGTACAATGAAAATTATGTACAGTACCCTAGTCACTCTATTAGTTGCTGTTATCGGTGGCCTCTTCCATATGTTACCTTAAAATAATAAATACAATAACAGGAATTCTATTTATGCAGATATGTGACGTTATTGAGCCTCTTATTGAAACAAAAATTGTTTGGGCAAAAAAAGGTAAAGATAAGATTGTTAAAAAATTTCGCTGTACTTTTGGAAAACGAAAAGGTAGAACAGTATCTAATCCTTCTCAATGTGCTGCACCAATCGATATTAAAAAGAAATTTCAGCTTAAAAAAACAAAAGCTCGACTAGGCAAAAAAATGACTAGAAAAGCATTGAGAACAAAAAAATTTAATCCTGTAAGCAAACGAATAAGGTCGATGAATAAATGAAAGCATTATTATCGTTAAATGAAAGTACTGTTGAAGAAATTATAATGGACTTATTAAATGTACCTGAGGATCAGGCAGTATACGCTGCAAAAAATATGCGATTAAGTGAAATACTAGATATGATTCAAGAACTTAAAGGTAATAATGTAGACGAAGCAACAAGTATAATAAAACCTCATTTAGCAGAATTACATTCAGGCTCGGCAACAAAAACTGCTGCACAAAATCAATCACAATCTACCACTAAACCTATAGGAACAATTAAATCAAAACGACCTAATATTACAGGGCCAGAACTTGATCAAAATAATGAGCCTATAGAATTAACCCACACAATTACAGATAAATTTGGTAGAACAATAGCCCAAACTTCTTCTGATGCATCTGATGCAATTAGAAGTATACGAACCCAGGCACAAGGTACAGGTAAAGGAAGAGCTATACGATCTATAAAAGGACTAGTAAATTCATGAAAGTTGTTGAAGTAGCAGGCCCTTGTCCTGTAATGATTTCAAATAAAGAAGCAACTGTTTATGATAAAATTTGTACTAAAAAAGGTTGTACTAAAGAAGATCTATCAGAAAGAGAAAAAGTAATTGCTAAACATTTAGCAGTTAAAGGAATAATTAATAGAATTAATGGTACCTTTTATCCTAGTTTTCGATAAATAATATAAATGAGTACGGGGATTTAAAAAAATGAATATTTCAGACTTTGATCATGGCAAAACTAAGTTAGATAAAATTAATAATTATCTACAAGAAACATTTGGTTTCTCACTTAAAAAAGAAGATGTTACACCAGAAGCAATACAAAACATATTGTATAAAGTTCGAGACAGACAATCAGAAATTGTTAACGAATCTAATATTAATGACTTCCATAAGCATCCTGATTATGCCAAAACAATCATGGTTGCTGAAGCATTGGCTATTATGTTGAAAGAAGTGTCCCCTACACAACGAAAAACACGTAAAGTCAAGGAATCCAAAATGACTAAAAAAGTCGCAGAACATAAAGAAAAAGGTATGAAAAATCATCCTCATCCAGGTAAGAAAATGGAAGCAAAACAAGAAAAAGAAGTAGACGAAGGAATTTCTTCTACAGATCCTAAAACAGGTAAAACGATTCGTCCTGGCTCTAAAGAATGGGGCGAACAATTTTTAGGGAAAAAGAAAAAAACAAAAACCGGAAATCCGCATTCTGAATCAGTAAATCCTCGTTCAGTTACTTTAGAAAATCTTCGAACATTAATGGAACAAGATTTAGATCAAGCAGAACTTGTTCTTGCAGCCAAAGATATGGTTGATAATATTCAAAAAATGGCAGAAGATTTAGCATCTATGCAAGTCGAAGATCTTATGCCTTTAACAGATGCAATGCGAGAATCTTTTGGAACAGAACAAGCCGAAATCTTTAATCAATCTGTCGATACAATATTAGGTTCTGCTTTAGATGTCATAAAAACAACTCGTGAAGGTGTAGATCAAGCAATTATGGTACTTACCGGGGAAGCAGTACCTATGAATGATATGATGGGAGACGAAATGCCACCGGCAGGTGACATGGGAGACGAAATGGAAATTCCTGCTGAAGACGAATTTGCAGGCGACGAAGCAGAAGCAGGGAATGAAGGTGAACCATTGGGGCGTATCCCTAAAGAATCTGTGCAACAGGCTAAAAAATTATTACTTCAACATGCAAAGAACGGTAAGTTAACAAAAGCATCGATTAAAGAAGCCGTCCAAATTTTAGCTCAAAAAAAAAATTCAAAATAACTGAAGCCGACAAATACGGTAATGACGAATTAGTTGCCGACCTAAAAGGTCTATATAATAAATATGGACCATCAGTCACAAATTTTTTAAGCCAAGTCAGAGACACGGCCGTACAACAGGCCAAACAAGGAGCCGATCTGGCTGGCCAAGGATATGATGCATATCAAACGCATGTAGGTAAACCTTTTGCTAAAGGTGCATATAAAGCAGGTCGTGCATTAAATAAAGGTGCAGATGAATTTTCTAAAAAATTAAGTAATACTGATTGGAACATAACACAAATGGGTACTGGCAATAAATATGGTGATGAAGACTTTTTTGCTGACCTTCAAAAGTTTGGATCTGCCGCTAGTAGTGGTGCAGATAAATTTGTAGCAGATTTAAATAGACCAGACTCTACAAAAAACGTAGCAAGTATAGGCTTAGACAAAAGTGACAATAGTACCAAAGTCGACCAAAAGGTAAGATAGTGCGAGCCAAAGAAATAATTCAGGAAAATAGATTTGAACCCGAATCTATGAAACACGAAGTGCTTACATTATTAACCTCGGCTGCCGCCGAAGGTATTACACAGATATCTCCAATTAATTTATTGCAAGATCTTAAAGCCATGGGTTATTCTATGACTATGTCAGGGTTATACGAATTATTAAACGGAGAACAACTTATTAAAAATATGAATAATGATGTAATTGAACTTGCAATTACTGATGCTGATATGTTTTCGAATGTAGAAAAAAGTAAAAAAGATGCTAATAAAATTCATAATACAGCAGTAAAACAAGTAAATAAGAAAATAGGTATATAAAAGGAGTATTTTTAATGTCAAATTTTATTACTGCAACAAATGCAAGAAAACGTGGACAAAATATAGTAGTTATACATGGCGAACAAACTACTCTAGAAAAAAATATATTAACCACAATGACCAGTACTTCAGGTAATGTTCTTACTGTATCTATTACAGATAATTCAACTATGACTGAATCAACTGATCCAACTGGTAAAGCTGTAGCAGAATCTTATTATAATGTTTGGCAAGGTTCCTCTGTTGATGCAGCAAAATCTTACCAAATGGCAGAAGTTATAAAACATTTTACTGATTTAGGTTATTCTATTCATAGAGAACTAAACACATCAACAAATACAACATTTAAATGGGTTGTATCATGGTAGACATCAATATATAATTATGTTATAATTGTTACATGAATATTGTAGAGAAGTATGACTATCCATCTTTAAAAAGAGATGATAGCGGTAAAAGTAGATTATATAAAACACCTGATGGTGATTTTCCTTCTGTTACAACAATCCTAGATAAAACAAAAGACAAAACTTTTCTTTTTGAATGGCGCAAAAGAGTAGGCGAAGAAGAAGCCAACCGCATATCAAAAGAAGCCGCAGGATTGGGTACCGTATTTCATAAGCACTTAGAAAATTATATAGATAACAAAGAACGTCCAAATGGATCTAATTTTGTTTATAAATTAGCAAAGGACATGTCTGATATAATTATAGAAAAAGGACTGTCTAATGTAGATGAAGTATGGGGTTCAGAAATAGGAGTGTATTATCCAGGATTATATGCAGGAACAACAGACTTAGTAGGAACACATAAAGGCGAACCTGCAATTATAGATTATAAAAGCACAAAAAGTCCTAAAAAAGAAGAATGGGTAGAAGATTATTATTTACAATGTTGTGCATATGCAATGGCACATAATGAATTGTTAGAAACAACTATTAACAAAGCAGTAATATTAATGTGTTCACGTAATTTGCAGTACCAAGAATTTATTATTGAAGGAAAAAAGTTTGAAGAATACTGCAAAAAGTGGACTGCAAGATTAGACGAGTTTTATAAATAAAAAACATGCCGCAATACGAAATCAAGGAGAAAAATATGCAACAAACCTTTTACCCTAATGTCAGGTCATTCCATCCTGGCATGGGGCAAGCTGTAGCCGAACGAACTGTATTAAGAAAGAAACCAAACGGTGAATGGGAAACATGGCACGATGTCGCTAGTAGAGTGGCAATGGGTAATAGTTTGTTATGCCATAAAGAAGAAGATAAAGATAGAGAATTTAGATTATTAAAAAAACATATAGCAAAAGCAAGTCTATTGATGAGCGGTAGGCATTTACAACACGGTGATGAAAAACAGCCAGAAAGAAACATGGAGGTGTTTACAAATTGTGCTACATCTAGCACAAGTTTTTTACTTTTTTATTTACTGTTAAATGGTTCGGGTGTAGGAAGATGTTATGACGATGATATGATGTTAGTTAATTGGAACAATGCCCCTCAATTGCGGTGTGTATTAGAAGAAAGTCATCCAGACTTTGATTATTCTGCTCATACGTCTGTGCGAGACGGAAAACACAAATACGGCCAAGGAGAAAATACACTTTGGTATGATATTCCAGATAGTAGAGAAGGCTGGGCAAAAGCATTAGAAATATGGGAAAATTCTGCTTTTGAAAAAATACATAAAGATAAAATGCTTGTATTAGATTTTAGTAAAGTAAGAGCAAAAGGCACACCTATTGGTGGTATGCAAAATAGACCAGCAAGTGGACCTGTTTCTTTAATGAATGCATTTGAGAAATGTGCAACTATTAAAGACGCCGGGATGGAACCATGGCGCCAAGCAATGTATATTGATCATTACATGGCTGAATGTGTATTAGTAGGTGGTGCAAGACGAGCCGCCAGAATGAGTACTAAATCATGGAAAGATAAAACGGTACTTGATTTCATTACAGTTAAACGACCTATAGAATACGCAGGATTAAGCATGGATGATATTGTGCAGTATAACAAAGATTCTGCTTATCCACCAATGGGTTTTCTGTGGTCTAGTAATAATTCTGTAACAACTGATAAAGAGTTTTGGGATAAAATTAATGTAAAACGAGGTGACGAAAAATATAATGACGACTTAACAAAACATGCTAGAGTGGTATTTAAACTACTCACAGAGGCCGCTTATGCTGATGGTACAGGAGAACCTGGTATATTAAATAGCGATATGCTAGTCCAAAAGGATGATGGCTGGGAAGATTTAAATCGTGGTGATTATGTCGGTAGTGCGAAATACCAACTTCGCGACGATACTCAAATATTAATGAGTCGTCTCGCGAAACGAGCAAAGAAAAAGAAGTATCACACTATTACAAATCCGTGTGGAGAAATTGCATTAAATGTATTAGGTGGGTTTTGTGTTATTGCAGACGTAGTACCTTATCATGCAGATACATTAGATGAAGCAGAGGAAGCCTTCCGTGTTGCTACGAGGGCTTTATTGCGTGTAAACCTTATGTCTAGCGTATATGGTAAAGAAGTAGAACGTACAAATAGAATAGGAGTAGGTTTAACAGGTGTGCAAGAGTTTGCATGGAAATTTTTTAAATTAGGATTTAGAGATTTAATTGACGAAGAAAAGTCACAAGAGTTTTGGCAAGCAATGGCTCGTTTTAATAGAGCAGTCAAAGACGAAGCAAAAGAATATTCTGCATATTTAGATCAAGGTATTCCTCATACAATGACTACAATTAAACCTGCAGGGACTACAAGTAAATTATTTGGACTTACTGAAGGCTGGCATTTACCTGCATTAGCATGGTATATGCGATGGGTACAATTTAGAAATGATGATCCGTTAATAGAACAATATAAAAATAATGGTTATCCAACTAAAGAATTAGTACAGTATAGTGGAACAACTATTGTAGGGTTTCCGACCGAGCCTGTTATAGCAGGATTAGGATTAGACGATAAATTAGTTACTGCCGGCGAGGCTACTCCTGAAGAACAATATCAATGGTTAAAACTTGGTGAAAAATATTGGATTCAAGGAGTAGATGAAGAAGGTAACCTTGCAGAAGATTTAGGAAATCAAATTAGTTACACTCTTAAATACATTCCAGAAGTTGTTGATTATAAGCATTTTAAAGACATGATTAAGAAACATCAGTCTAAAGTAAGAGCATGTTCTGTTATGCCACAAGCAGATATTTCTGCATACGAATATCAGCCAGAAGAATCAGTATCTAAGGCCAAGTATGAAGAAATTAGTAGAGCAATAGCACATGCAATGTCTGAAGATATTGGACGTGAGCATGTAGATTGCGGAACACCTAGCGGATGTCCTATAGATTTTGACGAAGAACAAAAGCAATGGGAATTAGAAGCTGAAGAAAAAACACAACCTCTTCTTAAAGAAGTTGCATGAATGTAATTTATACATTAAACAATTGCTTTCATTGCGATCAAGCAAAAGAATTAATGGAGCAACGAGGCATTGAATTTGAAGAAAAAATTATAGGTAAAGATATAGAACCTAAAGTTTTTAAAGAAAAATTTAATGTTGAGAAAGCTCCGTTAATTTTTATCGAAGGCAAACAAATAGGCGGGTTTGGAGATTTATGGAACGGTATCTATAAAACACAAACAATCGCAGTTAAAAAAACTGCTCTCGAATTAATGAACGAGAATATAAAGAAATCAAAATAAATATGTTAGTAGAAACAAAAAAGAAAGGTGATGTTGTTACAGTTAAATTAACAACATCAGAAGAATTAATTTGTTCGTTCGAAGACGAAGACGATACTCATTATATGGTTGATAGACCGTTTATGATCGGATTAACACAACAAGGTGTTGCATTAATGCCTTGGTTACAAGCAGTAGATGTTCAATTAAGCAGAACTGTAAAAATTAGTAAAAAACATATTGTAGCTATTGCAGAACCAGTAGAAGCCATTGCAAAACAATATAGTTCGCAAATGAGTGGAATAACTTTAGCATAAGGAAATATAAATGCCTGCGGCAATGAATCAAATAACAATACCTAAATCAAAACCAGGTAGTGTCAAAGGTCAAACAATGGATCATAGTAAAATTCATTGGATTAATAATCCTAATGTTAGATGTAATGATAAGTTTATATCATTACATAATTTAAAACCTAGTAATTCATATCAATTTGCAGTAAAAACAAAAAATCATCCTAAAAATACGCAAAGTGTTATGACACCTAAAAATGTTAGAATAAATGATAAAAGTGCAGGAAATGAAAATGATTTTCCGATGTGGTTAAATTTACGACAGAAATATGGTACTGCTTCGTCAACACCCCCAAGTAATACTGGTGCCCCATTAGGTGCTGGTAATACACCCAATGGTGTGCCGGCACAGTATCAATATTATTTGCCTTCTATTATATCAAGTTTAGGAGATTATGAATGGGATAGATTAGATAAAACAAAACTAGATTTAGTTAGCACTGGTAATAATTATTTTCAACCACCTTCTAATCCTAATCCTGTTCAAAGTTATTATGGTATATACGATAGTGCAGTAAAGAAAAAGATAGAAGCAATGAAATCACCTAATATGAATATAGGATAATATGAATGAGCTATTCTGATTTTAAAAATGGTTTAACAACTTTTCACGAATACATAGCACCCGAAAATCAAAACATTCCTATTGCTACGCCGTTTGATGGTGCAGTAGTTAGAGTAGAATTAGGTGTAAGTCCTAAACAAATGTTATGTGATTTACTTGCTGGTAAATTCCCCCCAAAACTTCCACAAATTCAATTATGTTTAGATATGAATTTAGGAGCATTAGAAATAGTTGCTAATGCAAACGGGCAGTTGGTCGCAGCTATTCAGGGTTGTAGAGCAGCATTACAAGGGTTCAATGAACATACAGGTCTTTCGTCAACATTAGCAAGGATAAATGCAGTTATCGGCGAAGCCGCTGCCGTTGCTAGTATGATAGCATTTTGTTCCGATCCAATTAATCCTAAACCTATTCCTAATTTATTAGAAACTATTATGGGATCTTTTTTAGGTGCAGGCGAAGCAATTATGAATAAGTTAGGAAAAATTATGGGAGGCGGCCAAACTGTTTGCATGGATTTTTCTACTAATCCTCCATCTATAAATCATAACATTTATATACCAGGCGGATTAGCCGATGACATTTGGAAAGCAATAGAATCAGGAATGAGTTGGGGACCGTTAGTAGACGATTGGATAAATCAATTTAATGCAATAAGAGACGAATTTTATTCATTAATAGAAAAAGAAAATGCTATTGCAGAAGCGGCAATAGAAGCTGGCGGAGTAGGAGGATCTAACGAAATACCTACATTTTCAATGCTACTGCATCCGGTTGTTCAAACATCAACACCAGTTAAAGAAGGCGAAGCAACACCAATAGTAACCAGTGTTACAAATCCATATGGAGGATGTTTTATTGATCTAACAGGAGGAGGCGGTGTTGAATATCCTGATCATCATGATCCTAGATTCCAACGCAAGTCGGATTGTGAAAATACAAATGTAGGAGGTACTTGGATTAAAAGTGGCGATTCAAATCCTGCATTTTTACCGGGTGGTTATACCGGTAATGTATATACATTAGATGTTGCAATAAAATTTACAGAAAAAATGAATCCTAATACTATTGTTGTTAGAAAGAAAACAGATCATGATACAGGTGAAGGTTTTGGTAACAATTTAGGAACTGGTTCTGGTGCAGGTTTTTGGGGTTCTGTTAGGTTACTATCACCTAACGGAAAAGAATGTTTATGGGCAGGACAAATGCAACGACAAGATAGTCAATACACTACATTTCAAGGAACAGTTTATATACCTAAAGACGAAATTACTGCAAACTCTACATATACATTACAGGTTGGAAGTAATGTAAGAGGTGTAAATACAAATCCATCAGAAATAAATCCGACATCCGAAGCAGGTAAAACAATGTTAGCAACATATGAAGCAAAATTTCAAATTAATGCTCCTGTTGCTCCTACACCTGCAGAAGATACTGTCGGTACTGCTAGAGGTGAGAATGACGTAGATAGCGAAGATAGAGATACTCCTAAAATAATAGCTAAGCAAAGTGATAGTGATTCAGTAACAAAAGGCATGAATGATGTTGTTAATTTATTTTCAATCTGGAAACAATTAAGTGGATATCCTATTCAAAAAACAGATGGCACTAGTTTAGAAACAATTTTTCATGCGGTATTCAATGACGAAACTGTTAGCACACTAAACAGTGGCGAAAATTATACGGCACCTGTTTTTACTACAACACCTGAATATGATTATTGTGGCAATGTGATAGGATACAAAACTGAATTTGTTCAAGGATCAATTGAGACATCAGACACTACAAAAGCAACGCAATTAGATTCTCTTGTAAGTATACCGCCGACAGTTAAATCTGTGACACCGGCAGTGAGTGCAACAGGTGTTTTTACGGACGTAACCATAAAAATTATATTCTCGCAAGATATGGATTCAGCATCTTTTACCACTCGAGATATCAGGACAACATGGAAACCAACAAAAATATATGATGCATTTACTGGTGGTAGTTGGCCTACAGGTGCTACAGCTACAAATACAGTAGAATACGAAGGTGCTGAGTATAGTTCAAATGCTAATAATAATACAAATAATTTGCCTACTGATACTACATATTGGACTAAAAGACAAGATGCTCATCCCACTAGTGGTAATTCTATAGATCATAATTTAGGTCCTGCAGGTCCAGGAACAGGTACAGTTCGATTATATAATGATACCACAAGTAAATATATACTTGATATATCTATCGCTTATAATGCAAATAATAGAACATTAAATATTGCACCTAAAACAGCTTTATTAGCAAGTAATCAATATACAGTAGTTATTATAGGAACATCAGGATCAGTAACTGCAAAATGCGATCCTGTAGAGAACAATTCCGGCGTGCCTTTAGAAAGTAATTTTTCATCTTCATTTACAATCAATGCAGGAGGCAATACCGAAGCATCGGTTGTATTTTCTCAATCAGCAGGTGGAGCTATTAAATTTCCTAATTACACATACTCTGGTTTAGGTTCGTTGGCTAACGGGTTAACCCCAACCGATTCAGGTGCTACTGCATTTTGCACAGATTGTTCTTTGTCAGGAACAGATAGAAAAGAAATTGTATACTGGACAGGAACACAATGGAAATATGTAGCCGATGGTTTAGTAATTTCTAAAAGTTGACATATGATTTTTAATATGTTATAATAAATACTATTGTTGTTAAGGACTCTTTGTTGAAAACGGCTGGACGAGGGTGCGATTCCCTCCACCTCCACCAAAGGAACATACTTTATGGACGGTCGAGACATTATTTTAACAATTATCTTAATGGGCGGAGCAGGTATGTTGGTATTAATTTTAGATGCTATGTTTCGTTGATGGGGGTGTATAGGATTCGACACCGTGGGATATAAAGACGAGACGACAAAAAACCATAATCGCAAACAATAACGATTATACATCTGCACAGGCTATGCTTGCCGCATAGTCAGTAGCCGAGTTAGAGGATTGTCCTCTGGGGGGTCACTTGGGAACAGAAGAATTCCCCCATTACACACAGACACACACAAGGAGAAAATTATGTCTAGTAATCCATTTGAACTTAGATTCAAATTACTTGAAATGGCCCAAGGCTATCTTCAAGAACAACAGCAAAAAAATATGGAGTTCTTTTCTAATGCATGGGATCATGCAAAAGAACAAGGTGAAGCCAATATGAAGTTATGGAAAGACCTTCAGCCCGAATCTTATACTATTGAAGATATTAAGAAGAAAGCTACAGAACTTTATGAATTTGTTGAGAAAAAATAATTAGTTTAAGGGGGACCTAGTCCCCCTTATTATAGCAATACTTAACCACCAAAAACCTTTAAAATAGGCTAAAAATAACCAAAAATGCTAAAAAACCAGGTAAATATATTAACGGTTTTTAAAAATCGTTAAAAAAGGAGAATAACATGGATATTATCAAAAATATTTCAGCATGGATCAGAGGACTTACAGAGATAGGTCTTTCTGTTTTAATGTTAGGCGTTGTGTTCCAGATTATTTTTGGTGCCAACGTAGTATTCCTTCCAATCGACATCCTAGGTAATGTTATCAGTTTCGTGAAAGCATTAGGAAGCGAAGGACTTGTAGGCTTAATTGCTCTGTGGATTCTATGGGGAATCTACAACAAGAAGTAACGAGGAATTCTGAGCTCATCCCTGTCTTATTTCACGATGATCCTAGGCAGGGATTTTTTTCTATGCTCATACTCACGGAAATTATTATGAGAAAACCAATTTAAAAATTAAGAGGAAATATTCGTATGAAAAAACTTATACTTATAGCCTTCTCTTGTATCTTTTTTATGGGGACGATACATGGAAGTAAAAATGATAATGCAGGCGTTATTGGAGTTATGCCTGTTCACGAATTACATTACAAAAAATCTAAGAAATCTATTTCTAAGCACACTGAACCAAGATTTAGAAATACATTTATGTTTTTTACTCCGGAAGAAATTCAATGCCTTGCTATGAACATATACCATGAGGCAAGAAATGAAAGTTTAGCAGGCAAAGTAGCGGTTGTATTAGTTACAATGAATAGAGTAGCAGATGACCGATTTCCTGATACTATTTGCAAAGTAGTCCACGAAGGAAAACATTATTATCATAAAAGATTAAATAGATATTTTCCTAAACGTAACCAATGCCAATTTAGTTGGTACTGTGATGGAAAAAGAGATACTCCGGCAAATAAAAAAGCATATGCATATTCAGTAGCATTATCAAAATACTTTTTGCAACGGTCGATGTCATTTATTGATTACACCGAAGGTGCTACACATTATCATGCAAATTATGTTAAACCGTGGTGGTCAAAACATAGAAAATTTATTAAAACAGTTAGTATAGATTCACATGTATTTTACCGCTGGATTCATAAGCAATAACCAAGGATTTTACATAAATATTTGTATGTTTATATGTGAAGTAACAAAACCTTATGCACACAAAAAAATATTAGCTTCATTAAAAAGTATGGAGTCAGAAATTGTCGGGCAAAAACTTGACAAATATAAATTAACTAGTATAATACAGGATGCGTTAGATCCGGTTAAAGTAGAAGTAGAATTTCAGAACACTCCTAACGTACCTAAAGACGAAATAAATATGAACGCTGGATATTCGCAAGGAATAGACAAATGGAATGATCCAGATATATATGCAACAAATTTAGATTTGTTGTTTAATGATAAACAAAGAACATATAATTTTTCAAAAGGAGGCTTTGATGAATTAGTTGTCAGAATAAATGATGCGATAGGGCACGAAAGAATTCATCAACGACAAGCAAGAAAAAGGAAATTAAAAGTCCAAGGTACACCTTATAAGGGGCCTGGTAAAGATAAAGCAGAAAAAGATTATTTAGGACAACCCGACGAAGTAGAAGCTTTTTCGTACAATATAGCCAGTGAGTTATTACGTCGGCATGATAAAGAAACTATCATAAATGCATTTAGAACGGGTGATTTAAGTATTCTTAAGGATAGTGTAAATTTTGTAGCGTATCTTTCTAGTTTTGAAGATACTAATAACAAAACTATGCGAAACTTAATTAATAAGATATTAAAGTATTTAGAAAATTTAGATTAAGAGGAAACATGCATGTACGAATACAAAGCTCGACTCGTAAGAGTCATTGACGGAGGTACCATTGATGCTGATATTGATATGGGATTTCAAGTCCACATTGATCAACGTATTAAACTTTTTGGAGTTAATGCGCCTGATCCAAAATCCCATGATACAGAAGAACGTGAACGAGGATTAGCATCAAAAAATAGATTAATAGAAATTTTACCAAAAGAAATTATTGTACAAACAATGTTAAACAAACGAGGTAAGTTTGGTAGAATATTAGGTATAGTCATGTGCAAAGAAGAACATGGCGAAATAATAAATGTAAATGATTTAATTATCAGTGAGGGTTTTGCAACAAGATATCCCTCAAATGATGATAAATAAACTTAATAGTATAGGAGTTTTTGATGGAAGCAGGATATATACAACCTCAAGTAAGGGCTTTTGCAGGTGACGGCATACCTCAACATACAACAAATGCATCTGGCGGTCAAACTGCTGGAAGTAATGTTGGTACAACTGATGGTGTTGCAATACCAGGTGTATTTAAATATGAGGTAACTATTACAGGGTTAACAGCACCGGCAACAAATGAAGGAACTATTAATAATCAAACTGTTAGTCACTCTTCTTATACTGTTGCAACAGATGATCAAGCAAAACAAATTGTACGAGGTAATATGCGATTTAATAGTATGGTTTCAAGATTAGGTTCATCAAACCAACTTCATGAATTAACTGTTGAATCGGTTACTGGAGGTGCTACTGGAGGTACTGTCGGAGTTAATGCAGAGATAAAATTTCATGTATCATATTTAGACGAACCTATTTATCAAGTAGATCCTACTGTTACTGGTGCCAATGCAGTAAAACTATTAGCAGCCCAAGGTGCAGGCGGATACGATTTTAACGGACAAAACCCCGCAACTTTATCATCTAGACAATCATTTGGGTGGGATACATCTACTAATAGCGTAATAAATGAAAAAATAGATGCGATCACTTTAAATGCAACTCTAGCAACCGTTCAGGGCTTAATTACAGTAACAGATATTTCCGCTAGTGATGCTGATGTTGCTACTAAAGTAGAACCTTCCGGCACAAATCGCGAAACTGCAACTTCGTTGCCTTAATATATGTTTTTTGGATTTCTAGTTTTATTCACAGCATTATTAATTTCGGGTGTAGCCGCTTGGTATTCTATTGTAGGGCTCATGGCAATTTTTAGTGGCGCCGCTTTAGCCATTGCAATTATGGGCGGTGTATTAGAAGTAGGTAAATTAGTTACCGCAAGTTGGCTTTATAATTATTGGAAAAAAATCCCCGCATTTCTTAAAGTATATCTTACTGCCGCAGTTATAGGTTTGATGTTTATAACGTCTATGGGTATCTTTGGATTTTTATCTAAAGCACACTTAGAACAAACAGCAATGTCCGAAGAGCAAGTTGCCCAAATATCTGTACACGAAGGAAAACTAGTTAGATCTAATGCAAAAATCCAGCGATGGAACGATGACATTGGCAGACTTAATAGAGGCGAAAATGTTAGAGTAGATCTTCTTATTAAAACAGAACAAGAACAATTAAACATTATATATGATAGAATTAAAGATGAAAAAGCACAACTAAAGGTAATAGCCGATGAACAAATTGGGGTACAAGAAAATAAATTAACAGAATATGCAGAACGTACTAAAACCGATTTGGCTTTACTACAACAACGACCAGATGGTAAAATTGATGAGGAATCAGGTAAAACAGAAAAAGAAATAGCAATAGATAAAGTACGTAAAAGAGATAGAGGTGTTTCGTGGGTTGCACGAGATAAAATGAGAAAGATAAGTGAGCAATTACGAAAAGACTTTGATAAAATAGGTAACGATTATGCACCTCAAATTGGAACTATTAATACACGAATACAGGAATTACGACAGCAAGCACAATTAAAAACAGAAGATCTTGATGCAAAAATTATACAACTTGAAGGATTTATTAATAAAGAACAAGATATAGTTGATAACATTAGAGAAGATAAGTTAGTAATAGAACATGCATATAGACAACTTGAAGTAGAAGTAGGTCCTGTAAAATATATTGCAGAATTTATATACGGTGATAATGCAGTAGGTATGTTAGATAGTGCAGTAAGGGCAGTTATTTTACTTTTAATATTTGTTTTTGATCCGTTAGCAGTATTGCTTATCATAGCAGGTAACATGACTATACGTGAAGCAATGGTCGCTCCTCCTAAACTTAAACCTAGAAAAAAAGAAAAAGAACCGGAAATAGATTTAGAAGTAGCAAAAAATGTAGGATTGTCAAAGGAGAACAAAGATGATGCTAGAACTGAACCAGAAGTTGTACAAGAAAGATCGACTCCTGAGCCAGAACCCGAACACAAGTCGGAACCGCCTGCTCCTGAGCGAGAAACTAGAATTGTTGAAGATGTTGTTGAGCATAAAGAGGAAGAAAAGATTAAAGCAACAATCGACGAAGAAATAAAAGAAGTATTAGAAAAAGCAGATCCGGAAGTAAGAGAAGAAGTAGTAAAAGAATTACAAAAAGACGAACAACCAGAAATGCAAACAGTATTAGTTGATAAAACAAATACACCGGTAGTACTACCATTACTTAACAAAGGGAGGGCATTATTAAAATCTTTAGCATCTGGCAAACCAGCAAAAAAAAGCTGGATAGATAATTCACATGAGTAAAGATAAAAGTAAAAGTTTTATTTGTAGTTTTTGTGCTAAAAGCAGAGACGAAGTAAAAAAGTTAATACAAGGTCCAGATGACGGTGTGTTCATTTGTGACGAATGTATTACATTGTCCTTTAATATTGTTCACGAAGAACAAAATGAAATAAACGAACATTATGTTTATACCCCGCAAGCAATCTATGATCATTTAAATGATTACGTAATCGGTCAAGAAGAAGCAAAAAAAATCTTATCGGTAGCAGTATATAATCATTATAAAAGAATTAATCATATAGCAACAGACATAGAATTAGATAAGTCTAATGTATTGTTATTAGGTCCTTCTGGGTCAGGTAAAACATTATTAGCAAGCACAATAGCAAAAATACTTGATGTACCATTTGCTATTGCAGATGCAACTACTGTAACTGAATCAGGTTATGTCGGCGACGATGTTGAAAACTTAATTACAAAACTTTTATACAATGCAGAATATGAAATTGACAGAGCAGAAAAGGGTATTATTTACATAGATGAAATAGACAAAAAAGGTAGAAAATCTGAATCTGCAAGTATTACTAGAGATGTAAGTGGCGAAGGAGTTCAACAAGCATTGTTAAAAATGATCGAAGGCACAGAGGTGCGAGTACCCCCAGGAGGAGGCCGCAAGCATCCTGGGGCAGAAATGGTAGAAGTAAACACTAAAAATATATTGTTTATTTTAGGCGGAGCATTTGTAGATTTGGAAAAACATATTAAAAAAAGAATGAATAAAACTAAGTCAATTGGATTTGGATCTATAGTAGAATCTGATGATTCAACTAATTATTTGAATCATATAGAACCTGATGATTTAGTCGAATTTGGATTGATACCAGAATTAGTCGGTAGAATACCAGTACGTGTAGGATTAGAAGAACTTACAAAAGAACAACTAATACAAGTATTAACACAACCAAAAAACAGTATAGTTAAACAGTTTCAGCGACTATTTGAAATGGACAATGTAAAGTTAGAATTTACAGATAGTGCATGTGAAGAAATTGTTAAAGTTTGTAATGATACAAAAGTCGGCGCAAGAGGATTGCGATCAGTTATAGAAAATGTACTATTAGATGTACAATTTAACTTACCAACATATCAAAAGAAAGGAATAATAAAGGTAGTTATAAATGAAAAAACGATCAAAAAACAACAAGACCCGTTTCTCGTTTACGGAAAGAAACAACAGACGAAGTAATTATATTCATCATCCTATGTTAAGGTTAATAGGAGAAGATGGAGAACAATTAGGAGTCATGGAAACTAGAAAAGCCATAGCCATAGCTCGTGAACGGGAATTAGAGGTAATAGTTGTTTCTGAGAAGGCCGATCCTCCAGTGGCAAAAATTACTGATTATAGTAAATACGTATATAAAGAACAACAAAAAAAGAAGGCACAAGCAAAGCAGGCTCGAGCAAATCGTGTAGATTTAAAAGAGATGCAGTTTAGACCCAAAATCGATGAACATGATTTTATTGTAAAAACAGATAAAATTAGAAAGTTCTTAGAAAAAGGTGACCAAGTTAAAGTAGTTGTTAGATTCAGAGGCAGAGAAAAATATATGTACAAAGAATCTGGCATGGAACTTGTTGAGCGTATTTCAACAAGTTTAGAAAAAGAGTTTGTGTCTACGCCAAAATTTGTCGGTTCTAGTATCGTAGCAATAATAAAATGATTAGAATAGAAGTAAGAAATAATAATATTGATAAAGCAATTAAATTATTAAAAAAGAAAGTTAACGAAGAAGGCACCATAAAAGAATGTAGGGATAGACAATCCTACGAAAAACCGTCAAAGAAAAGGCGCAGACTTAAAGCTCAAGCAATTCGTCGTATAGAACGAAACTTAGAAAAATTATACGAAGGTAAAGAAAAAAATTATTGACATCTTTATTATAGTTTGTTATAATAAAGATAAATAATATGAGGAGAAGATTAATGCCATAGTAGGGGTAATCTTACTCTGTCTTGCTTATAAAAAAGGAGAATATTATGACACATAGACACCTCAATACCGCCAATCTCGGCGACTTTATCACTTCATTAACACCATTTACAGTTGGAATGGACCGTATGATTAGAGACTTAGGGCAGTTTTCTAATTCATATACTGGTTCTTCTACAGGGTATCCGCCCTATAACATCGAGCAAGTCGATGACGGTAAATGGATAATTTCTATAGCCATTGCAGGCTTTAGTGAAGACGATATCGAAGTTTCGCAAAAAGAATGTAATCTTACAGTTAAAGGTAAAATTAAAGACAAAGACGATGAAAATGAATTTGTTCATCGTGGTATCGCTAATCGTTCATTTGAGCGAACATTTCGCTTAGGTCCACATGTACTAGTTAAGAATGCGGTTCTTAAAAATGGCATGTTGACGATAGACATGGTACAGGAAATACCAGAGGAAGAAAAACCTAAAGTAATTCCTATCTCGGCAAGTTAAGCAATTTTATATGCGGCACTATGTATTAGCGCCTTGAGCCCAAATCGAGTGCCGCCTCTAGTCAAATAAATATAAAAAAGAGGTAGTATGTCTGATGTAGAAACTGTAGTTGAAAAAAAAGTTACAGAAAATTTAAATATAAAAGAACCTGAAAAATATCAAGTAATATTTGTTAATGATAACTTTACACCGATGGAATTTGTTGTAAAAGTTTTAATGTCGGTATTTCATCATACACTACAAGATGCGGAAAAAATAATGATAGATATACACGAAAAAGGTAAAGGTACAGCAGGTATATTTTTTTATGAAATAGCCGAGCAAAAGGCAATAGAAACTACCAATCTGGCCAGAAGTAATGGCCATCCATTAAACGTAGAAGTTGAAACAGCGTAACATAGTTGTTGTAGGAAATGGTATTAGTAGAAAAAATTTAGATTTATGGCAACTTAAAAAACAGTATACAGTATACGGATGTAATGCAATATATAGAGAATTTCATCCAGATATTTTATTTTGTGTAGATGATAGAATGTGCAATGAACTCCATGTAAGTGGATACTCGAAAGCACATAATGTAATCACAACTAATAAATATAGTTGTCCGTCAGCGACACATATCAATATAAAAAGCCAATGGAAAAAATGGAATTGTGGTGCGTTAGCATGTTTGTATGCAGCCTCACAAAATCCAGATATTGTATATCTAGTAGGATTCGACATTGTCCAAGAAAAATACAGAAACATCTATGAAGGAACTCTCCACTATCCCGGAAAGAACAGTAAAGCAGATATCAGAGTGGGACTTGCTACCAAAGAGCAACTTTGCTGGACCTTTCATTCCTTTCCCTATATCGAGTTTAGAAGAGTTGGTGGAATGGCAATTAGAGAATTCGAAAGATTTAGAAATTATAGAAGAATAAAAAAATTTAATGCTAAATAATTTTAGGCGGATAAATGACGTCTTAAAAACAGGAAGAGCTGATCTAATCAATTACGTTACTGAAAAGTAATAAACTTGGTCGAGATATGTTTTTAAAAGACAGTAAAGTCCGCCTCACAAAGAATTACAGGATGTGGTAAAGCTCGGTCCGCACTAGACCACCTCTGCTTTAATTAGCATGTTTGGAATTGTCTATCGAGACCGGCGCAGTAATAAGAAACTTACAAAAGTTAGCCTAATCCGGATAAGGGTTATAACAAAATAGTTTCTGTTTGTTCATAATCGAGTATATGGTAATAATACCTCTGATTACATGTTTATTTTTTAATATACTACATGACACGGTATGCAAAATTTAAGGAGAAGCGTAGCTCATAGGGTAGACAAGGAAGAACTGTCGCCGTGTCAACTGAATATACGGGATAAAGACCACTTTTATGCTGTTGTTCATTATCTTAATAGAACGTTAGGAAGGCAGGGTTGGAGAGCCCAAAAGAATACACTTAAAAAATTTAAACAAGGTCGTTCAAATGTTAAGCGTATTTTTTGGTTAACTGACCCTTCCGTTTCTGTAATGCTAAAACTTTTATGAATGCCGTCCTTGAAGAATTATTCAAAGTAATAGATTCCTTTCAAACAAATATCGAAGATGATCCTAATATGGAAACCTTTATAAAAGAAGGACATATTGAAGTGCTCACTCATGATAATGTTTTGTTTGAATTAGATGTAAGGAAAAATAATGACGGAACTTTAAAAAAATCTATAGCAGTTTCTAAAGTAGACGACGACGGAGAAGTCGTAGAAGTCTTCGAAGGTGAAGAGGAAGATATATCAGAACTTATGCCAAATTCAAAATTATTAAATTGACACAATTTTTTGTATATGCTATAATAATACATGAAAAATCATTTGATGGTAGACCTCGAGTCGCTTAGTACTCGACCTGATGCAGTATTATTGACTTTTGCCGCAGTACGTTTTCGTCCTACAGATAATGATGTAGGTAAAGATCCATTTGAAATGGAACATTTTTATAGGCGTATTGATCCTGAGTCTTGCACAAAACTAGGCTTACAGATAGATGAACCTACTATGGAATGGTGGGCCAAACAAGATGACGAAGTAAAAGAAGAAGCATTTGCACCGGAGGATAGATGCGATATTGCAGATGTGCTAAAAGACTTTTACATGTTTTGTAAAGGATGTGATCAGTTTTGGGCTCATGGTTCTATATTCGATATAATGATTATCGAAACCATAAATAGAATACTACAACGCGGCAATCCTTGGAAATATTGGCAAATACGAGACACAAGAACTTTGTTTAGTCTTGTAGATATGAAACTACCAAAGACTGCCAAACATCACAGTTTATACGACTGTTATAATCAAATATTAGGAGTACAGGCCTCCTTTGCTCAATTAGGCTTATGAATGTGGAAACTGTATTTAATTTTATTTGCAATTATTGCTGGTGCTATTGCAGGTAAAATTTTAGCAATACTCTATATATGAATGGGATTCACCATACGGAAAGTGTATTGCTAAAGTAAGACAATTAGGAGATTCAACATGGGAAAAATTTTAATTGCAATAGTAATAGTATTGCTTGTTAGTTTACCAATCGCTTGTATGACGTTACTAGTCGACGAACATGAATATGGATTTTCTTTCGTAACTAAAAAAACACAAGCAGAAGAAAAAAGTAGTGCAATATTTGAACCTAAATATCCTTCCGGTGTAATATATGGATTTATTGAAGGATGTTACTTAGCATTTGAAGATGCACAATATAAATCCGGTGAACTTTGGCCAACTGATTTAAAAGAAATTTGTGGTTGTATGATGGACGGACTTCGAGAAGCAGTACCTGTACAAGAATTTATAAGAGACTGGGGCGGAAACTTAACTCCTGAACAAGAGTCAATAGCAAATATGTTTGAAATGATATGTACTGAACAAATTATAAAAGAAAGATTACAAAATTTAAAGGATCCGGCATGAGCAAAATAATTTTAGGAAATAGACAACCAAGAACATACAAATATAATTCAACAAAAGAATATGTTGATAAATTTCCATGTGCATACAGACAATGGAGAGCAGATAGCCATTGCAATATTATTCATGGATATAGTTTTAGTATGCGATTCTTTTTTGGTACAGACCATTTAGATGTTAGAAACTGGGTAGCAGATTATGGAGGTCTAGGCGAACTCAAACAATTTCTTGATGAACAGTTTGACCATACTCTATTAGTTGCTGAAGATGAACCAGAGATGGAACTTTACAAACAACTAGAAAAAGCAGGATTAGCAAAACTCACTATATTACCAAAACTTGGTTGTGAAGGTCTTGCTGATCAGTTATACAAATATGTAAATGGAGTATTCATTCCAGACATGTGGGGTCCTGGAGAAGCAGAACGACTTTGGTGTTTCAGAGTAGAGGTAAGAGAAACTCAAACTAATATGGCTTACAGAGAAGGCCATAGAGAATGGAATGAAGATTTATTTGACATAGATTAAATATAATTATAGGAGGCCAACATTTAAAGGAGAAATATATGAAAAATAATAAAACTTGTTTTGATGTATCAGTACAAGAATGTATAGAAGCATGTCCTCAAGAAGTAATTCATTGTAGTGTAAGATTATTGCGTGAAACTGTACTGAGTAATGAGCCTTTAACAGAATTAGTCGAACATGCGTTAGACGAACATTGGAGAGATGCATTTACGACAGGATTTAATTATAAATCAGAATCTTATAGAACTAGTTCGGAACAAAGGATGATATGAAACACAAAGAAGATTATGTATCTTTTGGTCCTAACTATGTCACTAGCCAAGTACGGCATATGAAGCAAAAGATGCTTAAAATTTTAAATCGTGTAATTGAAGCACAAAAAAAATATCATGACAGTTCAATTTGCAATAATTGCTTAAATCATATGCGTTATGAATGTGAAAGATTGAGTAATTCATAAAATGATAGAATGAAAATTTATTTGAGATGTAATGAACTATGCCTATATATGAATATAGATGTGATGATTGTGAACAAGAATTTGAACAAATATTAGATTGGCCCGAAAGGACTATACCTACAGACACTCCATGTTCTAAATGTGGAGGGAAAGTTAATTTAAAAATTAGTTTAGGTAATTTTAAATTAATGGGAAGCGGTTGGTATAAAGATGGATATCAATCAAAATTAAAGGTAGAAAATAAAGATGAAATACAAGTAAATATAGTGAAGGAGAATCATTATGGCGTATAATGATCAAGTCATAAATCATTACAACAATCCAAAAAACGTAGGAAGCCTTGACAAAAATGCATCTAATGTTGGTACAGGTCTTGTCGGGGCGCCTGAATGTGGTGATGTAATGAAACTCCAAATTGAGGTAAGCGATGAAGGACAAATTACTGATGCTAAGTTTAAGACTTTTGGCTGTGGTAGTGCTATTGCTTCTTCTTCCCTTGCTACTGAGTGGATACGTGGCAAAACAATTGATGAGGCTATGGAAATCAACAATACAGAAATTGTTGACGAGCTATCGTTACCTCCAGTTAAAATTCATTGTTCCGTTCTTGCAGAAGATGCAATTAAGGCGGCAATAGCAGATTATAAAAACAAACAATAAAGGTATTATGAGTATAATTGAAAAAATTATGTCTTGGTTTGGTGGTAGAGCAGTACCTTCTGCAAATGTAGTAGAAGAAGTAATTGCCGGCACTCAGTTATCTTCTACATGGGAAGCAGAAGAATTGCTTCCAAAAGAAGCAAGAGAGGAAACCAAAGCCAAAGAAAAACCAAAGGCGAAGCCTAAGAAAAAGGCTTCTGCAAAAAAAGCAGGATATACAAAAGCATCTTTAGATAAGATGACCAAAGCTCAATTAATAGAATTAGGTAAAAAAGAATTTAAAATTGAGTTGAATAAAAAAGAAACAAAAATGACTTTAGTAAAGATACTTTTGGGTACCATCAAGAAAGCGAGGTGATATTCTATGCCTCTTATGAAAAATGATCACATTTACGGAAAAAGCCGCTAACGTGGTATTAAATATTATGAAAGAACAAGACGTCTCTAATGATACTTGTGTTAGAGTAGGTGTCAAAGGAGGCGGCTGTTCAGGATTAACTTATACAGTTGATTTTGATGGTAGAAAAGGCAAATTTGATTTAGAATTCGAGTCGCACGGACTTAGCATTTTAGTAGATAAAAAAAGCCACTTGTATATTAAAGATACAGAAATAGACTGGTCAAATAGTTTAAATGATCGTGGTCTAAAATTTAATAACCCTTCAGCAAAAGGATCATGTGGATGCAGGACTTCCTTTATGTACGAACACAAGGAACAACCAGATGACTACAAACCAAGTTGGATGTGAACTTAGGATAACACCTAGAGCCGCAAAAGAATTTGTAGATATGTGTACCGAAGAAGAAAAAGATGTAGAACAATCGTATCTTAGAGTCGGAGCAAATTCAGGAGGATGTTCAGGATGGAAGTATAGTTTAGATTATGACGATACTGCTGATCCGACAGATTTGATCTTTGAGCAATTTGGTGTTAAACTAATAGTAAATGAATACATACTTAATGACATCATAGGTGATGTTGAAGTTGATTATAGAGTCGGCAATTTAGTAGAACAAGGGTTTATATTTAAACGACTTAAATACGAACATGTATGTGGATGCGGTGAGAGCTTTACACCAGTAAAAGATATACCTGCAGACGGTAAACAAAAATTAGGATGGTCATAAAAAAAATTAACCTTAAAAGAAATATATATAATGGAGAAGAATGCAATTAGATGAATATCGAAAATTTGTAGATACTATTACAAGTGATGAATCAAAAGTATATACTGCTTTTTTGCATAGACTAGCAGAATTAGAAGCATCCGATGCACATATGCAAGGTAATATTAATATACCAAGACTATTAACAGCCGCATTTGGTTTGGTATCAGAGGGTGGTGAGTTCACTGAGGTAGTGAAAAAAGTTTTGTTCCAAGGAAAAACTTTAGATAAGGAAATCCGCACAAGATTAATAAAAGAATTAGGTGATGTAGCATGGTATTGGGCTAATGCTTGTACAGCATTAAATGTAGATCCTAATGAAGTATTAGAAATTAATGCGAATAAACTTAAAGCAAGGTTTCCTGAAGGACATTTTACCGCCGAACGTAGCGAAAATAGATTAGATAGCGACGCATGAATAAACGTATTCAGCTTAAACACGATAAACAAAAAATCCAAAAACTAGAACAACGTATCGATGATTTAATAGGAATGAATAATGAGTTAGAAGAACTCATTAAACGATACGAATACGAAGATAAAAACTTTAATGCAAGGTTTCATCATGACTTTGATCAATTCTAAAGGAATATATGACTGAAGAAAAAAAGAATACAGTAAGAATTTATGTCAGCGGGTATGGAGGCGAATTTGTAATGGGCTCTATAACACCCAAACAACATGATTATTGGATGACACTAGGGCAAGACGCATTAGAAGAATATGCTTGGGATGCCTGTGAATATGTAGAAGAAAATCGTATTCCAGAAGATATGGATTTTCTAAGTAGTGAAGGGTGGTATGAATGTGACGACATTGAACATACTAATGGTTGTGGTTTAGATTCTGCATATATCGAAATTGATTGGCCCAATGGGGAAACACATAGAATAAGTAACGTGTATGATATGCGAGATAAATATGAAGAAGTTTCTTGCGATGATATAGGGACAGACTATTGTCATGAAGACGAATTTATGCGAGAAACTGGTGAAATCTACACACAAGCCGGTGATAATTACTGCTATGAAAAAGGCCACTACTTTACTGCATTTAGCAGTGAAAAGGGAGGCTTCTATGATGCCGAAATTGAACTTCCCGAAGGGCATGAATTTGACGAAAGAAGGTTAGTATTTTTTACTACTGACTTCGATGGTGAAGATTGGTTAAATGATATTGGATACATCTTTCCTGAAGATAGCCCAAATGAACCTACTATGTTAGACAATATGGGCGGAGATACAAATGGTAAAGGTTGGGACTGCTCTATGTTTGAAATAACCCGACCAAAAGATAATGAATAAGAAAAAATGGTAATAGATCCAACTATTAATGCAGGAAATCGACATAATGCCAAAGAATATTAAATCCCAGATGGGTATTAATTATACAATAAATAGATATTGGAAAGACTGGGCAGGTTTAGTTTACCTTTTTATCTGCCTAATCGATTTCTTTTTTGCTCCTTTAGTATGGAATCTAAAAATGGAAGAATTCTGCAAAGAAGAACAACGACAAAATAAAATTTGTAATGTAAGCCGATGGGAACCTCATACATTGCAAATGGGTGGAATGTTTCATATTGCTTTTGCTGGTATATTAGGTGTAGCAACTTGGAAAAAGAAGGAAGAAAACGAAGCAACTTGGAAAGATTAAAAAACATAATATATGTCAAATACCGTAACAATTTCTTTTGCTTCGCATTCACTCGGAGACAATATATCATGGGTTCCATATTGTGAAGAATATAAAAGAAAACATAACTTAGAAAAAGTATTTGTAGTTACCCAATTTAATCATTTATTTCAGCCTATTTACCCAGAATTAACATTTATACCTCGAAAAACAAAAGTTCAAGGTAAACATATAGCTATAAATGGTAGACATTTAATGGAGGCCTCTAATTTTTGGGCAGATACTCCAAAAGATATTCCTTATGTTAATCAATTAAGTGTTCAAGGTATAGCCGCTTCGTGTCTAGGGTTAGATTTAAATTTAGATTTAAAACCTAGAATTGCAATACCAGATGAACCAAGACGACTCCAATCTAAATATGTTTGTATTGCGATTCAATCAACTACTCAAGCAAAATATTGGAATAGAAAAAATGGTTGGGAACAAGTAATAAAATATTTAAAAAGAAAAAAATATAAAGTTATTTGTTTAGACAAATATAAAATTTTCGGACACAAACCAAAATGGAATGTAATGCCAAAAGGTGCAATAAATAAAACCGGCGATATTCCACTAGAAGATAGAATTATAGATTTAAAATATGCAGATTTTTTTATAGGTTTAACATCAGGGTTAACATGGCTTGCTCATGCAGTAAATACTCCTATAATTCAAATTGTCGGAGTATCCACTCCAGATTATCAATTTAATACAAATGGTATAGGTTTTAATCATATTGGTAATAATATTTGGAAATGCAATGATTCTGAAAATAATAAAAACATACAAGTAATATATAATGACGATGATAATGTATGTAGGAATTGCCATGCTAGCCATATATTAAATCCTAAAGATTGGTTTTGGTGTCCTGAAAATAAAAATTTTGAATGTACTAACTCTATTAAACCAGAAAGTATTTTTAGAGCAATAGATAATATAATCAAAGAAAAAAATGTTTAATCCGTTTATAAACCTAACTAATTTATCAGATGAAGAGTTATTAGAAAAACGACAAGTTTTTTTAAAAAAACTGAATTTAATACAAAATAGAAATGTGCAGAATCAAATAATTATGATGATAAATCAAATAGAACAAGAAATACAAGAAAGACGCGAAATTGAAAAATTTAAAAATGACGACGAAGACGAATTTGACGATTCTCTATCTATTGGCTAATGTGGTACGATAATTATATAGACAACAACGGCGAAATAATACTTGACGATAAAGCAGTATTTGATTTATTGTATCAAGGCGCTGACCTAACAAATGTAAAGTGTAAACGCTCAGAAGATTTAGAGATATATAATAGTATAATAGATGATTATGATTTGGTCATGCCTAAATTGCAATTTACAAGCAGTACCGAAGATAAAAAAGCATATATACAAAAGTGTTTAGACAATTGGTTCATACAGGACAAATATAAAAATATAAATCCTTATAATTACATACGTGAATTAGCAAAAACACAAGAAGAAATAGATAGAGTAGAATTAGAAATACAAATGTTTGAAGAACGTAATATGAAAAATGTGTTACGTTTTATGATATTTTTTGTAGACTTTATGCGAGAAAATAATATTGTATGGGGTGTAGGTAGAGGTAGTTCTGTTGCTAGTTATTGCTTATATTTGCTAGGTGTGCATAAAGTAAATAGTTTAGCACATAATTTAAATATAAATGAGTTTTTGAAGTGATTTATGGTATAGGTGTAGATATATGTGATGTTAATCGAATAGACGAATTAAATCATGTTGTTGCTATGGTAATAATCGAAAAGGAGATACAATGACAAAAACTGTAAAAGGCAAAGAAATAGATATGGCATCATTAATTGCCTCTAATGATAGAGTTACTGCTGTTGGCAATATCAAAATGAATGCCAGAGGCGATTTGTTAGGTCCAGGCGGAACAATTAATGTACCTAGCGAACAGGTACAATCGGATTATTATAAAAAAGAATTATCTTCAACAAAAGAAGTACAAACTGCTAAAGAATTGGCAGAAAAAGTTTCTAATACTAGAGCTGTTGAAGATAATATTGATTTTGATGAAGGTGCTAGTTCAAGAATTGTTGCTGAACGTAAATTTAAAAGAAATAAAAAAGAATTTATAGAAATAGAATACGCAGATGGTTCTATAGAAGAAAAGGAGGTTTAATGAGTGCAACCGAAATGCTCGGCGCAGGCGGAAAAACGTCTTATAAAATAAAACAAGAAAAAACAGTAAAACCGATTAAAAAGCGAATATTAGGAACACTTTGTGAATATGGTCCTAGAAGATCTAAAAGTGGCATTTTGCTTTTAGATGATAACGGAAAAGAACATGGTATTAGACCTAGATGGTTTCGTGTAAAGGCAATAGGGCCAGATCAAGAAGACGTATCAATTGGTGATTATATTTTAGTAGAACATGGTCGTTGGACATGGGCAATTGATGTAGTTGATGATAAAGGTAATATAACGGAAAAAATTCGAATGCTCGACGAAAATGGAGTTATAGGTATATCAGATGGCAGACCTCGTGAGTTAAATTTGTACGATAACCCATATAAAGAATAGGAGAAATAATGTCAAATACAATAATATATACTCATATAAAATTACCAGATTGTGAGTATTGTCATAAAGCAAAAGATTTACTAGAAAAATACAATAAAGAATATATAGTACAGGAAGTAGGTACAGATTTAGCTCCAAGGGATTTATATAAAAAAATAGGCGGATATCGAGTATTTCCTCAAATTATATTTGAAGGTAATCATTTAAAAAATGGTTATCCGGATTTAGAGGAAATTTTAGGTGAGAAAAAAATTAGTTAGTTTTGCTTGCTCTGATAACGCAGATGATGAACCTTGGCATCAACAACGAGCAAGTGAATTAATGGAAAAATATAAAGATTGGTTTGATAATACAGAATTTATATATAATAAAGATTATAGATATATACAAGCATATTCAAAAACTAAAAAAGATTATACACCTATAAGATTTTATGTATATGCAGATATAGTAAATCTTGAACTGCAAGTGTTATTTAAATTAAAATGGGCATAACAAATGGTAAATTTTCCTATAACAAAAAACCAAATTATAGTTTTAAGTGACAAAAAGTTACGTGAAGTTTTAGAACTCTGCCAGCAAGAACATTCCCGTAGACAAAAACAGTATTTAGAAAAACTAAAAGAGAAGATGTAGACTAAGACTCTAATTAGTTTTTACTCTCCGTAGATACTCAAAACATCCTTAACAGCAGGCTGCCGCTCCACGTGTACTTTCTCAAAAGTTACCGCATCAATATAACTAGATTTATTTTGTTTTAATAACTTTATAAAATCGTACAAACCATTCTCGTCAAATCCTCTATCATGCTGGTTTAAGTCTCCTGTAATAACAACTTTGGACCCTTCGCCCATTCTTGTTAGCACCATTTTCATTTGACTTGGTGTAGCATTCTGCATCTCATCTGCAATAATCCAAGAGTTTTTGAAAGTTCGGCCTCGCATAAAAGCTAAGGGAGCAATTTCGATTGTCCTTTCATCAAACATGCCCTTAATTTGCTGAGGTGACCAGTACTCTTCAAAGACATCAAAGATAGGCCTTGTCCACGGCTCCATCTTCTTTTCCAAAGATCCTGGTAAAAAGCCATGTTGCTCTTCTACTGCAACTGCTGGCCGGGTAATTACGATACGCTCTATGAGCCTGTATTTTAATCGTTGAATAGCTGCTTGAACTGCAAGCAATGTTTTACCAGTACCTGCAGGCCCTACTGATAAGACCATAGGAGTTTTATCATCAAATAATTTATCCAAATAATCTTGTTGTCTATCATTACGTGCATTAATGATAACATCATAAGTTATATATCAAAAAAAAATCGTTGACTTTATGATAAACAGAATAAGTATAATATAAATGAGAGAATTAAATCCAGAAAAAAAACTATACGATAAAATATATTCAGATCCAACTGCACATTCTCATTACGGCCACTGCAATCATGGAAAAGGATGCCTTAATTTACTTCTTGAACATCAGCCAAAGAGCTGGTTAGATGTTGGTTGTGGTTATAATGAATTAATTAAAGAAGTTAGAGAAAATAAATCTATAGAAGATTCGTGGGGAATAGATTTTTCGTGCCCAGGAGCTGACCAAAATTGTGATATTCTAGAACTACCTTTTCTAGATAAGCGTTGGGATTTTATTACTGCATTTGATGTAATGGAACATCTTCTTCCTGAACAGGTCCATTTTGGTTTGAAGGAAATGGTTAGAGTATCTAAGCGATTTGCTTTTACTATTGCTTTTAGGAAAGCCGTTGTTGAGATAGATGGAAAGAATGCACATCCTACAGTTTGGCCGGCAGAAACTTGGACAGAAGAAATAGAAAAAGCCGGTGGTATAATATGGAAAAAATCTAAACCTGGAGGCGGATTTTTCATTGGTGAATGGAAATGATAAGTGGATGTGGCTGAAAGGCAAGGCAACGGATTGCAACCCCGTTTTAT
>CEPZ01066467.1_pt1 | contig 31225 bp, 41 predicted proteins | sample 530461 | NCBI WGS metagenome assembly CEPZ01 (sample SAMEA2620106, study PRJEB7988) | marine metagenome | isolation source: saline water (ENVO:00002010), including
ATCCTGGATGACCGCGTTTACCTCTTCCCGTAGCTGGTGTGAGTCTCGAGCCGCGGCACTGGTGATAGTGTGGTCTACCTTGAGCCCGTTGGGCAAATAGACGGTCACTCGTTGACCCCCCGGAATCACCTCGTAATAGTAGCGGCGACCGTCCGAATCGTGTACGAAATCTTCTCCCCTTACCTCGTCCCGGTCCCATCTTCGTTGGCCAAGTAGAACGGCTCCAAATGCCATGAGTCCCACCACACCGAAGGTAATAGCTGCCCCTGGAGAACGTAGAGACTCGAGGGCAGTCTCGATGAAGGCGGTAGTCGGAGGCTCACCCTGAGTGGGGACATTGGCGCTACCAAGCCGCCCAGCCGTGGGACCACCATGTTCATAGAGGGAACAGGAAAAAGTGGACTCCACCATTGGGCCGTTTCCCCAGGGCATGGGCATCCCCCGCTCCGCTCTCACTTGCCACTTGGCGCACGCCCCTCGCGTCTGCCCACCCAAACAGTGAATCCCTGGTTGACACGCCCCAATGTGCATGGCGTGCTTGGCGAGCTCAACCTCGTCAGGCTTCACCAGGAAAAACTTGCAGGTTCCGCACTTCCCCTTGCTGTGGGAAGGCCCAGCCTGTTGACGAGAACTGCGGCGGGAAGTTTTCTTTTTCATTAGAGCAATCCGAAAGAAGTCATAACGATGTTGTAGGCTTTGAGAACGTGGCGCTCCTTGACCTTGTGTCCCTCTCTTCCTAAGCTGGGAATCAACAGTACAGCAATGGTGCCCAGCCAAATTCCCACAGCGATGTGCGAAGTTCCACCGAATTGGCCCTGGGGATGAAGGCCTCCAATGTGACGCTCATGTCCCTCTGGTGGAATTGTCATCAATACCTCAACCATCGCTCACCCCAGCTTTGGCAAGGTACCCCAACGCCAAGGCGCGTACCGTGAAATCCGGAACTACCGAAGAAGAAGGCAATCTCAAATCTCGGTAGGCCCCGACGAGAGCTCGCCCGAATGACGCATCCATACCAATCACAAGCTCGATCTCGTCTCGTTCCTCCGGGACCACAAAACTCGCCCAGGTTCCCGAAATCGGCGCGTAGCTCCACCCAAGGTACTCGCGCAACCCTCCCATCGTATCGACGAAAGAAACCTCGTCTTTGGGAGTGAGGGAATACCTGGCCTCCAGGCCCTTGGATCCTCGACGTACCCCGGACAACTTTGCAGTTGCCAGCGTTCCAATCGCAATTGGGCCCGAAGGGAAGATGTTCATTGCATGGCCCTGGCAATATTGCGCTTCAAAACGGAACCCCTGAGTCCCGTTCCCTTGTGAACTGGGATGAGACGGACGCGAGCAGCGATGGGGCTCCCCTGCATGGCCCTGGACCAGACAGGCATAAGCGGTCCCGCCGCTACCAGTCCAATCGTACCGTATCGGTCGCCTTGGGTGTCGAGCCATGCGCGGAGTCGAACCACGGACTCCCTTCTGGCCTTTCTCTCTGGAGTCATGGCCGAGACACGCAGGATCTCCGGATTGGCGATGATCTCCCCTTCAGACATGATTCCAAAAGGAGAAACCAGGGAAAAAATATCCACAGCCCCCCGATGACCACCTACGAGATCTTCATAGGGTGGAGCTCCGGGAGAAAACTGCTCGAGGACAAATGGGAGCACCAGCGCCTTGCGTCTGGGAACTAGGCCAAGAAGGAAGTCACGACTCATCCCCTCTTATTCCGGAACTTCGTCTGGAATGTAGCCAGACGATTGAATCTGAAGCCGTTCCCTACCTTCACTCGTCTGCCCGAGCTTGGTAGCAGAGAGCTTGACCTGGGCTCCCTTTCGAGCAGACGCGCTTGGAACCGCTGGGTTACCGAAGACCCGATCCTCGATCATCTCCGCAACCAGGTTGCACGAGAATGGTAGCGCTAGTGCACAACCCGCGGGAAGAGCTTGGGAGCACCAGTATTGGACCGTAACCGTCACACGCGAGGAAGAGCCCACCACTGGGTTGTCCTGAAAACCCGTAAAAAATCGAGAGAAACGCCTACGGAAGGTTCTGCTTGGAACCTGGGCAAACGGCCCCGACCCTCCCAATCCAAACGTCTGCCCCTGGGCGCTGCTTCGGAAGATAGCAAACGTCGCGGCGTCCATGGCCTGGACGTCCTCAGTCACAAAAAGCTCTGCACCATTGTAGACCTCCAAATTTCGAAGAGAAACCGGGATCTGACCCAAGAAGGGGATGGGCGGCGGTCCAGGCGCATCTCCAGTGAATGGATAGGTTCGTTCCCAGTTCGTCTGAATGCCGAGGATCCTGTACCTCCCGTAATCCAGAATCCGGGTCGTGAGGGGAATCTCCAGAATCCTCTGCCCCGCAACCAAGGCAAGCCTCGTAACCGGACAATCCCCCGGCTCCTCGATTCCAGCTGCAACCCACTGGTTCGCTGGGTCCACAGCATAGAACGGAATCCGGACCAATCGACCAGGTCCAGGAGGAGACTGGGCCTCAAACTGTAAACCCCCCACTCCCGAAACCAGAGCTTGGTTGATCTTCTCGTTCCTGACAATCGCTACGGATGGAAAATAGTTCTTCTTCGAGGGGAGCTTTAGCTTTCCTTTCGAGGTTCTTTTCCCCCGCGACTTTTCGCCCTGGTATTGAGCGGAAACCTTGGCCTCTCTCACTATGACTTTGAGTTTCCGATCCATCTTCTTGATGATGGGTTCGAGCTCCTCCTGTCTCTTTTCAATGGCCGCCTGGCGTTCGGGGGTCGCCGTCTCCCACTCGGTACTCAGTTCATCCCATTCAGCTGCGATGAGGTTCCGCTTGTATTCGAGGGTTGGACCCTTTCCAATAATTCCCAGTTCAGCGAGTCGCTCTTTGTCCGCGAGTTTCTCCCAACGGACCTTCTCCCGAAGCATCCGTTTCTTCCAGCGTTTCTTCGCCTTGGGATCCTTCTCATTCTCGTACTTCGCCTTGTAGAGGAGATACCGGCTTTTTTTCTTTTTGGCGTTGTCCTTGAGCTTGTCCAGCCATTTTTTACCGTCGCCACTCGCAAGAAATTTCGCTGCCCCGGCCCCACCTTTCGCCAGCGCAAGAACAGTAGTTATAGCGATCCCCACCTCATCTTGTGACTGTTGGGGACGCAACTGAGAAGACGAGACGTATTCGCCCCTATTTGGAGACGGTGAAAGTGACCGCAGAAAATCTGGCTTGTAGGGAGCCATGAGTAACCCTCAATGAAGAGGGCTTAGGCCCCAACGCGTGCTGCCCGTAGTCTCGCACCCAGGCGTTCCATCTGGTCACCAACGGGACCTAGAGCATCCATAGTACGCTCCTTGCCCACATAGGCTCCGACTGCGTAGACTCCACCGAGAACCAAGAACGTCTTGAAAGGATGGGCCCACATAGCGGAACCCAGTTTGGGCTTGAGCTCGAATCCGGCTGGGGCGCCGTCTTCACCGAAACGAATGATGCCACGTCGCAGTCGTGCGTCACGCTGAACATTCGACTGAGATACCAGGCCGGGAGGAGGACCGATTCTGGAGTGGGTCCGCTCGAAGTGCTGACGTTGAGCCCGCTCTGCCTTCCGCTCGCGCACCCGACGCCAGCCTGCGGCCTGCTGACGTTGCTGGTTACGCTGGGCGGCGGCACGCTTTCGAGCGGCTACCCGTTGGCGTCGAGCGTTTTCAGCCTGAATCTGTGGACGGGAAGCCTGACGCTGTTGACGGGCTGCCTGGCGCTGTTGGCGTCGAGTCGCCTCGGTAATCGCCCGAGCCGCGGCCTGCTGACGGGCGACCTCTGCCTGGGGCGTGACGGTACGAATTTCACCCGTGGGGTGACGGCCCGCTCCACGACGCCGACGACGGCGCCTATACCAGCCCGACTGTTGGGGCTGGGCGTAAACAGTGGGAGTAGAGTAGTACACGGGCTGGGCGTAGGAAGTAGCCTGCCTGGTCTGGGTGCTCTGGCCGCGAGCCGCGGCAGCCTTTCGGCGCAAAAGCTCTTCAAGCGCAGCCTTGCGAATCTTCTTGCGACGCCACCGACCCGTGATCAACTTCTTGAGCTTGGAAGTCTCGAGATAGGGAACCTGGCTGAGTCGGACACCAAACTGGTCCTCACCAAACTCATCGTCAAGACCCATGCTGTCGAGGTCAGCTTCGAGATCAGCGAAATCCGACTCGTCGTCGTCTTCGTCATCGCCCATCATCTCTTCCCATTCATCGATCTCTTCTTCAGCCAGGAGCTCCGCGATCTCGTCGTCCAGGCCCCCGGCGCCGAAGTCATCTTCGTCGGCAAAATCATCGTATTCCCCGAGACCGAAGAGATCCGCATCCGGATCTTCGAACTCAGGCAGGTAGGAGGCGTAGGGAGAAAGAGACATTTGGTTTTGCTCCGCAAGAAATGATCATGATCGATACGACGAATCTACTCTATCGCGTTTCATTCGTCTTGTGAAAGGCCCTCAAGTTCAATCGAAGCGCGACGACTGGCCAGTCGACGTTCAGCTCTACTCGAAAGGCGAAGTCCAACACCCTGGCTGGCCACCTTTCGAACATTTGGAAGAAGTTCTTCAAGAATCTTTCGGTCGTCATCTTCCAAGGCGTGTTCGAGCCTCAAACGAAAGACGTCGCCCTGCACCAGCTGGCGCTGAATCATCCATCCAAGAGCCCCCAAAACTGTGACGCCACCCAATACACCAAGACCCACCATCACGAAACCACGCCTTCTGGCGTTTTCCTCAAGATCGGTCTGAACCTCGTCCCAAGTTTCCGGAACAACTGAAGCGGTAAGCCCCTGTTCCTGGAGCACCTGGTCAAGATCGAAAGCCACCCTATCCCCGCCTAGAAGTAGCCCACCATACTGCACCACCAGCGACCGCTACCAGCGCCACTGCGCCAAGAATCAGAGGCGCATTGCTCTTCGCCGCCACAGGGACCATCGCGGCCTGTTGAACCGGGGGAAGCGGAGCCAGCGCGGCGGGAGGAGGAGGAAGTGCCGCAGCGGGGGGAGGCGCCATTTCCTGAGTCGCCTTGGAAAAGAAGGTCTTGAACTTCTGCCAGGTACGCTTCCTCTTCTCTCGCTTCTCGGCTTTCTCGGCCGGCGTGGCCTCTCCGTACCAGTCCTCGTCATCATCCAGGCCAAATTCCATCGCAAATTCGTCGTCCTCATCCCAGTGCCGAGGAGATGAATGAAGGAGATGGTCGTAGGCCCCATAGGTGTGAGGAATCCCCGCGTGACTACGCGAGCCATGGGAGGGAGAGGCGTGGCGAGACATAAGGGTAGCGTCCTTTGGTCGGATCAATCGGTTTGGATACACAGATGGCTCCACGTATGGTTGGGGTTGCCACGCCATGGCCCGCCAATAAGCATTGGGATGCTCGGGCGGGTAGTGGACCACCGGGTAGTGAGAGGGAGGTCTATACTTGGGAGGGGAAACTGACATGGATCAATACCCGGCCTCCAGGTACCCCAGTTCCGCTTCGAGATCGTCGAGCTCCGCTTGGGAAATGGCTGCATCAATAGTTCCTGGAGGAAGCTGGCCTGGGCCCTTGAGAAGGTTGGCCTGTTGCGCCGCTGCTGCTTCTCGACGCTGCCTGTCGTAGGTAAAGAGAGTGTGTTCGGGCGCATCTTGGGGAGCGCACGAGTAGGACCCCACTTCCCTTCGAATTGAATTCCATGCCTCGGGGTGAGACTGGGCGGTGACTAAGGTCTTCCTTCCCGAAGGAGACCACACCGTGACCTGGTTTCCGTCACGGTAAAGATCGTAGAAATACCCACCCTTGCCAGGCACATGCCGCCTGTTCATCACCGATCCCCTCTGGGCTTCAGGAGTAGCGTTCCACCCACCGGGACAAACAACTTCTGGAGGCATGTGAACGGGACCGCGGTGACACCGATAGGTTCCCACCTCAGCGCTGATGGCGTTCACCATGGAGCGTCTCCGCACTTTCTTTCCAATGGCGCTCTCGTGCCCCGGAGGAGCATTTACAACGAAGATCTTTCCGCTCTCATGGAGTCGGTATCCCCAGCCTCCACGTCCAGGAACTTCACGCCAGGGATCCTCCCTGCCCCCCGCTTGCAGTCGACGATCTCCGTCTTCAATGTATACGCCGTCGCCGCTACAAATTCCAAGATCTGGCTGTCGAGAAGAGCCAAACTCGTCCTCGAGCCATCCCATTTCAGCCTCAAGTGAGGCGAGGTCCGACCCCATACCCGATACAGCAGGCGCGTGGCCACCTCCTGCAGGACCAATCTCAGATGTGATGGCTTCCCACTGGGGTCCGCTCGTCAACACGGCTCCAGGGGTGTGACCCCGGGGTGCTTCAACGATTGTGATTCGTCCGCTGGGCTCCTGAAGGTAACTCCACCCACCGTGCCCACTGACGTATCGGTGTCCAGAATCCGTTTGTGAGTTCTGGAGGGCTCGCGCTGCACGCCTTCGAGCTAGGCCGCGTTCATCGCGATCAGAAAGACCTGTTCCGGGACCATAGGTGATGGGAGCGTCAGGGATACCCTCGAGATCGAATTGAGGTGGTCCAGCTGGAGGAGTCAGACCATGACGTTCAGCTCTACGGGCGGCAACTGTTGCCTTTCGCGCAGCTCTAGCGGCCTGTCTCTGTGCTTTCTTCGCAGCCCGCAGAGAACTGCGAGACTGGGAAATATCTGGAGCAGCCGATTCACTAGCTTGGCGCAACGCCGCCCGTTGATCGGCCTGTGCCTTTCGCAGGGCTTTACGCTCAGCCCGCATCCTTGCACGAGTCTCACGCATACCCGGACCCCGCTCTTCACGAATACGCTGGCGTTCTTGACGAAGCGTCTCTTGCTGTGAACGCAGCTGTGTCTTGGCTTCCCGAACCTGCGGTCCATGCCTGGAGGATTCAGCGCGGGCTGCCTGAGAAGCGCTCCACTGGGTACGAATAGCGGTACCTGTAGCCTGGGCTCCCTTCTGGATTCCTTTGCCTGTGGCGCGAGCCACCTTGGCTGTCCCTTGGCCCAGGTTCGAGAAGAAGTTCTTGATGGCATCCCAGAAACCAGCGAATTCATCGCCCTGACCATCGGGAATACTGGCGCCATAGGTAGCCGCACGGCGTACAAAGAATCCCAGGTAAGGCTGACGCTCTCCAACTGCCTCGGCCCCAAAATACAGACTTGGGTCAGGACGAGTCTGAGGGTAGCCGTAGTTCTCAATGTAAGAAGCGCCCGCAGGAGAACTCAACAGAAGGGAATCTTCCGATCCTGGGTAGGCATCTTCCTTCGTCGCTTCGTCCGGCTGCGTCTGCATACCGGCACTCTCGAGCTTCCCTTCGAGCTTGTCGATACGACGCTCGATTCTCTCCCGTCTACGTTCCCGGGTGATGTATGGGAGCTTGGCTTTGAGCCTCGCCAAACGACGACGAATGCGATTCGCCCGCCTGGTGCTCATTCCATAGAAATCTATCGCCGCAAAGAGGTCTGCATCGAGGGCCTCTCCGAAGGCCTCTCCCATGTTCTCTCCCATCTCCCGAAGCCACTCCTCTTCCTCGGCCTCTTCTTGGGCATCCAGGGCCTCCTCGTCGGGGAGCGCGGCTTCCTTCTTGACCTCGGTATCCGCAGCCTCTTGTTCGTGGGCCTCGGCTTCAGCTTCGACAACCTTGGCCTTTGCCTTCCGCGTCTTTCCGATCTTCCCCTTGATCCGCTTGATTGCCTTTTCAATCTGCTGGACTCGCATCTGCAGCCACTTCACCCGAAGACCGGACTTTCCAGCATCCTCGAGCTCTCCAAGAGTCTTCTCGGCCTTCCGTAGCCGCTGCTTCTTTCTCTTCAACCGCTGGCGAAGGGTAGCCTTGGATACCTTGAAGATGCCGTAACAATCGTCGAAAGCAAACCCACCGAAAACGGCTTCAAAGTCGCCTCCCAGTACATCGGCTGCCACACCGATCTCGTCGGCACCCATCAATGGTGATTCTTCAGCTTCGTCGGAATCATCTCCGAAGTTGTAGGCGCTTGAGATCATCTTCTGGGACAAGGCCTCAAATTGCTTTCCGAGCACTCCGGAAGAGGTCTTGTCCTTGTAGGCGTACCAATTGAGAAGACTCTGTTCCTCGGGGGAAACGTACCCGAAAGCCCCCTGGTGAGATTCTCGAACGGCGCGAATGACCGAACTCTCAAGGCGCTTCGCGTGACGATCCTCGTCTTCCGCAGCCAGGACGATCTGTTGGGAGAGCTGATCCTCTCCCATGACAGCCGCCTTAGCAGCCTTCTTCTTCAGTCTCCCAGCACGCAAACGATGAACACGCGCAGCCCCAAGGAAGCTGTTTGCTTCCCCCACAAAATCGGCTGCATCGGGGTTTCCCCGAAAAGCAGCGTCCTCAATGACCAGAGCCGCAAGGGTGTCTCGGGCCGCGTGTTGAGCCGCGTCCCGAGCCACCTTGTGCTTGACTCCAGTGAGAGGATTGACAGCAGTCACGAGTGCCATGACTTCACCTCACACCTAGAGTTGAACTACCACCAGCGATTGGCCGAGGCCTTCTTGCGACTACGAGTGGACTTCCGCTTCGTCGTCTTCCGACTCTTGGGCTTGGCATCAACCAGCTTCGAGCAGGCCGCCTTCTTGGGCGCACCAGGTCCGCGAAGCTGCTGACCCTGCTTGGTGTTCAGAAAGTTGCACACAGCGGTCTGCTGAGTGCGGGTCATCTTCTTGAAGGGCTTTCCGGCCCCACCAGAGATCTTCCGCACGGTGCCGGGGCCCGTGGGACCACCGCCAACAGTGAAAGACTTGACCCGGTATCCCTTGGACAAGAAGTAGGGCTTCTTGCTCTTCAGGCTGATCCCGCGGTAGGTGGCCTTCATGCCAAGCGCTGCCGCCTTGCCCTTGCCCTTGCCGCGACGAGTCGAGGCACGAACACCCTTGTACTTGGCGAGGAAACGCTTGTACCTGGTGTGAGCGTCGCCGGTCTTGTAGTCACTCGGCTTCTTGATTCCACCCTTGGCCTTGATTCGGCCACTGGCGATGGCACGAACGACCTTCGCTGCCCGCTTCTTCCAGGAGTCAGGCACCTTCTTCACGCTCTTGCGCTTGCCCTTGGCCTTGAGGCCGACGTAGGCTTTGCGAGCCGTCTTCCTGGTCTGGCCCTTTCGCGTCGAAGTGCGCTTCGCGGGCTTCTTCGCAGAAGCCGCCTTGGCCTTGCTGTAGATGATGTTGAGCTGAGCAACGGTCTTCTTCTGCAGAGATGCTTTCGCCTTGGACTTGTCCTTGGTGTCACTCATCCGCAGAATGGCGGTGATCAGGCCGGCTTTCTTAGTGGGTCGTTTCGATGGCACTGTGGCCTCCAGATTGGTTTTGAAAGTGCCGCGTTACGAGAAAGCGGTCAAGGGAATGAAGTCTTCTATCCGATTTTCAGATTTTGGACGAGGGAAACAAGATCATCCCGACGCGTACGCGTCAAGATTCGATCGGTAGGGTCTACAGAGGAGTCATGTTCAGCAAGGTAAGCGATGAGCTCGGCCTTGGTGGCGGTCTCGAGAAAATCGTCGCTCGGTCCGGACGGAGCCGGAAGCGCCTTCGCTACAGTCGAAGCGTTCATCGCCGCTTGTTGAGCCATCATGGCTACCCGTGAAGCGGCTGGACCGGGACCTGTAGAAATCGCAAGCGCACCGGGTGCTGCCTGGTTCGGTTGAGACTGCTGGGAATTTAGTGCTGCTGCATTCTGCTGGATGAGAACCCGCATATTCGCTCTGCTCATTGGGAAATCCTTGTGATCAAAAGAGTGGCCAGTGCTGTAGTGCCTACCCCTACCACTCGTTTTCCTCGGGGGGTAGACATGAGTTCAATGGCCTTTGTGGCCTGGGGAGCCGCGCTTCCAAAAAGAAGACCCATTACCACGTCCCGACCCCGCGTATCCTTCCTTTGAGGAGGAGCTTGACGATTCGACTTTCGAATAGATCGGGGACGATACACTGTGGGTGACTCCTGGAACCCATCAACCATAGCAGGATTCGGGTACCTTTTGGCAACCCGGTACGCACGTTGTGCACGTTGACACTGCGGATCCACGTCGCCATCCAGAACTCTCTGGACAATCTCGTGGCTTTCTCTGATGGTTTCTGGGGTTGGCATTGGGATCAATAGTAATAGTTCGAAGAACCGTGTTCGGCCTCAACGGTTTCAGGAGAAGCCAGCTTGCGACGTTGCGGCGCAACCTTCCACATTGGGTTTCGCCAGATGTGCTTCAACTTCTCGAGAAGATCTTCACTCGGGGAAGACTTGTACTCCTGGAGAGTCATCTGGTAGTTGCGTGCCGGTCCCGGCCTGCCGCTCCCACCAGCACCACGCTTGCTCGGAACTGCCTGCGTAGTCACGGTAGCAGCTGAAGCCTTGGAGCTTGGCGGGCCCGAAGAGGAGACACCCCTCCGACTCTCAAGACCAGACTGTCGCTTGGAAAGACGAGCTGCTGTCCTGGTGTCCCGGCGCGTCTGCCTGCCCGACTGCCGAGCAGATCTTCGAGATTGACGCGATGATTGACGAGAAGACCTTCGAGACTGACGAGCTGATTGCCTTTCCCCGCGGCGACTCCTCCTGGCACTGCGGCGAGCCCTGCCTCTGGCGCCACCAAGTCCATCGAGATCCCATCCGAGATCGTCATCATCGTCATCGAAATCATCATCTCCCATCATGTCCTCGATCTCGTCCATATCGAAATCTTCGATACCCGATCGTTCAATGATGTAGGGACTGAACAAGTCGTCCACCTGTTCCACGGGACTCATGTAGCTCATTGCTACGTCTGAATATCCCTCGGGACCGTAGTCGGACTCTTCCATCATCTGCGCATAATGCGGATCCAGGGCGAGAGATCCATAGACCTGGTCTACATCTTCCTCAACCATTGCCAAAAGTTCAGGATCTATCCCCGCAAGAATGTCCTCGTCATCGTGTCCCAGAGCCCCCTCTGCGTAGGGGTTGTAGCCCGGAAGCGCCCCTTCCTCATCTTCCATTTCGATGTAGGGATTGTAGAGGTACTGACTCATGTTGGACGAACCATCAGCAGCAGTGGTAAACGCTGCCCTACGGTGTCCAGCTTTGGACTCGAGGCGAGCAATGCGCTTCTGAAGGTTCTTGATCCGGCGGTCAGCCCGACGCGTCTTCTTCCCAGCCGCCTGGCGCATCTGCTGCCTCTGACGAAAACTCGCGAGCTTCGTCTTCAGCCGAGCAATGCGAAGGTGAACAGGGAGAGTCGAGGCCCCTCCAGCGCCCTTGGCTACGGCTCCCGCGCCAAAGGATTCCTGCCACAACGGCTGACTGTCAAAAGTCAAGGACATGAGATATGGATTTTGAGTCTGGTGGGGCATTTCAGTAGACCTCCGGGCCTACCCTCCTCGGAGGGGGAAAGGGTGGATCATCGCCGTAGGGGAAATCGTCCCCCATATAGCCAACCGATGGACAGCGTTGCTGATATCCGCTGGCATCAGTGTAATGGGTGTTCGGAGGGCTACACGGATCAACGGGCGCAGACTGGACCGGGGGGACCTGGCGAGACCGGGAAGGCTGGCGCCGACGCCAAGGACCTCTTGGATGCTGCTGCATGGGAGTCTGCGGCACCTGTCTCGAGCGCTCCTGCAGTCCTTCAGATCGTTGCATCCTTGTGCGGTTTCTTTGCCGAAGCTCCTGGCGGGCGGCTCGTACCAATTTGGACGACCTTTGGCCTCGAGATCGAGCAAGCTGCTGAAGATTCGATCGGTTCATCCGCGGGATACCGTAATAAAGGCGTTTTCGCTGGTTACCGGTCAACTTCCCGCGCTGCGTAATGAGCTGGGAAACGGTGTACTGGTACTGTCGCCCGTATTCATCGTCACCCACGAAATCCTGGGGCTCGGTATGCTGGGCCACCTGGGACAAGGCCTCTTCGGGGGAGTAGAAATGCTCCACCTGGTGAAGATCGGCCGCGAACACATCGAGCAATGTCGGGTCTCCAGGAACTTCGTACCCAAGCTCGGCCCCGTAGAGAGCCACGTCGCCCTTGACTGCATCCGTGTGTACCGGACGCTTCTTGATAGCGATCACCAACACGGCCGGACCTTTCTTCTTGGCTGTCTTGGGACGAACCCGTCCGTAATCGAGACCAACGCTGTCCGACTTCCTATCGAAAATCTTGTCGATAGCGGAGGCCTTCTTCGCAAGCCGTTGGAGAGTTTGCTGTACCTTCCCCGGGGATTCTCCTTCCGGAGAAGCCAGAAGTACCTGGATAGCCTCGTGAGTCTTCGCTCTTACCTGGGCGTGGGTCTTGTCGGTTTCCTCGGAATCTGGGTCTTGCGCTGCGGACGTCTCCTCGACAGCTTCCTCAACCTCCCCTTCCTCGTCTTCCTGGGCGAGATCTGCATCCACTGAATCGAGCAACTCGTCAACATCAGCGCCAAATTCATCGAGCTCGTCACCATCTCCATGATGGGCGGGTCCCGAAGAAGCCAACGCACCGAGTTGCGACCTCGAAGCCTTCTTCGCCAAGCGACGTTTCTTCTTATTGGGACGACGACGGCGCCTGCCACTTCCCCCCAGAACATCGGAATCATCGTCCATCGCGAGAACATCTTCTTGACTCAAGTCAATGCCCCACGCATCCACATCGTCACCAAAGACAAGCTCCAGCTCCTCGTCAGCGTTTCCGTAGTAGTCGTGTTCAATGTCTCCATTGAGGTAACCCACGGTTTCGGCCCGAAGGTCGGCTACCAGGTCTTCCTGTGAATCGCCGTAGGCACCCGGCATTCCAGACCACACATTGGCCATCTGCTGCTCGAGAGCACGCTGGTCCATGTGGTAGGCCTGTTGCTGCAACCGCTTGGCGTCAGCCGAAGCTGTCGCGGTGTACTGTGGCTGCTGGGGATAGGCTGGCAGAGCAATTCGCGAAGGGAGTTGGCTCTGCTGGTAGTAGGGATCCTGGTAGTAGGGATCCTGGTACTGCTGCTGGTAAGGCTGCTGCTGCTGCATGTAGACCGGACGATCTTTGTAGACCGTCCGCGTGCGGTAGACAACCTTGGGAGAGGTGGTTCTCCGTCGAGAAGAAGTGGACTTCCGATAGGCCGCCGGAACCACGTACTTGCTCTGTGAGGGGCTCTTGATTCGGTAGCGGACGTATTTCTCAGGACTCGATAGCCCCGAACGGTCGACACCCTTGCGGCCCATCTTGTCCCAGATCTTCACCAGGCGCTTGAACTTCCGGTCGCACTTCTTCACCCGCGACTGCAATCTCTTCTCTTTTCGCCAGCGGATTCCAGAGCCCTTTCCGGCAGCGAGGAGCTCACGGCAATGCTTGAACCGCGACAGAACCTTTCCATAGCGCTTTCGGATCCGGGCCTGGCGTCGAGCGCTCACACCGAAACCATCCTCATCATAGCCAAGCTCGTCTTCGAGCTCATCAAGTTCCACTCCGATCTCTTCTCCACCCATCTCTTCGAGAAGGTGATCAAGGCTCGGCCCGTATTCAATCCCTTGTGGGTGAACGACGTAGTCGGAACCCAGCAAAGCTGTGACTTCTTCGCCATTTAGAATTCGTCCAGAACTCGTCGTCGCACCAGGCTTCACGATGACAGTTTCGCCATAAGAAACCAGGTTGGTTTCAGGGAACACTCCATCCACGGAGAGCTTGCCAGCGATCGCTCGAACATCGGCGGGTTTCATTTGGCTCATTGCACGCTCCTCGAGGAACAAATCGAGTTTACACTAACCGGTGCAGTGAAGGAATCAAAGGCCACGAAGTTCACAGACGAATTTGGTGACCACATTGCATGAGAAGGCACCCCAAAGAGCGGGCACTCTTTCCCCGGCATTGGCGGCCCGAACGAAGGTAGTAGCGAACTGTGGGATCTGGAATGTGATGTTACACGCGTTCTCGGGAACCATGTGGTCACACCCCTCCGGAAGGTTCGTGTTTACACCAGCTACAGGGTAATCCAGGAAGTTGACAAGGCGCGTACGTCCAATCAAATCCAACGTCCAGGAGAAAAACAAAACCATCCCCGCGGGAAGTTGGCTAGTTATATCCGCGGTGACCACTTCCCAATTTCCTACAGCGAGCTCGGCAGAAAGCCCCTGGCCCACCTGGAACACCCGCGTCGTAACGCCACCCCACGCGTTCCCGCATTGCACTTCAATGGTTACCGAATCTCCGACGTTATTGACAGCAGCCCCCGTGCACGCAATCGAAAGCGTCTTGGGGCCAAACCCAGGCTCCGACATGGGTGGACGCCCACTCCAGATGCGGATCCGTTCCCCTTGCGAGGGCCCACGGAATAGACCGCCCGTACGCACCCCACTTGCGAGTTCCGGTGCTGTAGTGAGGGGGTATCGTGCCATTTATCCGTTTCCTTCCATTCCAGCGGCCCTGCTAGGATCCAAGTATCCCCACTTCTTCGTGGCCACCACGACATGGTACAACTTCGGCGCAGACTGGTAAACGTAAGTACGGGCAGGAATTCCATTATAGAGAAGCTCGGCAGCTACAGCAGAAGAGAGATCTTCACAGTCTGCCCCAAAACCATCCTGGACGCCCTGCATCACTTCGCGCCAACTCTTCCAATGTTCTCGAGGGTCAGCCCTTCGGTATCGAAGTGCTCCGGATTGGATGGCCTTGATCACGGGGTAGTGGCCCTTTTCCCCTTGAAACGTCTTGTCCATCTGGGCGAGATTGACGCTCACCAGGCCATCGAGCAAGCTCGCCGCCTCGGGAGTTCGAAGGTCGAAGGTAGGGTTCACGTCGTCCCCACCTGGAGAGTTCCATCTGTATGGGGGAGTCGTTCGAGCGCAGCTCCACGAGCGTAGGCTCCAGCCAGATGCTGGCCATACTGCTCATCGGACAAGACCTCCGCAATGAGGGAACAACTGAAGGTAATGGAGGGAGCGAGCGCAATCGCCGCTCCAGCTGGAAACGTCGAAAAGGTCGCCGTGATATCCACGAAAGCACTCTTGGTTCGCTCCAAGAGCGGATACGCCCGCAAACCTGCAAACTCGGGAGTCACCGAATTGAACGCGGCCGTGTCCATCCAGTCATGTTGGGGGAAGAGATTCGCTGAACCGTCCACATGGAGATCCTTCGCCAAAATCCATGGTCGACTTGAAGCGCCACCCCCGGCTGCATTCGGGGCAGCCAAAAGAGATTGCTCCCGTGTGGTTACCTCGAACCCAACGACTCTACACTCAGCCCACGCCAACACCGGAGTAGTAAGACGGATCGGCGGCGCAAACTGCGTTCCGTTCGCCACACCCAAAATAATCAGCGGATTGAACGCCGATGGAAGGAATGGACCGGCTGCTGTTGTCACTCGAGGGAGGGGGACGGCCGGAGCATAGCCAATCGGAAGCGTCAACATATAGAAGGGGATCCTGACCAACCTCCCGATACCCGGAGGAGCCTGGACCTGGAACTCCTCGGACCCTACGCCCTGGGTTCCCGCAACGTTCCCTCGGTCAATCCACTGCTGCACGGTGGATTCTTCCACGCCGAGCTGCGCGTTGATCTGATCGAGCTTGCGAGCCATCCGCTTGCGCCGATCTTCGTCCACGACGGGAAGGAGCGCCTCAATGCGCTTCTTGCGATTGAGTAACCGCTTTCTCTTCTTCTCCGATAGATCGGAACCTTCAGACGCAGAAGAGCCCGGAGTTCGAGCTCGCGAGAGTCGTGCACCGGACGCAACAGACGGCCCCCACTCGGGAGTGCCGGTGTTGTATTTCCAATAGTCAGCCACAGCGGGACTCCTTCGCCTGTGTCCGGAGAGCGGGGGCGCCTACGAGAGGCGCACCCCAACTCCGAAGCGAGGACTCTGCGGCTATACGAACGACCCGCCCTTGCGGACCATTGCGCCACTTCGAGCGTAGGGGCCCGGGACGTGTGCGCCGTAGTTGTCGTCCTGAAGAATTTCGCAGACCAGGTTGGCCGAGAAGGTCAGAGGAGCCGAGAAGTTGCTTCCGACACCCTGGATGTTGACCGTCGCCGTGTTCGGGCTTTGAAGGATTGGATAATCGCGCAAACCCGCGAAAGAATCCTGTCCCATCAAGTAGATACCGGCCGGGCCGAAGTTTTCGTGGACGAACAAGTTCGCTCCACCACCGATCTGGAGGTCAGAGAATGCCAGGTCCATCGCGTCCGTCGCCGGAACGACTGGATACTGAACACTGCATTCGAAACCCACAATTCGCAGGAGGGCCCAGCTGATCTGGGGCGTCTGGAGCTGCGCGGTATTCGTCGCACCGATTGCTGCGGGGGGACCCACCGTCACCATCGGCTCGATGGCCGAGGCGATTCCCGCACCACCAGCGACGGCGGCACCGACTGCGACCAGAAGACTGGGGACGCCAAGAGAAGCATATCCAGCGGTCGCTACCTGGTGGTAGAACGGAATTCTGATGAGGCGCCCAATTCCTGGGGGCGACTGAGCGGTAAAACGGAGACCACCGACGCCCTCAGTGAGCGCACGATCGATCTTCTGCGTGGCTGATTCGCCAGGGGACATTCTGGTAAAGCGGGGCATGTCGATTCCTCGATATGGGGAGGTTGAGGGAAAGGGAAAAGAAGTGAAAGGGGGGCCGGCTCACCCGGTCATTCAACCGGGTGAGCTCGCGAGGGCCTAGACGAAACTGCCGCCCTGGCGAACCATGGCGCCCTTGCGGGCGTATGGGCCTGGGATGTGGGCTCCGTACTGATCGTCAACCAAAACTTCGCACAAGAGAGAACAACTCTGCGTGACGTCTTCCGTCGCAATGTTGCCAACCGCCTGAACGGTCACCTGCGCTTGATTCGGGGATTTGAGGATTGGATAATCGCGCAAACCCGCGAATTCAGGCTGATCTGCGTCGTAGATCCGAGAATCCGCGAAATCCTCATGGGTGAAAAGGTTCGCCCCGCCTCCAATTTGAAGATCGGAAACTACCATCGCGGCGCCGGTGTTTGCGGCCGGGTTCTGTTGAGTCTGCGTGGTTTCAAAACCAACAATTCTCAAAGTCGCCCAGCTGATCTGAGGCGTCTGCATGATGTGAGCCACGGCCGTGTCGTTGGGACCCGGAATGGTTTCGATGCAGATCGGGTTGAGAGCCGAAGCTGCACCGGCACCACCAGCGGTGTTGGTCAGAGCATTGGCTGTCGTGGGATAAAAGGGAAGGCGAACCAAGCGCCCGAGTCCCGGAGGAGCTTCGGCCTGGAACTGCAATCCACCCACACCCTCAATTCCTGACGCAGACATTGCGTCGGCAATCGCGGCCGTCGAAGCGCTGTAGCCGCTCTTCTCGAGAACGCGGTCAATGCGAGCCAGGCGGCGAGCAATTCGCTTTTGCCGGCCTGCGCGAACCACGGGAAGAAGGGCTTCTAGCTTTGCGCGTCGCTTGAGCAAACGCGCCACTCGACGCTCGGAAGCGCCAAATTCGTCGTCGCCAAAGTCATCAAGATCGTCGCCGAACTCATCGTCATAGCCAAGTTCATCAAAGTCATCACCGTACCAGGGCATGGTAGTCTCCGGATTTAGAATAAAGAGTGGGAGAAGAGGGAAAAAGGTTTGTGGTCAGGGGCGGTTAGACCCCCTTCAGATCACCAGCCGTAGGCGTAGTTGGGACCACCAGCGGGAGCAGGAGGCGCTGCTGCTGCGGGCGCGGGAGCACTGTAGGACAGAGCCTGTCCACCAGTCTTCATGCGCTCAATGGCTGCGGCTCGACAGGTCTCGGTAGCCACGTAGGAACCGAGGAGGCCGACAGCCGCATCGTGTCCTGCGCGACGAACCATGGGTCCACCGAACTGGCCAACTGCCGCAGCTGCGACACCACCGAGGAATCGGTAGTCCATCCACGGGGCGATATCGCCGGTGGTCTTGTTCTTCCAGCCCACGCGAAAAGTGTCGCTCTTGCACGCGAGATTTGTGGTCACCGCGTTTACGGCCAATGAGCCAAGAAGGTCAAGGGGAGAAAAGTCGCTTGCATCACCCAACATGGTTTGCTCCGGGGGTAGGTGTTTGGTCGTTTCCGAAAAAAAGAGGGAGACCGGTTGTCTCGAGAATGGTTTTAGCACTTGCGCCGAGTCTGTGAAGTCACTACGATGGCAAAATAGAATTCGTGTTCGTGTTCGCCCGCGAACAACCCTTTCAACCTACCCTTTTCACTTTCGCGAACATTTACGAACAGTTCTCAATGGAACATTCCCCACGATCAATGAGTGCATACCCCCGGCGCCCTTACTGCTGGCGGTGCGGAACACCGTGGCCAGAAGACCAGGTCATTTGCCCCTGTGGAAGCACTGACCGCTCCATTGGGAGTGCCCGACCACGAACGGAAGTCGCAGGAAACCGCGTCTCCTTCGATGGCCCATGGGAAATGCTCCCCTGGCCAATGCAAGGAACGGTGGGTGTCTACGGTGGTCCGGGCTCGGGGAAATCAACAGTGGGCGCACTCATTCGCCCCAGGTGGTGGATCACCAAAGAACAGGAACCCAGAGCTGCAGGTGAAATGTTTCGCCGCGTCACCCCGGACCACATGCCACAAATCGTAGCCGTCGATACCGTCGAAAACGTAGCGGAAGCCCTGCACCATGCCCAACAAGGACCGGTGGTCATCGACAGTTTGAGCGCCTTTGGCATGAAAGAAGGCTTGATGGTGGCCCACATGCTCATCCAGTGGTCCAAGCAACGAAACGACCGCGGGCTCGCCATCATGCAGGTGAACAGTAGAGGAGATACCGCCGGCTACATGGAGCTCCCACACCTCTTCGACGCCATCGTCAACTTATCCCCAGATCCATGGGGCGTACGAGCCTTCCGTATCGAGAAATCCAGGTGGAGCCCCCTCGAGGGGGCCTATTGGTGCTTCGACACCGAGGGAAAAGTTTCGAAACCCACCTTCGATGCCGCCTATTCAGTCGAAGGAGAACCTGGAAACTATTGGCTTCACCCCTACCCGCTCAAAGGCTCAAAATGGAGCGGACTACTTCAACTCCTTGAAGGAGCCGAGCAGCTATCACCTGGCATCGCCTCCTCAGCCGTACGCGCATCCTACATGAGTGAAGGATTCATCCAGCCGATGGACTATGAAGAACGACAACGTTTCGCTCACCGAAACGGCCTCGAATGGCTCTCACCTTCCGATGTAGACCTCGAAGACTTGCTGGACTGCAGCAACACCGAGCCAGCCGCCAACGATACGGAAGGAGTTCCCCTCCTTACCGATCACCCCGATTTTCAAATAGACCCGTTCAAATAGGAGCTCACTGTGTCTGTTGCCCTTGCCAATTTCGATGAACTTATCTACGGAGAAGACGGAATATCTCCGATCCGAAGCACCCTTGAACGTGTCCTCGAGGACGCAAAGAACGACGAGGTACGACTCCGGATCGATATTCGATCCAAACCCATAGGCGTCCCTACCTCGCGCCAGGAGCACCACTTCACCATCGACCCGGACGAAACGCCGGTTGACGCCATCATGCGTATCATGGTCGAGCGCCTGAACGAGAGTCCGGGAGAAGGCTACCAGGGCGAACTCCGCATCAACTTCAGCCAGGCTGGAGCTTCCGGCCGACGTTACGGTTCCTTCCAGCGCCAGATCCGACAAGGCTACAAGAGCTCACCAGGTCAGCCACCACCCCAGTTCTTTCGTCAACAACAACGGGAAGAGGGAGGATACGAAGACGAAGAAGGGGAAGACCACGATGTAGAGAACTCTTCTCACGCATTCGACCATGGCCATTACCAGAGCCACGCACAACAGGGAGGTTACGACCAATCCATGGGTGGCCCAGGAATCGTTGACCAGGCACAAGCTCGACAATGGCTCGAAACCTGGTCGGGATTCACATTCAGGAGTATGGCGCAACAGATGGCCATGTTCGAGAGGGCTACCAGGATGATGGAGGCCTACACCTTGCGTTTCGGTTGGCCTACCCAGGAACCGGGAATCACCGAAATGAAGGGTGGAGAGCCAAGCTCCTCCAACAGCGGATTGGGAATCCTGCCCATGCTCATCAACGCTGCAGCTCATCTGGCCAACTCCGGAAGCCCAAGCGACGTGGGAAGCAAAATGGGAAGCATGGCCCAAGGCCAAGAACCCCCCACGGGCGCAGCACGAGAAGCCGCCATCCAGGGCGCAGCCCGCATGATCCGAGAGCTTCCCAGGCCACCACATGGTGGACCTCCGGACCATCAACAAGGGTACATGCCAGACGGACCCTATCCGGACGATCCCATGGATCCCCCGGGCGGTGGAGCCTACTATGAAGACGACATGGGCATGGCTCACCCCACCATGCACACCCCGCCCCCCGACTTTGCCTCCTACTCCGGAGACGAAATGAAAGACGCAGTAATTTCCTGGGTTCGCGCCAATCCCGACCGAAAGGAAGAGGTGCTCGAGATGCTTCCTGACCTCACGAAGGAAATCATGTAATGGCAGACGATCTGGAAATAAACGCCAAGGCAATCGAGGAATGGGCTCTCGAATCTCCAAACCTCCAACGAGCCACGGAGCTCGGGAAACGTCTCATCTCGGTTTCCGCTCCCTCTGACCTCGATGGACTGGATAGCTTGGGCGAATTCGAAGACTCAGCGACCGACTGGGCGCTGGAGAACAAGTTCAAAGCACGACTGCTGATCCTCAAGCTCCTCCCGACCCTGAAGAAGCGCCTGGAGGAAGCCGAAACTGAATCCGGTTCCAACGACGCACCTGAAGAAGGGGAAGGAGAAGAAGAATAAACATTTTGGGCATGTCGACGGTTGCGGTCGACGACAAGGGAGAAGACCAGTTTTCGAATTGGCAAGAGCGGCAACATGGCGTCGGAACCGAGAGGGAACCTCGACGCTACTTTCACTCCGGAGCCCCGCGAGATAGGATGAAACGACGCGTGGAGAAGCTCCCTCTTGACGACGAATGCCTACAACGCGGCTACCCAAAGCCGTACCGCCATAAATGCTCCAAACACTTGGACAGCTGTCGAAATTCCGGCCGGCGCCAGCGATGCGCTGCTAGCCGTAGAAAACCAGACCGCCACCTGGCGTGTGAGCACCGACAACGGCCTCAACCCGGCCACTGAAGGCATGTTTATCGCAGCCAGCGGAGCTGTAAAATGGGACGGAACCTCCGTGAACGTCATCACCGTGTATGTGTCAGCTTCAGTCGGCTCCACCCACGCCGTTCTCATTTACACCACAGGATGAACCATCATGGCTAAGAAGAAGAGCAAAAAAAGCGTTCGTACGAAGTGGACAGACTACTGGGCAAAAAAAGAACTCCAAAGAGCCAAGGACTGGGCCTACAACATTCGCCTCGAAGGAGAAGAGGCGCCTCCCATGATCCTCTTGTTGGTCAACACTCGCCAAGGCCGTGAGGTCGTTGCCATCCCAATCCCGGAAATGATCTTGAAAGGAGGGGGCGCCTCAATTTCCAGTTTTAGCCGCCACCTTCTCTCTCAAGCGGAACCCATGGGAATGGAAAAACCGGCCTACATGATCCTAATTATCGAAGCCTGGATGGTGAGATACCGCGAAGGGACCACCCACGAACAAGCGACTGGCGTCCGGCCCTCCCAACACCCAGAACGAATCGAGGCAATTGTTGCACTCTTGAGCTCGCCCCAATTCGAAATCATGGCAACCGCAGCCATCCTCGGTGGCATACCCCAAGAATGGGATGAGATCTCTGGATTCGGGGGACGATTCTCCAAGATGTACGGAATCGACTGGGGGGAAGCATGAAGAACGGCACCTGGTTGGCTCTCGGATCCGTCGCAGCTTTGGGGCTCCTGGGTTCTCGAGGAAGCCGTGCAGTAACCAGCGACCAGGGCCTTCTCTTGTACGGAACATTCGAGCTCCAGAGCAACAAGATGTTCAACTCCCACGGAATGGTCAAGATGGCCTTGTCCGAATACAGTCGCGACCCGGACTGGGCCATTCAGATGCTCGTCGAAGGATGGAATCTCGACCCAGAGGCAGCTGAGGCCTTGATGAGCGGATACTCACCCTACATGGTGGAAGAAGCCGAGGATGGCAGTGGTCCCATCGTCATCTTCACCTACGGGCCACCGAACGATGCAATCGCCGCACGTCCCCCGCTCTTCTGGAAGTCCCGGAACTACTTTCAAGTGATCAAGGAGGGGGGAGCCTTTCCTTACGAGGTACGCCCCAACATCCGAAACGACCACGAACGAGCCGAGTGGATCGAGACCGAGGCCGATGGACAATTCGAACGAATTCGAGAACTCCCGGGCTATCCCAAGGTCACCAAGGGCAGAGATCAAAGCCGCATTCCAGCTGGAAACAGAATTGCCAACGCCGTTCTGGACTTCGACGATATCCTCACCAACCACATGGGACGGTACACCTCCCAAGCAATGAGCGAGCGCTTCGAACACACCCGCAACGAAGCCGTACAAGCGGCGAACGACTGGATCGCCTCTCAAGAAGATTTTGTACGCGAACCAAAGTACCTGGATCAATTGCGAGCAGAAATCGACGTCTAGCGTTTCTTCTGAGCTCGAACCCACTTCCCGATGGCGTGTTCGTCCCATTCCACGGGAAACGGTGATTCCCCTAGGGTGAACCCCCGGTCATCGTACCCGGTCGGTGTTCTCCAACTCAACGACTGCTCTCGCATATACCGATCCCAGAGCATGGCTCGAAGGTTCCAAAGAAACCGGAACTCCCTGGACCGCTTCTTCCACCAGGCAGGCGTTGTAGCCTTCGACTGCCGGCCATTTCGAATCCAGATCCCGTTTCTCGCCGCGATATTGACTGTCGTTGCATCCGACTGGACCCGATCGAGACCACCCGCACCCAGCATCGCCTCAATGTCATCCATGTCCCAAGTAGCTGGGACCATACACGGATCGGTTGCTTCCGCTTCCTCAATGACTGGAAGGCAGATCTCCGTCCAGTCATGGTGTTTCTGGACCAGGCCGTACCAATCCACAGTCACATCATCGCGACCGATCACTTCGCTCGTAAGGCGATCAAATCCGGACGTTACGAAGTCCTGGTCCGGATGCTCCTCCCACACCCAGCGCAAGGCGTCATTCATCTTGGGATGCGAACCGGCCAAGCTCTGGGTCCAACCAGGTGGACACGGAAAGTCCTCTCGAGAAGCGGTGCAGCTCGTGAGGCGCTGAAGTTCCGCGGGGGAAGTGTTGAGCAAGGTCCAGGCTGCTTCGTCCAACGTGATGCGTCCCTTCATACCCGCGAACAAACCCATACGATTTTGAAACCAGTAACCGAAGGATCCACTGGCAATCGCTCGATAGGCGACGCGGATGAACTGCATGTAGGTGTCCAGACGTCGGCTCGAACCCACACCCAGGAAATGAAGTCGCGGAAGGGCCAGGTATCGGGGACGGTATCGGGGAAGCCCAAGAATAGGAGATCTCAAGAGATAGCGAACCAGGGGAAACATCGGAATGTCATTTGGATCCCTCCCAGGAATTCCAAGCATCACATTCACCACCTCTCCACCACCGTGATGAGACCGAAAAATCCGATCAGCATCCTCCTCAAAACGGCGAGAATCCTTGGCCTGGATTGGGTAAATCACCCCCACTCCGCGAAAAGCCAGATCCTGCAGTCTTACGCTGTACTTGTCTTGAAGTTGACGAGTACGAGCTGCGGCCATTCCGGGCGTAAGGCCGCTCAACTTTCCCGGAATCACATCCGGCGCGACAACGCAAAGCATTCGGGCCGGATCCGCCGCGATACGGTGTCGAACCTGAGTTCCATTCCAAGTCCCATCCACGACGCGCTCGTAAAACCTCAAAACCGAGAGCCAATCAATGGGACCGTCCAAGGAGAGCTTGGCAGCACCAGAGTCAATGAAAACTGGAAAATCCTGGGAAAGAGCCGCCAGAACAAGTTTGTGCATCTTGGGGCTCGTCTGAAGATTGGGAACGTTGGTAGCAAGGCCCAGCCCCAACGGGGCGCCACTCTTCTTCCTGGTCGCCAGAACCTTCTCGAAAGCCGAGATATCACCTTCTGCTTGAACAAAGTAGGTAGAGAAGAGCTTGGGCCACGGACCCTTGGCCACCAGGCGAGTGGTGTCCTTTTTTCGCTTACCTTCTACATCGGTGACCAAGCGATCCATCTTACGGCGCTTCTTCCGATCAGCTGTTTCCCGCTTCTCGAGCTCGGCATCCAGATCAAAGCGGTCCCCAAGCTCCGCGTCCAAATCAAACTTCGAAGGAGACCCCCCGTGGCGCGAACGTAGTGGATGCGGTATCTTTGGGCTCATCTTGCCAACCTAACTCCCCCTCGAGGGGAACCGGAGCTACCCATGAAAAAGGCAATCCTCCTCCTCGCGCTTATGCTGGTACCCCAGCCCTCCTTCGCACAAGACGAAGACGCAGCGCCAGCAGAGGTCACCACCGAAGCTCCAGCCGAAGAGGCCGAGGTTTCAGAGGGCACCGAAACACCCGAGGCTCCAGCAGAAGGAGAAGAGAGCGCAGAAGACGATGGCGTTCCTGAAACCGTGGAAGAGGCCGTAGAGACAGGCCATTCCCTGTACGACGCCATCCATGCCAAGAACTGGACCCTGGTCTTCGCCTTCTCAGTGATGATCCTGGTTTTTGTCGTTCGCAAGCTGGGCCTCCTCGCCAAGCTGCCTGGTCACGCCGTAGTCTGGGTTTCAGTAGGCATCGGTGTTCTTGTGAGCGTAGCATCTGGGCTCATTTCTGGGTTGAGCGTTCTTGACGCTGTTCTCAACGGCGCTGTCATTGGACTCTCCGGATCCGGCCTATGGTCCGCGATCGGAAAACATGTCACCCCATCGAGCTCCGAGGAATGAGCTTCCCGTGGGGCACCGTGCTCCCCTACTGCTCACTGATGAGTTCGGTCCTACTCCTCAAGGTCTGCGGGCCGTGATGGGGTGGACCAGAGCTTACGGTCGCCTTCGATGACCTCGTAGACCACAAAGCCCGCCTTCTCGAAGACGGTCTCCACCTGTTCGTTGCCTCCGAAGAACTCCTCGAAGGACAGGCGGGTTTCACCCTCCTGCTCTTCCCTGGCACGGTCCTGGGCTCGACCCTGGGCACAGTCGCGGCACACGCTTCCACGGGGACTGAAGGCCTCAATCGGCCTTGGCTTGTTGCAGACTCGACAGAGCCTCATGGTGAGATCGATCTTCATCGAGAATCTCCTCGACCCAAGCGGCGCGTTTGCACCAGGTCATCAAAGTCAGAGGCACCCGAAGCCCACCTCGAGACCCGATCCTCGTCCTCTGGGTCAGGCCGGTTACGAACATCCTTGATGCACTGCTTACAGCTGGCGTAGTATCCATCCAGTGACGTCTTCCGTTTCCAGAACTCACTGACGAGCTTGAGGTCACCGCACTTTCCGCACACCTTCTTCCCGGTGGCCAGAACAGCTGCAGCAGCGATCTCCGCGACCAGACGCTTCTCCTCTGCCTTCACTGCACGAGCTTGTCGACGGGCTTCGTTGGCCTCCCCACTGGTTCCCAGGCGAATCGCAGTTGCGCATGGTCGGCAATAAGCCTTCCTTCCGTCCTTCCTGGAAGCGTTCACTCCAAAGTTCTCCAGCGGGAAGACCTCTTCACACCTGGAGCAGCGCTTATGTCCACTTGGGATCTCGCTCTTCTTCCTTCGAGCCGCGGAAAGACAAGCTCGACACTGTGAGCGCCGGCCGTCGTTGCTCGACTTGTGCTTGGAGAAATCCTCGAGTTCGAGGCTTCGTTCGCACGAGCTACAAACCTTCATGGCATCTCCTCGCCCATGATGGCTTTCACCAAGCGGGCCTGAAGAAAGTTGGCCTCTTCGTGTGTGGTGGGGAAAAGAGACCTTCCCAAGCTCCGGATGGAAACGGGGGGAGGCAACACAAAGAACAAGGTGCTTTCATCAGACTCTGCGTCTCCCAAGATGACTTCCATGCGGTAAGACCCCACGGGACAGCCATACACAGATGGGAAACCGGTAGGGTCAGGGGGAAAAGAGACCTTCGTGTATTCGATGTGCCACAGGGGCCACTCATCCAGGGGAGCGTTGTTGTCCTCTCTGATCTGCGCCAATGCCAGCGGAAAGGAGCGAACCCACAGGTCAGCAATACCCGAAAAATCCATCACTACTCCACCAGGCCAACGCCAAGGTGACGCAGGAGAAGTGGGGACACATCGTTCGGCCTGGGATCGCGTCCAGAACCTCGCAAGAGGATCTCTGTAGCGAGAGCTTTTCCCCTGGCCTCGATGGACACCAGCTCGATCCGGTCCATGCCATCCCGCACCTGTGGTTCGAGACGCCGCCTCTTCTCCTGGAGCTCCATGAACTCATCAGCCAGATCTTGGGTGCTCTTCTCCTTCATCGCTCACTCCTGCAGTCTGGAAGACCTAACGCCTTCTACCAGAACCTACCACAAGTGGAAAGGGAGAAGAGAGAAACCGAATTCAATTCCACGGCTCTCCGCTCTCTGCAGCTTCTTCAGCTTCCCCTCGCAAGCGATCTTCTAGAGCGTCGCGAGCTACGGCCAACACCTCGGACACCAGGAGAGGATCGTTCAACACGTCAACGTCCCTCCATGGAACGCCAACGAGTACCGCAGTCAAGGAACTCACAAGGCGACCGGCCCCTTCTCGAGGGCGCATCCATACGCCTTCGATCTTGGGTTCCAGGTTGGAGTCGTACGAAATCTTCACGAGCGCAGCGCGACCGTCAGAGAGCTCGATGTAGGTCATCCCGCCCAGCAAAACGCAACCTTCCAGGATCTAACTTGCAGTGTCGTCCCAAGCAGTGATCCCAACCTGGACCCACTGACCAGTCGTTATGCTTCCGGTGCAGATGAACCAGCTACACTGGTTCTGGGCAACGACCACGGTGGTGCCATTCGCATTCGCGCCTCCGGTAACCAGGCCGTCAACGATCTGGACCCCCGCATCGGTCACAACATCCACGGTGAGATTCTCTGCCGCGTCGGAAGCATTCTTGATGAAGAAGCGTCGACCAGCCATTTCTGGGGTACATGCAGGAAGATGGATAACCCGGTGGGCACCACCCGCATCAAGGCACTGGTAGGTAGGCGAGTTGTAGTCAAGAGTAGTGGCCCCAGCCAAGACGGAGACCACGATGTTGTTGTGGGGAGCGAGGGGACCATTGAAAGTAGTAACGGACATGGGGAAAACTCCTAGGCGTTGACGTAGTTGAAGTTGACAACCTGGACCCAGGCTCCGAGCGGAGAGTCTGACTCAGCTCCGGTGCAAACGAACAAGCTGACCTTTCCGTTGGCGGCGTTGTCAGGAGTCATATCCACACCAGTGATGTTGGCGTAAGCCGCGCCCTGTTCCTGGGCTGCCATTCCGCCGACCTGCGGGGCGCCGGCTCCATCGTTCTGGGCGATCGTCAAAACGTCTCCGACCACAAGCGATGCCGTGATGATCCAGAACTCAAGTCCCGCGATCTCCGGAGACGTCTGCGGCAACAAGAAAGTGCAAGGAGCAGTCTGGGTAACCCGCTGAACTGTCGCGCTCACGGGCGTCAAGAAGGTGGTTCCGGCGCCAGGGGTAGAAACCGCGACCCCATAGCGAGCAAGGGGACCGTTGAAGGCACATTGGGACATGGAAATTCTCCGAAATGAAGAGAGGGTCAGGGAGGAGCTTCAGGGAGTGGCAATCGCGGCGTAGTAGACGACGTACCAGTGAGTTCCGTCAGAAACGTACATAGAGGTTCGGTTCTGGACCAGAGTCTGGGTAACTGCGCTCGTCACACCAATAATGTTCTGGGCAGCACCAACGGTACCAACAGTGACCGCATTGCCAGCAGCAGCCTTGTTGCTCACAATCACCGACTGGCCCGCATTACTAGCGGCCGCATCCGGGAGCGTCACAGTCGCGCCGGCTGCGTCCGGGGCAGTCATCTGGACGGACTGAAGATTGGTGTCCACGGTGACCGCATCCACACCGGCAGCCTGCACAACGATAGTATTCACACCATAGGGAGGGCCGTTCAGAGAAACTTGAGACATGGGGGTCTACTCCAAAAAAATAGGGCTAGGGAGTGAAAGAGGTCATCCAATGAGAAAAGATATACCGTGGGAGCCTCGAGCTAGCAAGGCAATGAGAGATTAGCACCTGGAGGTTGTCGAAAACAAGTCTACTACAGATCCTTCAAGCTGGGTCATTCCTCCGATTCGTGGAGCTCTATGTAAGGCTCCCAGAATTCGTCGGAAGCGATGTGTTCCTCGAATCCCTTCACAGTCCGTTTCAAGCGCTCATCGATCTCTCGAAGATCGTGCAATCGGCCGTGAGCTTGAGCGTAGAGTCCCTTCATCTCCTCGATCTGCTCGGATGAATACCGAGGACCAGCAATCGTGAACTCCCGGTCGGGCTCGAGGTACTCCAGGTCAGAGATCACATCATCGAAGTCCTCATCAGCCTTGAGAACCAGGTACCCGCCAGAGCGGCCCGCTACCTCCACATCGTAGACCCAATCGTAATCATCCTGAAGACTTTCACGGATGTAGTCGTTCTCATCCTGCATCGCCTGCCCAATCACGTCCCAGATACCCATGTCCGACAAGCCGGTCTTCTCGCGTATGTCATCGAAATCTGGAAAATCTCGAACCTTGACATTGAAGACGTAAGACGCCCCACGAGTGGCGTAGTGACCCCCGTACTCATCGTCAGCGGCATCTGACACCTCTTGAATATCTGCCATGGCACGCTTGAGAGTTAGTGGACCCTTTTTCCACAGGTCCTTCGGCGCAACGATCGTCCTGGACCCTCGAGCTCGGCTCAAGGCCACCAGGCCGGCGACAGCTCCCAATGCCAGTTTCGTTCCGCTCATGGCGAATACTCCCAGCTGTCTTTTTCTTCCTCCCAGAATTCGTCTGAAGCGACGTAGGCAGCAACACCCTCAATGAATTCGAGCAAACGTTTTTCAATTTCATTGAGGTCTTTCAGACGACCATACATCCGAGAATAGATCTCGCGCACTATCGAAACATCACTCGGGTGATAACGAGGTCCAGCAATCGAAAACTCCTGCTCGGGCTCGAAGTCCTCGAGCTCCAAGATGTCTTCTTCGAAATCGTAGTCACCCACTACCACCAGGTAACCACCCGAGCCCCCGGCCGACTCTATCTCCTCAATCCAGTCGTAATCATCTTTGAGCATCTGATGCATGTACTCACGCTCATCCGAGATCCTTTCCCACACAATCGCGTCCGCTTCCTCCTCTGAAATTCCATATTTTTCTGAAACCTCTTCGTAGTCTGGAGGGTAAGACGGGGCTCTCCACATCTTTACATTGAAGACATAGGCAAACCCCTTACGCGGGTCACCGTAGCGATTTTGACCCCTGGAATAGTGGCCTCCATGCTCCTCCACCAAAGTCTCTTGAAACTCCTCTAAACTTTCTAGAGCCTTCTTCATGTTGAACCGACCGGTCACCATCCACTTCGACGGTTCAAGAATATTCTGAGATCCACGACGAGAAATCGCCACCAGGGCGGCGACAGATCCCAATGCCAGTTTCGTTCCACTCATCGCTTGAGACTCCGAATGGATGGAAGGGGATCTGACACCCGGACGCTGTAAACGTACACATTGTAATCGGACAACCCGCGCCAAGTATCTTCAAGAATGTCCCACGGACGAGGATGAGCCGCGCCCTCAACGAGACTGATTAGGCGCGTCATCACACGACGATCGAGGATCTGCTCGTCCAGCCTCGGTCCCAACTCTGTTCTGCGCGGAGGATAACGATACTCCCGAAACCCAGTAGGGCCGAAACCAAGATCCTCGGTGTCCTCTTCCCAAGATCTGGAATCCACCGGACCCCCAATTCCCAGCAATCTCTCCACCCACCACCACATGGCATGACCACCGCGGTCCAGTTGGCCTATGGAGAAATACGACAACATCGTTCGTCGTTTCTCGTACTCAGCTGCTTCCTGGGTGGCGAATACACTGGTCTCCAGCTCGCCATCATCGTCCACGTACTCCAGGAGCCATACCGTATCGCCCGCTTCGACCGCTAGAGATCCCTTCCTTGCCGAACTAATAGCGAGAACAGCTACACTCCCCAAAACCAGCGGAACTCCGCTCATGGCTGGAAAGACCAGGCGGTTCCAGCGTGGGTAAAAGTGGAACCATCACGCATGTCTTTCCACTGCCAAATATTCATGTCTCGATCCGCACTCGCCATGACTGGCGCGAGATATTGCGGATCTCGACCCATGCTCTTTAGCAGATGAATCAATTGATTTCGCTCGCACTCCGGAAGGTTGATCATCATCCACGCATTGCTGCGCTCTCTCCGCTTGAGCGCAGCACGCTGCGCCATCCGAACTCCGACGTTCTTCCTGAACAGCCCGTACTCATCGACGGCTACACCGACTTCTGGAAGTCTACCCCCCACAGATCTCTGTTCCATGGGAGGCAACGAAGCTCGAGCGCTCGAGGCGTACAGAAGAGCGCCAACCCCAGCCAGGGCTCCAAGGCCTACCCATTCATCGTTGTTGCTCATAAGCTCCACCAGGTCCATCTTGAAGCAGATCCAGATGGTAAGTAAGTTTGTTCTTCCCGCCGATTGCGCAGAGGAGCTGCCGCAAAGCCTCCGCGTTCGCCCCACGTCGACCAATAACCTTTCCGACGTCACCGGAAGCCACGGAAACTTCGATCACCCGGGTACGGTTGCCCCCCTGAATTTCTTCGCAATGAACCTCTTGCGGCTCGTCTACCATGGCGCGAATCAACCCATCCACGATCTCTACTACATCCATTTCCTTCACCTCTCCCCACAACTCTAACACCGCCCCGTGTCCCCCACGCAGCTTGGTCGCAATCCCCCGCCCCCGCGGCCCCCGGGACCGTCCTCGGGACGCCCTACGGGCGCCCTCGGCCGCCCCCGAGACTCCCATGCCCCCAACGCGCATCACGGCCTCCCAGGTTTCCCTCGATCAAACCCCCGCACCCGTCCGGACGCAGCTGTCGAGCCTGGATGGCGCGGAAAACCAAGGAGCCGCGGCAACCAGGTGGTCGAGGAGAGGTAGGAGCGCGGGAGCTTGCAGTCTGCAGAGGCGGTGTAGCCATCCACTCGAGGCCTGGATTGGGGGTGAGGGAGCAGGGCCAGGAGTCAGAATCGGAACGGGAGAAGGAAGGAGGAGGTCGCGGTGAGCTTGCGAACGGAGGAGCTCCAGGTTGAGCAGGGCCCGCGAGGAAACCAGGCCGTGCGAGGAGCGAAGGATGCGGCGGTGAAACCACTGGCGGTGGTGAACGAGGGGAGCTTGACCACTGGCGGTGGTGAGCGAGAGCCTGGGTAAG
>CEPZ01052690.1_pt1 | contig 31070 bp, 53 predicted proteins | sample 530461 | NCBI WGS metagenome assembly CEPZ01 (sample SAMEA2620106, study PRJEB7988) | marine metagenome | isolation source: saline water (ENVO:00002010), including
AAAGAGAATCCCTGAACGGCGAGATGATGATGTTGAAGATAGATATGGTAGTGGTAACGATGTTTATCTTGGTTGGGAAACTGCTGATGCAGACGCTCACTATTTAAATTTGGCAGTTCTTGGTCCAAGCAGAAACATCATAATTTCTGAAGATAGAAATATTGACTGGGGACATGCAACAAGCACAAATCCAAGATTATGGATACATTCAGCAGATTCAACAGACACTGCTGATTGGATTAGTCTTTATCACAATCAAGCTGATGGTGTTATTGATACTGGGAACGGTGACATCCTATTTGCGAGCCACTTACGTGGAAATGATGCTCAACAACTAAAATTTGGTAGTACTTCAGATGTCCGTATGGCTTTTAATACTGCTGATGGTAATGCTAACTCTCTTTGTATTCAACTTCCTGCAGGTGATGCAATAAATGTGCCTGTAATGGTGGTTGGTGAGGCAGGAACGCCTATGGTTAGCGCGGATTTAACACTTTTTAATGGTATTACTGATCCTACTATTGCTATTCTTGACCAAACAAATGCGGACTATTTACGATTTTATCATAATGGTAGTGATGGGTATATTGATACAAACAATGGAGATATCATTTTTACACCAGGGGGAACAGATTTGAGAGTATTTAATGATGTCACTTTTAGCTGGGGAAATACTGCTGACGCAAGGCTTGTCTGGGAGACAGCCGACGCTGATGCTAATGCTTTTATTCTGGCTTTACCTGACCATGCTGGAGGGGGGGTAGATGTGCCAGTTTTTGCTATTGGCGACCAAAGGAGCAGTGCCATTCTCAATAATGACTTGGGCCTATTCGATGGGATTACTAATCCAACCCTGGCACTGGTTGATACAACTAATTCCAGTTATTTACGTCTTTATCACAATGGAACGGACGCAGTGATTGATACTAACACGGGCACGATCAATGTCTTAGATGGTATCCAGTTGACTTTTGGAACAGATAAAGATTGGGGTTTTGATTATGACGAAGCTGGCGATAACGTTTTAGTGTTCAGTGAAGGAACTGTAGACACGATTCATATTGGGGGAAGTAGTCCTTCAAGCTTTGCGGGTGCAGGCGGCACGAGTGGTAATGATTTATATTGGAGATTCCAGAATGGTGGTGCGGCTTCTCCTACGAATGGCACGGAAGGCGCAACGTGGACTGTAACTCTTGGAGATGGAAGTAACGCCGCAGGAGCTGGCGGCGGCACTGGGGGAGCTGGCGGTGATGTAAAGTTCACTGTTGGCGATGGCGGTGATGGTGACGGCGCAGGTAATGCTGGTCGTGGTGGCGACTTTATTATTAATTTGGGGAGTGAAGGCACTGGTGGAACGCCAGGTGGTCATGGCCAGTTCAGAATTGAAAGAGGAGGATTTACGGAACATGTTATAAGTGCCGAGCCAGGCGAGGAAGTTGTGTTTAACAGTGAAGGTAGAGATATTGATTTTAGGGTTGAAGGAGATAATGTTACTAATCTTATTCGCACAAATGCCGAAAGGGATACGGTTGGAATTGGTGCCGACCCATCTGACTCAGGAATGTTAGTCGTGGATAGAGCTAATTTGAGTTCTAATATGAGTCGTCGTGTCCTTGATATACGTGGATTCACTCAAACAATCTCGGGGAATACTGGAATGAATCATAGATTTAATGAGTTTTCTCAAAATACTATTACTGGCGCATTCACAGTAACGACAGCCTCAACGCTTTATATTGAAGATGCAACCTCGTTGGCAGGTGGTGCTTCAGCAACTACTGGCAACTACGCTTTGTGGGTAGATGCAGGTAAATGTAGATATGATGGGGCAACAGTTCACAGGGCGGATGCAATTACTGCAACAGGTGAAGGGGTGGCTGCTTCAATAACAACAACAGTGACAGAGATTACCACTAATGGAGATGTTGATTTAGATAATGTCACCTTAGCAGATGGTGAAGATGGACAGATTAAAATCTTTGCAGTTGTTGCTGTTGGTAACGCTGGAGATTCTGTTAAAATCACTCCAGCCAACATGATTGGTGGAACCCAAATTACTTTTGCAGCAAGTCCATTAGGGCTTGGTTGTCACATGTACTTTGATTCTGGTGCTGGAGGATGGGTAGTAACTGGTAATAATGGTGGAGTAATAGCATAAGGAGGATAATAAAAATGGTTTATGAGAAAGAAAACAATCTCCTGGTAAGCAAAGAGAATGTAACAAAGGAACGAGTAATTCACTATAAACGTGAAGAAGTTGAAAGGATTAAAACATCTGCTCAAGCTGAAATAGTTAAGTGTGATAGTTTATTAGCAGAGATGGATAAACTGAGTGTTCTACCTGAAGAAGAATACAAAGCTAAACTCAAGGCAGAAAGAGATGCAGTCGCAGCAGCTGAAGCAGCAGCAAAAGAGGAAGAAGAAGCACCAGCTGAATAAGTGTGGTTATCATGACAAATGAAATCGCATTCACACAAGGAGAGGGGGTGTCCCTTATTTACAGTGGGTGAAATAAAACTTATTCGGGAGTTACTGGAGAAAGACATTGAATACCTTAAAGAGAGTATGGAAGGTTTACATGATAAAGTTGATGACATCAATGGCCATGTAACAAAAAATACAATCTTCAGACAGAAAGCAAAAACTGTCATTGGTTTCTTTGGTGCAATAGCAACTGTGGTTGGTGGTGTCATCACAATTATTATCAATAAAATATGGAATTAAATGGAATTTAAAGTAACAAACGACTAGGAGGCTTGATTGGAATGAAATGGGTACTTAACATACAGAAAGGTACAACTGTAAACCATCCCTCTGTAGGGAAACTGCAAGGTGGAGTGGCTTACGAGATAACAGATAAGGAAGCAATAATGTTGAAACATATAATTAACCTTGTCATCTTTGACAGGGTTCAGAAGAAGGAGGAGGATTAAGGTGGTGGTAACTTTAGCTCAGGTGAGTGCTGACGTTGGTGAGATATACGATGCAGCTGATGGTGGAACTACTGCTGTAACTTCAATTATTGCCAGAGCTGCTGCATTTGTAACTGCTGCTGGTGGATCTGATGATACTATAGCAAGACCATTAACTGATGCTATGGTTATTGCACAAGTTATGGGAGGAGTGGATCCAGTCAATAAGACTATCGGTTCATTATCTGTTGGTGCGAAAGACCTTAGAACTATGCACCAAGCGTTTATGGATGAAGCGAAGAAAGCAGCAGTTATGTCAGGTGTTTCACTTGATGGTTTGACTATAATTTTGGATGATAGCGAACAATGAAATATACTGAGGTGAGTTTACCATTACATTATCCACATCACTGAGAACTGCTGCAAGGAACCTTATCAATACGTTTGGTAACGCTGCAAGTCTTTACACATACACTGATGCAACAGTGACAGAAAATGATGAAGGAGATATAACTGTCACTGTGTGGGATACTGCAACTGCGATTACTGTCGTTGACGGTGATAACATCCAATCTGAACTTGTGAAAGAAACTCAGGGGATGGAACTTACAGGTGACGATGATAAAATAGTTCGTGATGACGTAACAATCGTTGTGAATGACAGGTTAACAATAGATTCAGTTGAATACAGGGTTGACATGGTTCGCCCCGTGACAACTCAAGATACTGTCGTTGTCCAACTTGTTCATGTTTCACGAGTAACAGATACAACTAACTGGTAAGACTGTACTGTCTTACTTGTCATATGTGTCACTTGGGACAAACCAAGAACGGCATGGGGATGAACCTATGAGATTTACACACGTGAATGGATCGAGAAGAATAAGTGAGACTATCAAATCTTGCTTGAATGAACAACCTGCACGTAGCGGGATGTATAATTGGATTTTTGCATTAAAGGGTGAGATTAATACTTTCTGGAGTGTTAAAGATAGACTTGAAGATTTTGACGTTATTCAAGTTAATATGTCACCACAAGATTTTGAGACAGTGCTTGAAATAAGACGGAGATTAAAAAATAGTTCTACGAAGTTAGTAATCAATAACGATTACGTTTGTGAGAAATGGAACGATTGGGGAATAAGTCCCTACTTGTACGATAACATTCAACGAGCTGGTGACATGGTGTTTGGAACTGAACCTCACCAAGTATCTAACATGATTGATGGTACGTTTTGTATTCCTCACCCAACTAACACTAAATGGGTTAAACGGTTAGGAACTGATGCATACGATGACGCAATTGGTTTCGTTTTCCATTGGTGGGCAGGAGAAACATATCTGCCACATAGGACAATAGAGAAGGTTAAAGCGAAGTATGGTGTTGAGAAAGCTAAGATTTACGGGTATAAGGAACAGTGGGATAAAAATAGTCAAGCAAAGAAATTAATGTGGGATACTATCTGTCCGTTAGATGACTTCACAAATTATGCTGAACGTGTGCAGGGTGATAAGATTTTATACGATCCAAACCCGATGCATACGTATGGAAGGAATGGAGTTGAAATGGCTTGTTGGAAGAAGCCAGTTGTGGGTAGTAACCGTGTGTTCTCTTATAATAAGTTAATACCTGAGTTAACTTGCGACCCGTACGATTTCCGTGAAACTATGAAACGGTTTGATTTAGTATTCAACCATCCTGATAAAGTAGCTGAAATAATGGACAGGGCGTACAAGGAAGTTGAATGGTTCAATTATAAAAATAGTGTAGCAAGGTTTAAGGAAGCCTTAGAAATAGCAACTGACCGGGGTGGACATAAATGGTACGGGCAACAGTCTTAAATTATGACTGGCCAAGTGTGAAACCTGACGTTCCTCCTGATAATCATGGTTGGTTCAGACCTGCAAATGCTGAGATGTTAAGCAAGTTCTTGAACGATGAAACGTCCTGTGTCATTGAACTTGGTTCTTGGTTAGGTTCTTCTACACGTTTCATCCTTGAACATGCAGAAAATGCTACAGTAATTGCTATTGATCATTGGTTGGGAAGTCCTGAACATAACACTCCGTTACGAGATGATGTGTATGACAAGTTACCTACGCTCTATGAAACGTTCTTGGTAAATTGCTGGGAATGGAAGGATAGGTTAATTCCTGTCAGAGAGAACACTAAACGAGGTTTAACGGCATGTTACGAAGCAGGTCTTAAACCTGATTTAATTTACATTGACGCTGGGCATGACTACGAATCTGTGATGGCTGACATTACGTTAAGTAAAAAGTATTTCCCTGACGCTGTGATAGTCGGGGATGATTGGGATTGGGGATTTGATTTTCCTGTTAGAAAAGCTGCTTGTGCTTACGCAGAACAAGAAGGGAAAGTTATTTCTGCATATAAAAGTGTGTGGTGGTTGAAATGAAAGAACAATATGAAAAGGAATTTATCAAGTTCCAGAAGGCTCATCCGTTTGAAAAAGATATTAAAATTACAAGGTACAGGTTCAAATGGGTGCTTGGGAAAGTGAAAGGTTTACAGGGTAATTCCTTAGATGTTGGATGTAATGATGGGGTTTTAGCTCACAAGATGCATGGAGAAGGCTTCTCGGTGCATGGTATTGATGTGAGTGATAATGCTATAGAAGCGTGTGAAAGTAACGTACCAGCTGGAAAATTCATTCAGGCGTTTGCTGATGAAGAAATACCTTTCCCAAGCAATCATTTCTCTACAGTAACTTGCTTGGAAATAATTGAACATGTTAAAAATCCTGACAAACTTTTGCAGGAATTGTTACGTGTTACTAAACAGGGAGGAGTTTTACTTATTACTGTACCGGTAGGGGAAGCATACAATCATCCAACTCACTTGAGATATTTCGATTTTTATTCGTTAGGTAAATTAATTGAACAGTACATTGATGACTTTAAAATATGTAGAATCTATAAGGATATACCAACGGGAGAAAGGTTACTGTGGGCAGTAGAGGTAAGAAAATGACTGAAACGAAAGATAAGATGGCAGATGTAACAACTATTAATTTTTCAATAACTAAATGTCCATTGAAAGTTTTCAAAGCGTTCAGTGAGTTCTGTAAGCAGGAAACGAATGATAATTATGCATTTGGTTTAAAGATGTTATTAGATGGTATGAAGACAAACGTAAAGGAAGTGGTTTTATATGAGAACTTACAAGAACTTAAAGATAGAGTGGAAAAACTAGAAAATGGTAAGCACAGCAACGATAAGAACTAATGCGTGGGATGAAGTTTATACTTATCTTCAAACTACCAACGCAATAAGCACGAACAATATATTCAGTGCATTTAACAGTACGTTAGCTAACGATAAAGGATACCCCCTCGTAATCATCCGACCTCCTCGTGTATCATTTGAGAAGGAATTTGACATTCAGGGAAGTAGCATGAAAAGTTCTGTCCAGATGGAGATTGAAGTTTTCCACACCAGTAGTCAGAACGTCAAGGCAGTTTCTGATGAAGTTACTGATAAGTTACTTGCAGGACGTGCAACGTTTGCTTCAGCTAACATCTTTGACTTGCAGGTAGATACTGGAGAATATGATGTTTACAGTGAAGGGAGGAAAAAGATTCACAGGATTTCATTTGAAGTGAGATTCAATTATTTTGGTAATTAAACATGGCAACACCCGCAGAAATAATTAAAAGACTTACAAAACTAGCGAGAGATTTACCGTTTAATACTGTTAAGACGTCCCATAAGATTGGAGATAAAATCCGTGACAGGGCTAGAGCTAACGCACCATCAGATAAGGGAACACTTCGTGGTGGTATCAAGAATTTAAAAAGAAAAAATGGTGCAACTGTTTTTACGTATGATCCAGCAAAGAGAGTTTTTGGAACTGACAGGTTAGCTGAATGGGCAAACAGTATGGTATCTTTTGAGTTTAGGTCAACGAGTTTCCAACCGTTCTATCGTATTCCTCAATCTGTTCGTTACGGGAAGTCAGCAGTAACTTCCACGGGGAAACAAGTTAGATGGACAGCCAAGCCAGGTTATTTTAGTAATGCAGTTAACAAAGAATTAGAAGATTTACCAACTCATCTACGGAAAGCGTTGAGATTTTCAATAGGAGGTAGACGAATATGAAATATAAAATACTCTCCAACGTGCATCATGCATTGGGAGAAGTGGGAAGTATCATTGAACTTACTGATGAAGAATTTGCTAAATTAGCATTTAATTCTCGTTTGCAAGTTTGGGATTCTGTTGAGTATGAAGAAGTGAGAGAATCAATTGAAGAGAAGAAAGACAAAGAAGATTTGTTTGATGAATTAGTTAACATTGTTGGATTCAGTGTTAAGAGAGCTAACAAAGTGTTAGGTGTGTTTAAGAGTAAGGAAGAACTTCTTAATGGTTTGAGTGATTTACCATTTGAGAAAATTGAAAATGATTTATTATTGAAAACGTATCAGAAGAAGAAAAAGAAATCTAAGGAGGTAAAAGAAGATGGCATTAACTGATACATTAGATGCAACTATTAAAATCGAGTTTGATGCTGCGATTGATAGAAGTCAAACTCTTGGAGATTTCAGCGGGAAGGATGTAGCGAAACTTATCCACCGGGAAGTTTTCACTGACGGTGCTGGATCAAGTGCAGCAACAGGTTTTTTTAGTTCGCAATTCACAGCTACTGTTGGTGGAATTACTGTTAGTTTAGCTGACAGTGCTGACCCATTGGCAGCTGCTGGAGATGATGTACCTACTGAAGACCCAGAAGGAAAAAAGTTGAAAGCGTTAGTAATAACCAATGAAGATACTGCAAATTTTGTTAGTGTTAAACGTGGTGCTAACGGTGAAGCAAGTGTATTTGACGGTGCAACTGATTCAGTAGTAATCACTGCAGGTGGAATGTTTGCTTGGACCAGTCCCGCTGGAATCAGTGCAATGAATGATGGTGTTGATGATGAAATTCTCATCACGGCAGATACTGATAGTTGTGTAGTAAAAATAGCATATCTATTCGGATAGGAGGAAAATAAAATGGCAAAAGTATGGCATGCAAGAGAAGCAGTAATTAGGATAGATGCTTCAGCAGATATTGCGATTCCGGCAGGTGCAGCTTTAGATACAGTCTTCGGAGGAGGAACTGTTATAACAGCTGACTTGAAAGGAGTTGAAATCACTGAACCAGAGATGGCAGTGGATAAGATTGATTTGATTGGTATTGATGGAAACAGTTTCCAGAACGCTGAAGTTGAATTGAAACCGGCAGGAATGGCTAAGATATCAGGAACATTCTTGTTACGTGGAGATGAAACAGGGTTTGAATTGGAAGGATATGAAACGTCAGGAGCTATTGGTGGTACTCACACTCGTTACCAACGAGATGGTGGAACAAGGAAAACACCTTCATTCTTGGTGAACCTTGATGATTCAACTGATGAAGTTAACATCGTTCTCCATGAATGTTACGTTACTTCCTTTGAACGTAAGTTAACTGGAGCTGATGGACACTGGGAAGTTACTTTTGAGGCAATGTGCCTACCAAAGAACTTTTACGTAGAATTTAAAAATTAGATTTTGAGGTGTGCGAAAATGGTTGACAAAGCTGGAAATGTGAAAGTAATGATTAAGATAAATGATTGTCCTGTCCGTTTAGTGAGGGAGTTTAGTACCCTTGCTAAGCGACAGTACAATGATACGTATTGGGTTTTACTACAAGATTTAATACGGAAAGCTGAAGCGTATGATATGTTAAAATCAGACTACGTTAAAGAACAAGAGAAAGAACCGCCATTAACTATGGCAGGAGGAAGATGAAAATGGGAAAGTATGGAGAAGCGTTAGGAATCTGGGAGTTACGAATTGGTGGTGGAAAGTTTGATCTTAAACCTAAACTTGGTGATAACCGTAAGTTAATGAATTTAATGAGTGAGTCAAAGAAGAAGAAGGATGAAGGTTGGATGATGGCACAGATGGGAGAATTTGTTAAGGAACTTATTACTCGTGATTATCCTCCGTTAGATGATACTGAGAAAGAAGAACTTGACATGTATATTGAATTTAATATCACTCAATTAATTGAAGAATTAATGATTGCGTTCAGATGGACAACACGTGAAAAATTAAAGGAAGTTACTTCGGAAGGAATCTTAAAAAGCATAGAAAACTAACTAAGAAACAAAGGATGGAACGGCTTCGACTGAACCTCAAACGGAAAGCTTCACAAGCTGATGATATTGAGGATGGTTGGGCCAAAGCTATCTTTTATGTTGAGAAGGAAGTTAACCAGCACATTGACGAAGATTACCTGATGATGAAGTTTACCAGTCAATTCGAACATTTAAAAGAACACATTGAAGCGGAAGAAAGGGAGATGAATAAAGCACAGAGAGGTACTCCCTCAACGTTAGGGTAGGATATACACCAATGGGAAGAACAACAGAAGTAATGGAAATTGTAATGAAGGCTACAAATAGAGCTTCAAAGACGATTGATAGTGTTAAAATGTCTGTGGCTGGTTTGAACAATACAGTTAAACACTTCAACAAGGCTTCTTCTAATTTAAAATTCGTTTCAAGATTAGAAATGGCTAATTTACGTTTGAATAAAGCGGGACAAATTATCAACAAGTACAGTAAAAAAACGTTCACATTGGAACAAGCATCTCTAAAAGTTGCAAAGGCTGAACATAAGACTAACGTAGCAAGAAAGAAAGCTACTGATTTATTACAGAAACAAACATTACTGATGAAAAATATTAGACGTACTATGTTAGCTGTTGGTCTTGCATTCTTGTTCGCTGGTATGGCTTTGAAAAGAGTTTTCCAAACTGCTCTACGTTCATTGTTTACAACTTACATTGAGATAATAAATGTTAATGATCAATTCTTCCAGAAAACTCAAGAACTTAAAGCTTCATGGACATTCTTGAAATTCTCTATTATGGATGCGTTAGGTAACTCTGACCTTGTGATAGGTTTCATTGACGCAGTTATCAACCTCGCTAATTGGGTGGCTGGGTTAAGCGAAGGATGGAGAAGATTCATTGCCATTGCTATGATTGGTGGTTTCTTGATTGGTGGAGCGTTAATGATACTTGGACAAATCATATTATTCTTGTTAGCTCCTGTCCAATTATTATTTGTCATTATGGCTGTAGGAGCTCTGCCTGTGGTTATCGCTATGTTAGCAATTGTAGCAGTCTTTTTGATATTAGTTGTTGTAATCATAGCACTTGCTTTAATTTGGAAATCAAAAATGTCAATTGCTATGAAGATAGTGTTATCATTCATAATCATTGTAGTTGCACTTGTTGCCATCTTCTTAATCCTTGGTGTATCTGTAAGTTTACCATGGATATTACTGATTGCTGGTGTTGCATTAGCTATAGGAGCGTTCATTTTCTTAGTAAAGAAAACGGGTTCAGTCAAGGAAGCGTTCAAAGTAATGGGTGCTGGGATAATACTTGCCCTCGGATTCGTTGGTGATAAAATAATTGACCTTATTTTGATTCCAATTAAGTTAGTAATAGGTTTGATTAACCTTGCTATTAAAGGAGCTAATGCACTCGGTGCAAGTATCCCTGAGATTGATTTAGGGTTAGAATTTGGTGAAAATTCTATTTCAGCAAAGGCAGAAGAGTTTGTTGCCAGGAAGGGATTACTTTCTTCGTTAGATAAAGAAGAAGAAAAGGAAGATAGGAAAGGTTTCCTGGATGAAATGCAAAACAAGTTCACTGACCTTGGAGAAACAATGAAAGAAAGTGTAAAGGAGGGAGTTGGAGAAGGATTAGCTGACAATGCTACAATCATACCTTCGCCTAACGAATAAACATGACAGACGTAAACATAATAGATACAGGTTATCCTAACATAACAGATACTGGGGCTCAGTTATCTTTGATTGCTAACTCTGGTGCTGCATTAACTTTGTTAGCTGTTGACTTAACGTATGGTAGATCGGGAGCTATCGCTGATAATCCTGTACCTACTTTGTTTGATGACGTGAAATTAAACATGTCTTCATTCACAAACCCAGTGATTACAATCAGTGGGATATTACAACCTGCAAGTGCAGCAACCATGCAAGTTTTGGATGACTTGGTGAAAAGTCGTGGAGTGAAATTACTTTACGGTGGAGCAAGACTTACCGAGAACTTAGGTGCAGCAGATGCAACTCACGCAGCACAATCAACACATTTGCATGTGTTATGTAAGGCGTTAAGTATCAAACAGACAGGGAAAAATGGAGTGATTAGGTACACGTTGGTATGTGAGGAAACTGCATGAGCTTTTTAATCGGTAAAATTGAATGGAGTGGGAACGGTGGTGATTCTGAAGCTGTTGAAATAACTGACTGGATTTCAATGAACATCAGGCAGACTGCAAAGTCAAAGGCTTCCGGTGCAGAAATAACGTTACAGAATCCTATTGATTACATTAAACCTGACGCTTCACTTAAACGTAGGTGGGTAGGTGACGATGGATTAACTTTGTTCAGGGAAGGTGACACTGTAAAAATTTACTTAGCGTACACTGACACTACCAGGGCGATTGATACTTCTGACGGTTCAGATGATTTGATAATGACTGCAGAAATTAGTGAGTTCAAGGTTAAAATCAATGAGAACAAAACGACTATCAAAATTAAATGTGTTGACAAAACATACACGTTACTTAACAAACTCTGGGCGTTCAATTATAACACTACCAGTGCGTTAACTGCTCCCGAGATAATCCAGGATGTAATTAGGAATGTTACTGATGACGCTGCTTCTGAACCTACTGCGTTCAATGCAACGGGAACTCAAGTAGCTGGTGGAATTTATACTGTTGATGCTCGGTTAAATACTGGTGCTTACCCAGGAGATCCAGGAAGTCCCCCTGCTTACATTCAAGATAGAAGACCTCCTTCATTCACTGGCGGTGCTGATTCTGCATTTCCCGTAACAACCATAGCTAAAACTTTTAAGTCAGCATACGAATTTATCCAAGAACTTAGTACTCCCGAACATACCAATTTACCGGGAGAATTAGATTCTGGCAATCCACCAGCAGATAGAAATTACATTTTTTACATTGACCATGATAACAGGTTTCATTGGTTCTACCCACAAAGTTCACTGAGGACTACATTGAACGGTGCACATAATGATGTGGTTGCTACTATTACTGTCGCAAGTACTACTGGTTTTAAATCTCGTGGTATCTTACAAATTAACGGAGAACTTATTGAATACACGGCAACTACTCCAACTACGTTCACTGGAGCTACGAGAGGGTTTAACAATACTACTGCTGCTTCCCATACTAGCGGTGATACTGTTTCAAATTCTTTAACATTCGTTGAGGGAGATACAACAAGTGATAACATTATTTATTCAATGGATATCACTAAGAAAACATTCGATATTGTTAACATGGTCATATTTAACGCTGGTCAAGATTTGTTTGGTTCTGGCGTATTAAATTATTTCTATGACCGTAATACTGGTTCGAAGGAATTGAAGATGACTTACAAACCGTACACACAGATTGCAAAGGAATGGATTCAGAAAGAAATTGATGATGGTAGGTTGACTGAAACTGCATTAGCTACTGCCCCGTTCACGTTCAAGGGGAACAGGTATGATGAAACTACTGGAACGTATGCAGGTGGTGCAGGAGTAACAACTGCATGGGGAACTACTGTTACAAGTGATGCGTTATATAACACTGCTGTTCGTAATCAATGTATTGCGAAGGGTGAAGATAGAGCTTCGTTACTTACTAAGGCTCGTGGAAGTCCAAGATGGAAAGGTAAAATTGAAGTGAAGGGTAAACGTTTCATTGCTGGTGATTTAATTACGTTAAATTCTGTTTCTGCCGGGATTGTTGACACTGACGTACTGATAAAAGAAATTAAACATAATGTTAAGAAATCTGGTTGGTTCACTACGTTAAATATTGAAGAACAGGAGAGAGCAAGAGAATGATGTTGAATGAAGGATTGAATAGGGTACGTGACTTGGTTGATACGTACTTGGATGATGGAGTTTTCGGAACGGGAACTACTGCTGAACTTGTAAGTGATCAAACATTAGAAACTGAAGTTGCAGCTACTGAAGGTTCTACTACTTCCGTGACTGTTACCAATTTATTAAAAGTTACTCGTGAGATTGATTCACTTACAGGTAACGGAAGTTCATTGTCGGAAGTAGCCTTCCAGAATAATGCAGGTGATACTATTGTTAACCGTGTAACTTTCTCTGCATTTGCTAAAACAGATTCTGTCCAAATGACTGCTGAAACGAGGTGGCATTTCAGTTAAAATGTTATTAACACAAGGAAGAACACAAATTAGGTCACAGATATCAAACGATCTAACACATGGACAGGCAGGTACTGATGTAACGTTACCTACTGCTGGTGATACTGCGTTGGGAGCAGCAGTTGCAGCTACTAATAATGCTTTAGATGATGTTCAAGCAGGAGGAAATACTATCACTGTTACTCACATCGTCTTGACTACTGAAGGAAACGGTTCAACATTAGCTGAATGGGAAATATTAGCTAACACAACAGTTGATTTCAATCGTGTAGTTAAGGCAGGAGTAGCTAAAACTGTATCGATTGAAGTTACTATGATACAAACATTTGTGATAGAAATAAGTTAAAAATGGTAGATTTATTTGAAAGTGGAAGGGATACCAAGGATAACCTTGGTGAAAAGGATGATACTAGAGAGTTAGTCTTGAAAAGAAACCGAGAAACTATTAACGTGAAAGAATTGTCAACTGTAATTTCTACTCAAACGATTGGAAATTCTTTCATTCTTGGTCATGCAACTAATGGAGTGTTAGGAACTTCCATGTTAGGAGATGATTTAGGAACTGCTAGTGTTATTCGTGTGACTAACCCAGCTAACATTTATACTGAACAGTTCCTTGATACTACGTTCAGAGATACTGGTAACACTACTGCTGACTGGGCAGTTGTTGTTGGTCAAGCTGACTTTGTTAATCTTGAAGTTGCCACGAGTGAAATTATTGCTTTGAACAGTGCAACGTACACTGAAGCAACGTTAACAGTTGTTGGAACTACTGTCACTAATCTTACGTTAGAGTTACAATTTGATGGTAATAATTGGGAGAGTGCCACGAATGGAGTAACATTAACTGCTGCCAATCCAAGTAATGCAGGTATCAAGTTCAGGTTAACTGCTACTGGTAACGCGACAGTTACAAGTTTAACAATTGAGTACACATAGGAGGGAAATTATAAAATGACAAATAAAGGACAAGGAACATCATCCCCATGGGTTGATGGAAACGTATTAAGTGCTGATGATTTATTAGATACTATTGCTTTTTCTAAATGGAATTTTCTAACAACGTCAACTTCATTGGGTGACGTACTGTGGGGAACAATCAGACATTCTGCAAGTGCTTACAGTTCAACTGCTGGTGGTATGCATTTCACTTCTGACACTGGAGTAACTTGGGCAGCTGACGCTGGAACTGAATCTATTGATACTGCACCAATTGTAAGGGTATGTGAAGCTGCATTAGCAGAAGGTTTTGTTGTTGAAGCAAGTGGAAACATGGAAACAGCTTATACTTCTGACAGTGGAGCTAACTGGACTGCAACTACTGTCTTAGCTATGGGTAACTCTCTAGTTTATGACTTATCATTCCCCGTGAGTGCATTAGTTGTTGTTGCTGGTGATGATGGTGGTGGAGCTAAACATATTGTTTACAGTACTAATCAAGGTACTGCATGGACAGATCCAGTTACTTCACCTAATGTTGCTTGTGGAACAGTTTCAATGTTTGATGATACTACTGGTTACGCTGTTGATACAAATAGTAACATTTGGAAATCAAACGATCCAGACAGTGGTGTTGCGAAATGGGCAGATACAACAGATAATACTATTTTCCCTGCCGGTGTCAATGATACGTGCCTTGCTGTCACTGCTGACATTTTATTAATTGGTAGTGCTGGAGGAGATATTAATTATTATGTAAACAGTACGAATACTGTAACTGCTGTGTTCCAAGAGAAGGGATATGATATTAGTTTAGGTTTCGTTACTACAACTAACGGGAACATTTACACTGGTTGGGTTGACACTACAGGAACTGTATGTGCTATTGCTGGTTCAACAGATAGTGGACTTACTTGGACTCAAATGGTTGTGTTCAATTCTTCTTCAATTGGTTCAACTCGTACTCTTAAAAGTGCATTGGTTGAATGGGGAACTAACGGGTTAGCTGTAGCTACTAATTCAAACTCATACTTGAGGGTTTTCCGTGATAGTGATTAAAACAATCAAAGAATGGATTAGACGGGTAAAAGAATTTCCTAAACTAGAGATTGAAAACTCTAGTTTAAAGGAAGTTTTACTTGCCGCTGAACAAGTTGAACTTCTTGAAAAGTATGAAAATTCTCCTGATGTTTACGATTCTGAGTACTGGGATAACAAGTGGAAACAATCAACCGTGTGGTACAATGCTCCAAAGAGGAAGAAAGTTACAAGTTATGTTAAGTACAAGAAGTCTGAACATATTAAAAGTATTGCTGATTCTATTAATGGTTTACATCAAGATCCGGATGGCATTGTCTTAGAAATTCTTGAATGGTTAGAATCTCAGTTTAAATCTGGCAAGTTTAAGTATAAATTAGACAAGGGAGAAACTTGGACTCAACCATCTGAATTGTTAGAACGTGGGTATGGTGACTGTGACGATTATGGAATTTTGGAATACAATGTTATTAGGCAGAAGTTCCTTGATTTGGGAATGTGGGAAATTGTTAAACATCGTTTGAAATGTGTTGCTGGGAATGTTAACCGCCGTGGAAGTATCCCAAGTGGTGCTGGTGGACATTTCTATTTGATGTGGTTAGCGGAGGACGGAGAATGGTATTGCGTAGAAAGTACTTACTACCGGAAAAATGCGATAGTAAATTGGCTCAAATTACCTCAAAAATTAAATCCTATGTACGGAACGATTTGGTTCACGTTCAACGAATCAAAAAGTTGGTCACAAAATTCACTAACAGTATCCAAAAAAGACTTCAAGAAGAATGGTTAGAATGGGACTGGGAAGTGAATGGATACGGGAGGAAACGTAAAAATGGCAAAGAAGAAAAAAAATAAGTATAGTTTGGGAGAACTAATTAAGCAGAGAAGGGTCTGGGCGGCAGTATTATCTGCAGTTGCTGCTGGTGCAGTAAGTCTTGGACATTTGGAAGTTGCTTCACTATGCGTAGTTTTAGCTGGTGCATTAGGATTGCATAGCTTTGTTAAACCTAAGTAATGGTAAGGATTAAAACCAAAAACATGGACTTCAGTTATGACAATCCTTGGATTCAAGTAACTGATGTTCCTCCCTTATGGAAGAAAGCTTGGAAATGGTTAACTTCTCCCCATAGGCGTTTAAAGGCACGTGTGAAGAGAATTATCAGATGGATTGGTGACTGGCAGCCGAGGAGAAAGTGGCTTACAGGCGTACTTCTGGGCGTTTGGATAGGTTTCGTACTAACCATAGTACTATTGTATGTCATTGGAACACTTTTGTATTAAAAAATGTCCATTTTGTGGACTTGGACTCCACTCTTATATTAGTCCAAAGAAAAAATGAACTGCAAGGAGTGTGGTTTGATGGAACTTGTAACACAAAATTCATGACCTTAAAATGAAAGACGAAAACCAAATAAGTGGACAAGAATTTGTTAATTTGATAATGACGGCACCGATAATCTTAGCTTTTGTTATCTTAGGAATACTTATAATTTGGAAAACAACTACAAATCCAGTAGAAGTTGCACCTCATTTGGATATTATTCTTGTAGCGTTTGCAATATTTTCAAATCCTGTGAGTATAATAATTGGGGCAGTTGCACAAAATATGTTAAAGGGGACTGAAAAAGATGGTAAGAAAAAAGAAAATAAAAACAAATAGACTACCAAAAATTGGTGGTATTTTCAAAACACTTATTGCAAACAAGATGTTAATGTGGATGTTAGGGGTAGTAGTTCTCTCATTCATTGGAGTATTTTGTTTACTATTCTTTTCACCTGATGAATATATGTTCTTCCCAAAAGCTGGTATTTATGATGTTAAATATGCACAAGATTTAGGGGAAGAAGTATTAAATAGTGGGTTTAAAGATGATAACCTTACTCAACATCAAACATTAAATTTGTTAATAGGTGGTGGAAGGATAAACAATTTTTATTTTGAAGATATTGAAGTGGGTAAACATTCAGGGTTGACTGAAGCATTTTTACTAACAGGAGGAAATTATTATTTAACCTGTGAAACTCTAATCCTTGACGGTTTAGAAACACCAGAATTAATTATTAGGAATGGTTCTGCATACTCTTTAATTATTCAACATAATGAAGCAGATGGTAATTCATTCAGTTCAACATTAACTTCATCAATACCTGATTATAAGTTTGGTTCAACAAGAGGAACTATAGATATTCCTCACATCTCAAGTTCAGATTTTGATAGAATAATAATTGATAGTACCGCTGGTGATTCTATCTGTAATACTTTCACTCTGAAAGGTATTCATTCTTATGGTGCAGGAATTATCATCTCAAACTTTAAAGTAGGCACATTACAGATTATTAACAGTTATATTGGTAATGGTAGTGGAATCGATACACCAAACTTCATTATTGAGGATTCTGTTAATGCAACAACATTACTGTTTACAAACAATAGTGAACTACCAATTAATGTAAAATAAGCGGGACATAATGGCAAGAAAAAAATGATTTGTTTAGTATGTGGAACCCCACTAATTGGTGGAGTATGTCCATATTGTTAAAATGGTATATTTGAGTGAATTTGAATTCCCGCCTGGGGTCAAAGAAGAGATTGAATATTTCATGAAAGCAAAAGTTCCTCGTTGTTTTCATTGCAAGAAAGATTTTGTTCCTGGCGTTGATTCAATCACTAAAAAAGTCAGTAAATATATTTGGGATTATGATTGTGAATGTGTCCCTGAAGACCGTAGAGGGAGGATTATGATAGGCTAATGGTGAGAATTGGCGATTATAATACGTGCTATTCTTCGCATTGAGTGAGTTATTGATTATAGTGGTATTAGGATTTACGTAGATAAATGTGATAAATGTGGTGTTGGAAAGACTTTCTATTAAACAATGTCCATACTGTGGACTTGGCCCAATCCACTATTGGTCTTATTCTGGGCTGTTATCTATCTACTGCCATTGGTGTAGAAACAAGATAAATGTATGACACACTTGTCATACTTGTCACACTCTCCCTTCTTCCATTTTAGTAGTCACAAAAGTTTTAAATACTTCTTGGTTTACGTCATAGTATGGTGACGAAAGTTAAACTTCCCCGATTGAATTGTTTGAGATGTGGACATGAATGGATTCCAATGCAGGAAGAGATTAGGATGTGTTGTAAATGTAAATCTCCCTACTTTGACAAGCCAAGAGATGAATAGAGACTTTCGCCAGACGAGGTTGATAGATGTCAGGCGTAGATAAGCAGAAAAAATACTTTGAACTATTGAATGATATTATCGATACTCCAATTTATACAACGAGGAATTGGAGGAAAGGTAACGACTTCAAACCGGGTAAACAGTATAAGATTGGTGGTGTTGAACCTCCAATTGACCATCGTACTGTTGGGAGTAATGAAGTTGTAATTGATTTAGATGCTGCTACTTATTCTCAGAACAAGAAATATTCTGATACCATCACAAATTATTTAGATTCAATAAGCATTCCCTACTACACATTTTGGAGTGGGAATAAATCTGTTCATATTCATGTGTTCTTGGATCTGGAGATAAGTTCACCTGATGTTCTTGAGTTAATTGATAAGGCTATAGACTTAGGGGTGGATGTTGAGCAGGAAATCCGTATGAAACTCGCCAAACAAATAGTTGAACAAAGCGGACTTCCTGCTCGCCTTATCGGTAAAGTTGTGGACATTGGGAAACTTAAATGGAACGCAATGGCTGGAAGATCTACTCTCATTCGTTGTTGTGGTGGAGCTAACAGTAGAATCAACCGAGATGGTGACATGGTAACTGGTTGGAAGACATGGTATCAAGAGATGCCTAAATCTAAACCTAAACCACTTGGGTTTGATGAAGTAGAATATCCAACAGCTATAAGACAACATAATGTTGGTGAAACATTCATTGCAGAAGCAGTTAGTGATTATATTAAGGCGTTGACTCCTCACAAGAAGAAGGAATTACAAGCGATTGATTACACAGGTGAGTTTCTTTCTATGGATTGTGTTCAGAAAGTTAGAGAGAATGGTTTACCTGTTGGTCAAAGGAACATTGGTGCTAAAGCATTAGCTGTTGCTTGTCGGTTAGATAAGTTAGAAATTGAGAAAGCAAAGGAAGTTCTACGTGAATACATATCAAATTGTCCAAAGATGCCTGAACCATACACAGAAAGTGAAGCTTTTCATTGGTTGGAATGGATCTACAAGCAAAGGAAAGTGTACTGGTCACCAATGCTGATAACAATAGGTGTCTGTGACCCTCATACTTGCCCGTACTACGGAGAAAAATATAAAGAGGAGATTGCAGTCTTTGATGTAGATGATCCGTTAGCGGCCGTAAAAGAGGCATTAGACTACTGTGTGGTGGGTGAAGATGCGTTGAAGATGACGTTGTTTCTTCTTTACATTACAAAAGAGTTCAGTCCTGAGTGGTGTATCATGCTTGATGGTGATGCTGCGTCAGGTAAATCTCATGTTATGAAGTCGGTTGCGAACTTATTTGGTGATGAAAATGAGGAATATTTTGTGTTCTCTCGGATAACAAAGGCAAGTTTGAACTATTTAGAGGAGTTAGCTCCCCTCTTACAGAAGAAAGTTGTTATCATTGAAGAACTTCAAGGTGCTTCCGATGTGGTTGAACAGTTGAGAGTTGCGATTAGTGAGGGGAAACTATCTTTGTTATCAACAGAAGAAGTTAAAGTGGAAGGAGTTACTAAGCGAGTGTCCCAAATTAAAGTGATTGACCTCAGTCATGTGCTGTTCGTGACCTGTAATGCTGAAGAGTATGATGAAGGTGAACAGTTGAAGAGTCGTGCTTGGATACTGAACACAGATATTAGTTCTGAGCAGACTAAGGCAATCATGGAATATTCACTTGCAGAATTTTCCGCCAAAAAACTGGGGGGTATTCCAAGATTGGAGGAAATCCGTGCAGGGCTTAAATTCCTTAAACGGCCAGATAAGGTTGTTTTCCCGTTTGCTAAGGATCTATTGCCATATTTACACAGTTCAAGTGTGAGAGGTAGGCGAGATGTCAAGAAAATGATTAGTTTAGTCAAGGCACACGCTTTTGTTTCTCAGAAACGGCGAAGCTGGTATGTTGATGAAAATGGTCAAGATGTGTTAATTGCTGATTGGAGAGATGTTAAAAACAGCTATATTTACGCTGGAGAGAGCTTAAACGCTTCAACACAAGGTATTGGAGCAAAGGATTTACAGTATTATGACAAGATTGTGAATGGAGCAGGTTCACATATTAGCGGTTTTACTATTGAAGAAGTGGAGAAATGGTGTGATCTGAAGAAGAAAACAGCACAGAATACTATGTGTCGTTTGTCTTCAGCAGGGTTCTTTGAAAACAAGTCAATGCCTGGAACTCCGGCATGGTATGAACGGACAGATAGTGTCCCACATCATTTGGGAGACCTCGTGGGATACTCCGATGTTCTCATTTCTACTCAGGGAGTCCTAATTTCTGAGTGGGTGTCCCAAAACGCAAATAAGACTAAAAAAGACCATCCCAAACCTTCCCAAAAGGAAGCCTTTATCGACGACAAAATGGAGAATCCTTTATAAATGAAACTTGAATCCCCCACACACAATAAAAAATATTTATTTATTTATATAAGGTGTATACTACAGTATATAATAGGTACTAATTTTTTTATACATACATCAAAATATGGCACTTTTCTTGGGAGGGTACCCTCTTCTACGTCGACAAAAGTGCAAAAAAACAGTTTTGGGACAGATTGTGGGGGTATGGGATGGTAAATTTAAGACAATATGTCAGACAGAAGAAACCAACGCAAGATGAGCTGTTGGATCGTTCATATAACAATACTGTTCCTTACGGAAGTAGTGTAAAACCTGTTACTTGGGAATATAAGACAAGTGCAAGGGAAGAATTAGTGAAAACGTGGCCAAGAGAAGATTTTTATCGTTATCTTGCTACATTAGAACCACCAATGCCTGTTCCTAAACAACCAATCATATATGTTAGAGAAAAACCATGTCTGCATGAGCAGATTGTAACAATCACTGTTGAAATGATAGACGGGCCAGTTGAGTCCGTGACTCATTCATGTACTTATTGTGGGGAGGTGGTGACAGAAGGAGTTCAGTAGCTGTAAAGCCTGAGGGGTTTCATTGACTTTCTAACACCTTTAGTTCGTCACCTCTTTTCCCCGATGTCTCCTTCCACTATATTGAACCATGGTAATTGTGAATGTTCATTGCAACGTGTGCATGATTTTTATGAGAAAACGCAACATACCGGCATACTACGAGTATTTCGAGATGTTGGCTCATAAAGATAGATGTGATAGATGTAAACCAGAGCGGACTCCAAAGGAGGAAGCAAGAGGAAAAATAAAATGGCCATAGATTGGAACGAAATGCTTGACGGGAACTTCGTCAAGATTGAGAAAGATGTACCGAAAGACCTACGGGTAATTAGTTGGAAACCACAGGAAACTTTCAAAGATGAACATGGTGAGTTTAGACCAGGGATCGTTTTTGATTGTTCCCACGAAGATGGGAAAGACTTCAGCCCGGCAGTTAAGACATGGACAGTAACGTCAATCCGAGCATTGATTGAGTTACGACCAATTATCGAAGCAGCGGAAGCAGCTGGTAAGAAAGATATTGGTTTGAACATTGTTAAGACTGGTGAAGGAAAGGGTACAAGGTACACCATTAAAGAGGTGTAAGTAAGTTGAGTAACTGTGAACATGAGGAGATTTCCCCTTTAATAGAGGGGGAATTATTCTCTTGTTCTTCATGTAATAAACATTTCAAGGTGAAAAAAATGGCAAGAAGAAAACGAAGATTGGTTTATTGGGCAGAAATCCCACCACCGTAATCAAAGATTTAAACAATGGAGGAAAAAGAATGAATGAAGCAATGGAACAGTTTAAGAAAACAGGCTTTTGGAATATGGAATGTGTTAAGATTAGTATGAACGCAATGGGATCAGGAGGAGGAAAATGACACGAGAAACTTGTGGATGGTGTAGCAAACTCTCAGAACGGGAGTATTTTTGCTCCAATTATCTATCGTTCTTGTCTCGCTTCTTAGTGGCTTTAGAGGAGGAGAAAGAAAATGAGTGAGTATTCAACAGCAACGGAATTTAAGTTCATTGATAGGAATCTTGCTAAGAGGATTGAGTTTCCTCCAACAACTTTAGAAAAAGCATTTGCAGGGCAGAAATGGATCACGCAAATGAAGGTGCACTTGCTGGGAAACCAATCTGCAGGAGAAAACAACGCAGATTTAGATTTGTCAAAAAACCAAATCTTGTTAGAGATAGCATACCAACTGAAGAGGATAGCAGACAGCTCGGAGATTAGAGGATGATAAATGTAGATAGTATAGAATTAGCTGCTGTTATGTCAGTATTGTTTTTTGTGTTTGGTATGGTTACAGGGATGATACTGATGGTGATGTTACCATGAGTAAATTTGATGACTTGTTCCCCAAGATGGCTGCTGCTCAATGTTGTATTTGTATGGATACACACAAAGGATCATGTCCAGATGATAGTGGATTTGGGTTCACCAAAAAGCAAATCATGAAATATTGTGTTAGTAAACAGCGGTTGAAAGAAGTGCTTGAATACATTAAACCATTGAGGAACAGAGAAGAAGATTATGGTGAAGATGTTGTTAAACAGATTATGGAAGAACTCTGTTTAAATTGTGGAGGTGAATTGAATGAGCAAATTGATAGTATTTAACAACAAGACAGAACAATGGGAAGATTTAGCAGTATATGATCGGTCAAAGAAACCAATAAGAATTATTGCAGAGAAAGAGGGCAAGTTTACGAGAGTTTCATCATCTGCAGAGAAGGAAAAGAGGTAAAGAATGAAATTAAAAACATTAAAAGATTTTGAAAGTAATGATGAATCGGTAGATTTACTTTTGGAAATAAGGCAAGAAGCAATTAAATGGATAAAATCATATAGAGATAATGAATTAACAGAACACATAAATGTATATGGAATTGGACACAAAATAGACTGGATTATGAATTTCTTTAATATTAAAAGGGAGGAATTAGAATGAGAGAAGAGTTTTACGAAAGATTATTTGAAGGAGAGGGATGTGTACATACCTGGATCAAATTGGTGGAGGTATAGATGAAAATAGTAATAGACACGAGGGAGAATCTTCCTCTAGATTTCAGGAAGAGTAAGAACATGCAAGGAGTAGAGTACAGAGCCTTGAAAACAGGTGATTACTCTATTGTTGGGTATGAAGAGGAGATAGCAATAGAAAGGAAAGGAATCTCAGATTTATTTGGTTCACTAGGAAAGGGACATAAAAAGTTCAAGAAAGAGATGGAGAGAGCTCTAGGATTTAAATATTTCGCTATTCTAGTAGAAGGGTCGTTCACAGTTATACAAAACAAAGAGTTCGAAGGAGCTCATTACACTAAAATGAGAGGTGATGTGGTGATTAAGATACTTTACACGTTAAAGTTCAAGTATGGAATAGATGTTATTTTCTGCAACGGCAGAATTGAAGCGTCTAAGATTATCCGTTCAATATTTACCGCTTACCTCAAACAACAAAATGGTAAGCCAGTTAGAGATACTCAAGTATCTAAAAAAGAATGAAGGCTGGGTCACATCAAAAATACTAAAAATACATTTCAATGTTGACCCGTCAAATCTCGCCAAGAGATTAAGGAAGCTTAATCGTTATGGATTCGTGACGATTATCATTGACGGGAACAAATGTTTGATAAAGTACAAGGAGGAAACAGATGGAATTGGTAAAAGATGACACCATAGCGGTGCAAGAAGGAGATTTCGTGTTAGTTACACGGAAGATTGTTGAGAAGTATGATGCAGAAGAATACCTGCGTCATTTAGAACAGATGGGACAGAGGCATGATATCTTGATGGAACAAGCAGAAGATATTGATAAGTTGTCTAAATTGTGGGGTTCCCAGAAAGAAGCCATGGAAGTGGTTAAGAGAGCACAAGAAGAACAAGCGAAGAAAGATATCGCAGCGGACTTAGAGAAAGAGAGGCAGAAAAGTGAGAATAACAATCCAACGGCTGGGTGATACTATCGCTTGTTACAAGGACTACAAAGACATTCATGGTCATGGGGAAATTGCTCAGCTTTTAATGGAGATTGAAATGATCCGGGATGATTTAGTGGGGATGTACCGTAACTATGAAGAAAAACCAAAGAACAGCATGTAAAGATTGTGCCAGATGGAAGCATTTCAAGAAAGAATGTAGATACCATTGGGAAGACAAACAGATTTGTACTCAATGGGTTTCTCATCTTGGCAGTAATGAAGAGTACAAAGATACAAGAGATCCGATTCTTAAATGGGTGGATCAACGGAGGAATAAAAATGTCTGAAGAAGTAAAACTTAGTGAAGAAGTAGTGAAACAAATTGGAGCGAGAGAAAATGCTCTGAGAGGAGCAAACATCTTGTTCCAGATGGCAAAGCGGGAAAACGATTTGTACGTTCAGGAACAACTTAAAGCATTGGGTTTAGATTTAGAGAAGAAGTATAACATTGGGCCTGATGGTGTTGTGAGTGAAGTTAAAATCGAACCAGTGAAGAAAGAAGGAGAAGAAAAAGAAGGGAGTGACGTGAAGATTGAGCCAGCCGAGTAATTGCTTGGACAATCTTCTCAACTGTAATGCTGATTGTTGTAGGTTGGTGAGTAAAGTTATCACTAAACCAACAAGAGAATTGTTAGAGTACTGGAAAGTTCGGGCAAAGCATGTCCAACGGTTAAGTCACACCCAATGGGGGTTAATGTTTGAAGCTCCCTGCCAAGAACTTGACCAGGAAACTAACTTGTGTAAATTACACAACACTGACAAGAAACCTAGATTTTGTACTAATTTTAACAGTAAAAAGAAAGGGAAATACTACATTCCAGAGGGGTGCATATACAAATGATAGACGTACTTACTTGGAGAATCAACAGATTAACCAAGAGCATAGAAAAAAAAAGGAGATGGATTAAGAAAGTAAGAGAATTCATCAAGCAAGATAAAAAGAAGCTTAAAGAAATGCTTAAAGAAATCAGAGAGAAAGAAGTTTAAATTTTCGTCACTGGGCGATTCCATTTGCCTCACCTCGTTGAATTTATCCTTCCTCTTATCTTTCCCAAGCTCTCTTAACTAGCTTGACTGCATCTCTTTGCCCTAGTGCTGACAGGATTAATCCTGTTAGTTCTTGGTGCAGATTTTCTGTATTCTCAAACAGATACCTGTTGGGGTAGATATGCTCCAGTGCTTTCTCGGTACATCCTTCTATTCCAATTCCTAACACTCGTATCCCAAACCGTTCTGCTACTTCCACTGCTTTCTTGGTATGATCTATCCCGTTCTGGTACGCTGGTTGTCCATCTGAGATGACCACTAACAGTTTCTTAATGTTCCTGAACTTGTTAAGTCTCTTCGCAGCAGCTAAGATGTTATGCCCATCACAATTCCCTCCATCAGCATACAGTGCTGAGAGTTTCCTCATGTCAAATTTCCTATCTTGGAATCGTTTGACTGGCATTTCTTGCACATCTTGTGCGAAATTGAACCCTGTCAGTGCATACTTCACGTTTGGTAACCCGTCAAGTGCATATGCTAGTGTTGCCATTGCTTGTTTAGCTTCCCACATCTTGTTTCTTCCGTTCATACTGCCAGAACAATCAACCAAGACTTCTACGGCCCATTGCCCTCCCCGGGTGAAAGTATTGTTTCTTTCAAAGATATTTTCTTTGAATATCTGTCCCAGTTGTCCTACTTGTCTTCTTACTTCGTTAAAATCTATCCTGCCAGACCTGTGCCGTTTCTCGTAGTCTTCCTGCAGATGGATCTTACGTCTTAACGCTCTGTTAATTTTCTTACCTTGTTTGTACGCTTTACTTTTATCTATCTCGAAACCACTATCATGATATGGTTGTCCTGTTACTACATTGTGTTGAGGTATTTCGTCACATCCCCATCCACCCTGTGCAGTTTCACCAACTTTACCTGGTTTGGCTTCTTTCAACTTTTCTTTCAGTTCTTCAAGCGACAGGTTGTTATAATTGGGTGTTCCTGATATTTTACCTAACTCACCAATTATCGTCCTGTCTATTCCCTGCTTGAAAAGTTCTTTCTTTGTTGAACTCTTTGCAATCTGTTCTTGTTTCTTCTGGATTGCTTCTTTTGATGCACCTGATTTAATCAAGTCACCAAGTTCTTTCATGAGTTTATGTGTCCTAGTGGATCCTTTAGCACCCTCTTGTTTCTTGGTAGAGGTGAGCTTCTGCCACCGGTCATTGACAGATTTACAGAATTCTATCAATTCATCTCCGGTGGCTTCCGCTATATTTCCCGTGTGGAAGGACTTGGTTGTCCATTCCACAAAATCGACGAGGTCGGGATCGTAATTCTCCGGGAATTCCGGAGATAACTCAGATACTTTATCACATCTCATGATAACTTGCATGAAAGGGTTATCAGATGTCAGCACTGCTGGACGCTTCTTTACCAACGCTTGAGTCTTGGCAGCTAATGGTTGTTTTAAATGTGGCCATAACTGAGTAGTCTTCCACTCATTGTTACAATCCGCAAATACATTAAACCATTCTGCTAAGTCTTTACTGTCAGGTTCAAAAGGTGGGCAGAATAGTACGTGAGAACTCTCATGTACTACTATCCCTCGCCCAAACGTGAAATCTTCCTCATCATTGTCAGCAAAAAATACACTCAACGGCATATTAACCGATCTATCTTCTGGATTCCAATGAGGAGATGTTTGTGCATGAATTCTTACATCAATGTCAGCCAACCCAGACATCGCACCTACTATTCGTTTGTAGATGCCCGTTAATGTCTTCTGGTTGTACTTTGCCATTCTAACCTCCAGTGTATGGAATATGTGCATCTACAATTTGGGCAATCAAAATCATTTCTATCTTCAACCCAAAAATAACAACCACAATCTCCACACTCATATTTAGTTTTCATTTTGTAACACCATTTTCAATACACTGCATTGGTATGTCGCAACATTCAGGTATCATTCTGCACCTCCTGTCATTGTCTTGTAAACTCCCACATCATTGAGAAGGATACATTCTTGGCACATCAAACACTTGCCTTGAAATAATCCTTCAATGAAGCGGAAGTCTTTGTAAAGTGTTTTCCGTCTTTTCTGACAACAATCGCACTTTATCATTCTGACCACCCACCACAGTTCAAACAATACGTTTGAATTCCCCAGCCGTCGTCATGTTGCCAACTTCCTCTTCCGTGAATGAAGTTGAACGTATCTCTTTCTTCACATACGCATTCTTCTCCAAATTCAGGTAATTCTGCTATTTCATTATGGAGTCCAGTTTCTGCTTTTTCAAATTTTACAAGCAGTTTGTGTACTTTGCTCATTTTTTCCCTCCGGTGAATGGTTTGATACTCACATCACCAAACTTTAACTTGTTCTGGAAAATTTCTTCAATTTCCAAGAACTCGTTGATCTTGCGATGTGCGTTCCGTGGTGACATATCACGTTGAATGGCAATTTCTTTAGCAAGTTCCTTCCTACTAATTTTACCATATCCTACGAGAGTTCGCACCAGCGTTCTCATCCAAGATTCTTTCCGTTTACCAAACAGTAATTGGACTTGGTTAGCCCAGAACTCATTCCCTTCTCCATACATCTTCTTGAAACTTCTATAGATGTTGAACGCTAAGAACAATTTCCTTAAACTTACATCCATTGTACTGTCGGTGTAATCTTCTATCTCCCTCACTACAATCATCTTCTCATACTCCATCAACCCACCAGCATCACCAGCAGCGATTTTATACATCGCAGCGATAATTTCTGCTCGGTTGAACTTGAGTTCGACAAGAGGTGCACGATCCATGATAGCTTTCACATTCGGATTCTTCTTATCCATTGTGTTAAATGCAAAAATGATTCTGCCAGAGAACACAAATGAATTTTCAACTCCGTGTGATAAGACATTCTTGCTTCTATAATGTAGAACTCTGTCATTCCCAGACAAATTTAATGCCTGTTTTAACATCTCCATTATTTCCACTTTGTTGATAACTTGACTGACATCATCAAAAAATATCAGTTCGTCACTATGCTCGTACAGGAATTCATATACTTCTGCTAAAGTTATATGTCCACCATATACAGTGTAGTCAACAGCTAAGTCATCAAGGATATGTCTTACCATGTGTGTTTTTCCCATTCCTGCAGGGCCGATTAACATACAGCCAAGCAAGTCACCAACACCAACCATTCTTACGTAATGTTCAGCGGTGGTGACTGATGGGTTGTCAAGCTTTACATGGACAGCTTTGGGAGAAGAAGAAGCTTTGCTTTTCTTCTTTTCAGCCATTTCCTTCCTCCTAATCTTTCGGGAGATTCACAAAGAAATCTCCTTCCAGTATTTCGTTCAACTCGTCTTCATCTCTCGCAATGAGTCCCGCAAATGTGAATTCACCTGCGGCTTTAAGACCCATGAAATGTGACATTTCACACCAACGTTCCAATACTCGGATTGATACCACTGGTTGTTCCGGATCTCTTGAACTCATGTACTTCTCCCACGTTTCAACTACTGCGAGTGTCTTATCTTTTGGCACATTTGTCTTACTTGACAGATGATCAGCCAAAACGTCACCAACTAAATAGTTGAAGTGGACTTTAATGTACCTGTTCTGAAAAGCCATGTTCATTGCGTTAATTCCAGAGTATTCGTCTCCTTCGTTACAGCTCATTACAAGAATTGAATGTTTGTTCACTTTCAATATCTCGTTAGTGTACGGGAGATTTAACTCCCCTTTAATGTCCATGATTGGATGGAGAGATAGCAACGTTTCAGGTTTCGCTGCATTTACTTCATCCAACTGTAAGATTGAAACACCCTCTTGGGCATTCCTTAGCCATCTGGCTAGAACCATGTCTCTCTCTTCAAAAGTTCCATTCTTACCAATGATTCTCTCTTGAGTCAAGTCATGGATTGTTACACTTCCATTAAGACTTGCATACTCATAGTTCCCTTTAAGGAACTTCGCCAATAAGTCAAAGAAATGTGTCTTCCCCGAACCTGTCGGGCCCACAGCCAACACGGGATAACCCAACTTGATAGCTGTCAAGACTGCCTTTAACTTCTTGTCATCAATGATAAATTTCTGCTTCTGAAAGAAAGATTTAGCTCTGTCAAAGTCTTTCAAGTCTTTCATTTCAACCTCCTAAGGCACAACTAACTTTGCAAAGACAGGTTGCCTTAGTTTCCCTGACTTTGTTTCTCCCAAGTGACGAACAGTTATTGTAACAGTTCCAGCTTTATCTATTTTATCCCTTACTTTCCACTGGTTCTGTCCTCCAACTGCAACTCTTATGCCGTCACTATTCTCAACAGTGATTCCTCTTGGATTCACGTCATACTTTGTGAACCTTAAATCAACGTCAAGAACATTCTTTACTTTCTTCCAATTCACAGAACGGTAACCTTCCCGATAAAGAGAAGATTTTGCCTTTAAGATTAATCCTTCTCTACCTTCAGTACACATTCTGTTCCATGCTGTTTGAATGTCTGTGAACTGTTCACAGATAATCACACTGGGGTGAGAGAAACCAACCCTTTCAAGTAGATTTCTCCTTTCCTCGTATGTTTTGCTTCGCAGATTCTCGCCCTTAAATTCTAAGATGTCAAATACGACAAACGTGACGGGGTACTGACTGGCAGCGGCAGCGATTGAACTTGCCGACTTACAGTGTGACCTGAATGCTATGCCCTCATTGAACTGGGACACACCATCAGAATCAAGTACACACATCTCGCCATCTAAGAAAATATCCGCATAACAATCAAAGTTATGTAGCTCTGGATACCGTTCCGTTACTTCAATACCTCGTCTGTTAGTCAGAGTAACTTTCCCGCCCTTAAAGGATAATCTGATTCGATCTCCGTCAAACTTCTCCTCAGCGATATACTTATCTCCAACTAAACTTAGAAATTGGGTTAAATCTGCTCTGCTTACTTTATCGCAAAGCATTGTCATTTGTTTTCCTCCTATGTGAACAATCCCTCAAAACAATTAACGCACTCTCCTGTACTTGGTGCATCAGCGTTTTTGACACGAATTCCACATATGTCACATTTTTTCATTGTTACCAACTCGAACAGTATTCTAATTCCCACCCATCATCTTCAGGAAACATTTTAAGAACTGTCTTAATTTCCTCAACTGTTTGGGTAAGGGAATCCCAATACCATTCATCTTGTTCATAAGTACCGAAAAAGAAACCCTCTTGCGTTGGTAACAACTCTTTAGCTTGGCTTCTATACTTCAGCACTTTCTCACACAATTCCTTTAAAACAATCAATTCGTCATGTGATACTCTATGTGGTTCACACTCATCATTCCCCTCCTGAATGTTATCCACAAACCACTTATGGATAGCATTTGCTTTCCGCCAGTAAATAGCGGTGCAACGAATACCTTTCAACCTTCCAGCTTCGCCAATACTTGATCCATTTCCAACTTTAAATGTCTGTCCTCTAACCTTGACTGACACTTTAGAATCATTGACTTTCCCGTAGGGTGAAAGATACTTAGTTGCATCTAAGTACATATCTAATCCAATTTTAATCACCTGTTGCGTTTAGTCTTCCACGCCTTGTTGGCAACATCATCATATCTTAAATGACAACTCCTACACAAAAACTGCCAATCATCAAACTCTCTTGTGTAGTTACCACTAATGTTACTTGCTTCAAGACGAGAAGCTTTGCCACAAAACTCACAACCACTCGGTTTTGTTTTGTGGGTGTTGATCCAAAGATGAATGGCACTATAACTAGCGTCATCACCTTTCCAATTACGATTGTTTTGACCTTTTTGATTGGCATTCA
>CEPZ01086486.1_pt1 | contig 31030 bp, 34 predicted proteins | sample 530461 | NCBI WGS metagenome assembly CEPZ01 (sample SAMEA2620106, study PRJEB7988) | marine metagenome | isolation source: saline water (ENVO:00002010), including
TGACTCACAGCTAAAGCATGTGAGAATGCGCCTGGTTTATGTTCAACTAAAAATTTTGCACAGAAAAAAGAAGCAATTATATTTATTATAAGCCAAAAAACAAAAATGAATGTGTTTAATGAAGTCTCTAAAACAGAACTATTATTTTCATATTCTTTTTTAAAATTTTTTAATTTTTGGTTTAAAGAAATTAATGTTGATTTATTATTAATTAAGTATTGTATATTCATATTACATTCCTTGATTTTTGCAAATTATATAACAAATTAAAAATAAAAGCAATAAAAAGCTTGCAAAAAGAAAAAAACTAAAATATAATGCAATGGAACTAAGACGAAAATAAACAAGTGAATACGATGCAGGATATTCACAAAATATAGGAAAAAATAACTATGAAAAAAACAATACAGGGTACTGTTATATACACAAATCAAAGCTTTGGCTTTTTAGAAACTTCACAAAATGAATCATACTTCATTCCTCCACAAGAACTTAAAAAAGTATTACCTAATGATATTGTAGAATGCTCTATTATTTCAGAAAATGATAAAGAGTTTGTTATTGTAGAAAAATTGATAACCAAAGGACAAATCGAATTTATAGGTAAAGTAGAAAAGGGTGGTAATAGTTATTTTCTAAACATAGAGAATAGTCCATTATCATTTTATATCTATAAAAACGAAAATATTCAAGAAGGTGACTGGATTAAGTGTAAGCTTAGAAATCATCCTTTCGATAAAAAATCATCTGTTGAATTTATGCATTTAATATCTAAGAATAACGATGAAAGATTATATTGGAAATTGGCACTTGCTTATAATGATATAAATAAAGAAGAATTCAATTCTGAAATTACTTATCCTGAAATTTCTAAAAATAGAAAAGATCAAAGAGATAAAAATTATTTTACAGTTGATGGAAATAAAAAAACGGAATTAGAGTGTCTATCTGAAAAGCGAGATAGAGATGATGCTATATGTATAGAAGAATACAAAGAAGGGTATAAAGTTTACGTAGCAATATCAGATGTTGCTGAGTATGTAAAACCAAATTCTGATTTAGATAATCATGCTCAAAAAAATACAACAAGTTATTATCTATTTGATCAAGTTATTCCAATGTTACCAAGAGAATTATCAGAAGATGCATTATCATTAAATGAAAATGTTGATAGACCTGCTATGGTATGTGAAATGTTTATAAATAAAAAAGGTAAAATAAAAAGCTATGATTTTTACGAAGCATTAATAAATTCAAAAGCTCAATTATCTTATGATTTAGTAAATCAATATTTTCAAAACGGTTGTTCTGATAAATTTGAATATTTGTCGAAAGATATTGCTAATTTTGAAAAAGTGGGTTTATTAAGAAAAGAGTATAGAGAAAAGCATAATATAGTGTTTCAAAATAGAGTTGAATATAAATTAAAATTAAAAAATTCAAAGATAGAAAACATAGAAAAACTCGAACAATTAGATTCAGCAAGATATATTGAGGAATTAATGGTAGCAGCTAATCATTGTTTCGGTAAATACATGAAAGATAATAATGTAAAAGCAATTTACAATAAATTTCTTGGATATTCAGAAGATAAAAAAGAAGAATTATTAGAGATTATTAATAAATATAAATTAAAAATAAAAGAATCTGATTTATATTCTTTCAAAGGTTATAAAAAAATTCAAAAGAAATTATTAAAGCAACCAGAAAATGTTGTAACCTTATTTAATCGTTGTCTTGAAAAAGCAATATTAAGTGAAGTACAAGTTCCACATTATGGATTAGGTTTAGAAGAAGGTTATGCGACATTCACTTCTCCATTAAGAAAATATATTGATTTAATTAATCACAGAATTTTAAAATCATTATTAAGAAATGAAGAAATTTATAAATTCAATAATGAATACTTAATTGAATTAAAAGCTAACCAGTTAAAGCAAAGAAAGGCTGAAAACTATATTAAACAACATTTGTATAGTGATTATATGTATGGAAAGCGAAATATTGATTATAAAGGTAAAGTTGTATTTATGAATAGTAAAGGAGCAAAAATTCAAATAGAAGAAAATGGAGTAACAGGATTGTTACCTTTTGAGGAAATATTAAAAATGAATTTTGAATATATTCAAACAGAAAGAGTTATGAATATTAACTCAAATATTGTAAAAATAGGTGATGTTTTTAATATAAGTTTGAGAAATATTGATAAATATACAAAAGAAATAAACTTTAAATTAATATAATATATAATATTTTTTTATATTTTTTTTTAAAAATTAATTAACAATTCAAATAAAAAGTATATCTTGTATATAAGAGAAAGGATTATATTATGAAAAAAAGAAAAGTTTTATCAATAATAATGGCGATTATACTTTCATTATTTATTTTATTATTAATTGTAATGTTTTTATTTAGTGGCACATTAACAATGACTTCAACAAGTGGTTCTAACAATTCAAATGATATTTCAGCGGATTCAATAATTGGTCAAGAAAGTTTTGTGGATAGGTTATCATTTAATGTTAGTTATAACTCCCCCGAAATAAGGGAGATAAAACAAACATATACTAAACCAGAATCAAGAATGATTCAATCACAAATTGAACCAGTAATAGAAGAAAAATTACCAAATTCTGAAATAAAACACAGAGATAATCCAGTAAAATTAGTAAAAGAAGAGCCTATATCGACATTTTCAGTTGATATAGATGACGGTTCTTATAAATTATTTAAAGACTATGTAAAGCGTGGTAATTTAATTGATAAAAACTTAGTAAGACCAGAAGAGTTTGTAAACGCATTTCAATATGATTATCCAAATGCTGAAAATATAGAAAAACCATTTTCAACAACATTAAAAATAACAAAATCACCTTGGAGTGAAAATTATTTATTGTTAGTAGGTATAAAAGGATATGAGTATGATTTAAATAGTCTACCTCCTGTTAATTTAACATTTTTAGTTGATGTATCAGGTTCTATGAGTAGTTACTTAGGAAAAGTTAAAGTTGGTTTAAATATGCTTGTAGATAAGTTAAGACCAGAAGATAGAATATCAATAGTAACATATGCAGGTAATACAACAGTATTATTAGAAAATACAGAAATTGAAAATATTAAAGAAATAAAAAGAGCAATTGATTCTTTATCATCAGGTGGTGGCACGAATGGAGAATCAGGAATTAAATTAGCTTACGAAGAAAATGAAGATAATTATATTAAAGGTGGAGTAAATAGAATAATATTAATGTCTGACGGTGATTTTAATGTTGGAGTAAGCAATATTTCTGATTTAGAAGAATTAATAAAAGAAAAAAGAAAATCAGGTATTACATTTTCAACCGTTGGTTTAGGTGGTGGAAATTACAGAGATAACTTAATGGAAACAATGTCTAATAAAGGAAATGGAGCTTACACATATATAGCAGACGTTAATGATGCGAGAAGTGTATTTGCTGATAGATTTATATCTACAATTAAAAATATTGCCAAAGATGTTAAATATCAAATAGAATTCAATCCTGAAAATGTAAAAGAATATCGTTTGATAGGTTATGAAAATAGAATGCTAAAAACAGAAGATTTTAATAATGACAAAGTAGATGCAGGAGAAATAAGTTCTGGTACTACAACCACAGCGATTTATGAAATAACATTATCAGAACAAAAAGGTTTCTTTCCTGAATCAAGATATTCCAATGAAGAAAGTAAATCAAATAAAGATTTAACAAATGAATTAGCATTTTTGAAAATAAGATTTAAACAACCCGAAGCAGATAAAAGTGAATTATTAACTTTCCCTGTTAATAAAGATATTATAGAAAAAGATATAACACAGGATAATAAATTTGCGATATCAGTTGCAGGTTTTGCACAATTATATAAAGATAATAAATTTTTAAGTACTGATTACGATTATGATAAGTTAATTAAAGATTTAGAAGATTTAGAATTAAAAAATAATCAATATGAAATCTTGGAATTAATAAAGACAGTTAAAGCTTTAAAATAAATAATAAATATTAAGATAAAAAATCGTAATTTTTAAGTTACGATTTTTTTTTATTGTATTTTTTATGTTATAATTTAAATAAATATAAAGAAAAAATAACATGGCTCATTCAAAAAATTTTAAAGAAGAACAAAAAGATAAAAAAGCATTAGAAGATTTTTCTGTCAAAATGGAAAAATTAGAAAAAGAATTAAAAAGTGATAATCATCATCATGTAATAGGAAAATTATTCAACGCTTTTTTTATATCAAATACAAAAAAAGTAAAAGACTATAATCATAATTCAGTAGATGGTGTTATTAATACTTATACGGAAGATAAATCGAAAAGTATAACATTAGCTAAAAATGGTGGATTATTTGGATTAGGATTATTAGCAGGAACTCAATTTATCCCTATACCAGAGATATTAAACAGAAAATCAGAATTATGGGATAAATTACTAGAAAGTGGTTTTTCAGATGAAAAAGTATTTGCTGCACAAAATTTTTTTGGTAACTTAGGTGATGCAAATAGATTAGATGAAAGTGTTGTGGAAGGAGCATTTAGTTATTTAAATACACAATTTGGAATAATGTTTGATTTGCCTCCTGAAAGTGTTTTAAAAACGTTATTGTTTTTAACAGTAGTTGGGGGTATAGCTCAAAAAATACATGTTGATTATAATACAAACACAATGTATACAGAAGAAAAAATAGCTGAATATTCTGACGATATAGATGATACTCAATCTACTGCTGAATTACGACATTTAAAAAATAGTTCTTTGGTTAAAAATAAAATTTTAAGTTATGGTGGTTCTAAAAATAGTGGTCTTGGCAAATATTATGGTTTTGTATTAGGTGCTGTAAATAATATGGCATTATTACCAAAAGCTATATTAAGTAAAGTAGGTCATTCTATGATTAAGGAAGAAAAAACTTTATTTGAGAATTTAATGACCGCTTCGATTCAAACAATGGGTTTTACAGGTTATGGGCTTGCTTCTTTACAGCCAACAAACCAATTAAAACAGGTTCAAATTATCAGAGATAAAATGATTGAAGATACAAAACATGTTCAATCAAGTTCTTCAACAATAAAAGAAGATGTTAATAAAACAATACAAGATACTTATGAAAATATATTAAGAAGAAAAGTTAAAGTTTCGATGGCAAAAGCTATTTATGAACATGAATTAGCGACAAAAAAAATAAATAAAATTAAAGAAAGAAAAGTAGATATAAGAAATGATAATAAAATAAATATAAAAAATAAACTTAATTCTTTAAAAACACTTTCAAAAGAAGAAAAATTATACCAAAAGAAATTAGAATCTTCTCAACATATATTGAAAGGGATGGCAAAATTACATTTACAAAAAAGTAATCAATTAAACAATCATTATGAAAGTATATCAAATTTAGCCGCAGTATATTTACAGAAAGAAGATAAATATGAAAAACTAAAAGATAAAATAGAATTAATAGCTCCAAATATTGATTTCAATAAAGATATGGAAGAATCAATAGAAGATGTAATTAAATATATAGACAAAGATTTATCAAAAATAGTTTTACATAAACAAAACGTAAAAATAAATGAAAGAGTAAATGGTATAATAGAAGATTTAGGTATACAATTTGAAGAAAAAGGTTTAAAAAGTAAAAATAATTTTATAAAGAAAATAAAAAAAGTAATAAATAATCAAGTAGAAAGTTTATACAATCAAAATACAGCAAGTCACTGTACAGATGAATTGTTTAATGAAATTGGAAATATTTTAAATAACAATATAAAAGTGCCTTTAATGGAAAGTCAAAGAATTAATTTTTTAAAGTTTTGTGAAAATTTATCTGAAGATTTAAATCAAGATAAATCAAATCAAAATATAAAAAATCCAGAAGATTTTAATAAATCATTATTAAAAGAACAACCCAATACAGCAGAAATGAGAAAAGCAATAGTAAGGGTTCAACAAAATGGTGCAGCGCGTACTAGTAGAAGTTAAAAATTATTTTATATTTTTATTTCTCAAAAATTGAAAAATTTTTATCAATATTTTTCTTTGCAAATAGTCTATAACGATTAGTACTAATGAATGTTCTTGAAAAAGTTAGCTTACCATGTCTTGGTAAACAAAGTCCAAGTTCTTTCATTAAATCGCGCTCTCTAATAGTTAAAAATCTTATTGCTTGATCACAAATATTCAAATAATAATTATTAATAGAATCATTTCTGAAATTTTTACAAAAATAAAGTATATCTTGTATAAAATCACTATATTTTTGATATTTATTATCTATTACTGCTCCATAAACATTAATGAAAAATCTTATTTTGTCACTTTTCCCTAAAAAAGAAAAACATTGTTTGTAATATATTTTTAATAAATCATTTTCTGGTAAATTAATATCTTTATCTAATTCTGAATAATAATTTAAAAGTAATGTTAAATTTTTTTCAAAATCATTCCAAAAAACAGGTTTATCATTATTAAAATAGTTCTCAAGATTCAATAAAAAGACTTCAATAAAATAAAAATGAATTTTATACATCTCTTTAATAAAATAATAACCACCATCAACAGTTACTTTCAAGTTGTAATCAATATCATTTTCTTTTAATTTTTTCCTGACATTATGAATTATAACAAAATTTTTTAAAGACTTAAATAAAATCTCGAAATCTTCTTTTTGAGTTGAAAAATTTTTACTATTATTAATATCTTTAATTAATTGATTTTCAATATCTAATATATTTTTATCAAATTGAAAGTTGTTAAACATGTAATTATCCTATTTTATTGTTAAGTATTATACTGATATTTAAATATATGTCAAATGAAAAGCTTATCAATTAAAAGGTTTATTTTTAGAAGTTTTTTTATTTTTTATTTTATTGTTTAATACCTCTAAAACTTCATTACTTTCTTGATGATTAATATAGTCTTCTAAGCTTGATTTATTAATAACTTTTGCATCTTCTTTTTTAAAAATAACTTGTTTATCGCTTTCAACATAAGATTTCAAAGGAACTTGATAGGTAATAACTTCACAATCTTTACTGATAAAGTTTTCAATATCTCTTTTGTCAAAAAACCATTTCTTAAGTTGACTATAATCTTTGAAACCAAATAGCCATTTTTTTCTATACTCTTCTTGATTACGTTTATATGAAAAAATTAAATTAATATTATTATCAAAATCAGGAGCAGGTGTAGCTTTGCTACATTCGGAATATATTCTGTTTCCTGTATATATACCTTTACCATTTTGTGCTTCGATTCTAATTAAATTAACATATTGATTATCAATAGATTGAAAATCAATTAAGTCATATAATTCATTAATATCAAAAGAAACATTAAAGACGGTATTGTTGTAATCTTCAAGTTGATAATAATCGAGTTGATGTTTAATGTTTAATTGTTGTTTTAATTTATTATTGTCAATATCAAATTGATTTAAAAAATTTTTAAAAATTTGATTATTAAATATAATATTTTTCTGTATATCTTTGTTTCTATCATTATCAAAGAATAAATCAGCATCTTTACCATCAATGTTAAATGTTAAAGTGCCATCAAATAAATCTGATTCATAATGATAATTGAAATGTTCAAAGGCTTTATTAATAAACTGTGTTCTTTTCATAATATTTATATTTTAACATAAAAAATAGAATAAACATTTATTAATCTTTACAAAAAACGACATACATGTTACTATATCTGAAATTTAGAGGATTTTTGATGATAGATAAAATAAATAAAGATATATTTTTATTAAGAAAATTTAAGAAACTTTCAAGAAAAAGCAAAAAAGCTGATGAACAAACCCAAAATTTATTTTGGACTATCATTTTTCCAATAATAGCAATCAGTTCGATTTTAATTGCTATATTAAATATAAATTCAGATTTTATTGCATTAATAATTATATCTTCAATATTATTATTATTTTCTGCACTATTAACTTTTTCTTTGTATGGTGTTTCAACATTAGTAAATTATTTATATAAAATAAATTATGTAAAAAAAATACCTTTATATATAAAAAAAGAAGTATATTATTTTACAGGAAAAATTTTCATATCTAGTGAGAAAATAAAAAAGATAAATAAAAATATAGAAGAAATGAGTCCAATAGCTAATGAACTATTAAAAACAAAATACATAAATAAATTATCAGATGAAAAAATAAAAATATTAGTTATTGATTCAGCAATAAATAATTTATCTAACGAGGATTTATATTCTAATTTAACTTATTATTTTGAAGAAATAAAAAAATTAAAATCAAAGTATCAAGGTTATACTTATAGTTGTTTAATGAAAAGATTTTTAAATAATTTAAATTATGAATATTTTAATAAAAATAAAAAAGAAATTATAAGTTGTATTGAATGTTATTTTGATGAATATGAACAACAAAAATATTTTAAGGAATTAAAAAAAATAAAAGAAGAATTTGATAATGAAATAATAAAAAATAATATAAGTAAATATAAAGAAGATTTATTAAAAGAAAAAAATACTCCTAAAATAAAATCAGAAAACAAAATATTAAAAAGTATTTAATGTTATATTTGAATAAATGAGATAAATTATTTTTAAAAATAAAAAATATGATAAAATAAAAATAAAATAAAAAGGAATTAACTTGAACGTATTAATACTACATCACTTTTCAGATTATTGGTCTTCAGGTCTTGAAAAATATGGTACTACATTTGAAGAAGAAATGGAAAAAGTACTTGATTATTTAGAACATGAAGATATTGATAAAGTAATATTACCGTTATTTGAACAACATGAATTAGAAGATTGTCACTATCCCCTTGCAGAATTTTGTCAAAGTAATGGTATAGAATTAGACGTACATGAATATGGATATGGTTGGTCAAAAGAATCAGATCCACACGGTAAAGTATATACGGAAGAAAACTTTAATAAAACGTGGTGTTATGGAACTCGTGAAGATCATACTGTTCAAGATGTTGTGGAAATAAAAGAATGGCAACATAATTTAAAGTATGCAGATAAAGTAATAGTTGCAGGAAGTTTTGCAAATGAATGTGTACTTGATTTACAAACAGCCCTTGAAGCAATAGAAATCAATTATGAGAATGAGGAAGGTTTAATAGTTGGTACATTTGCTGAATATCTATTTCGTGGTCAAACAAGAGAAGAAATAAAACAAGAAATATCTGAACAGTTACAAAAAATAGAAAATGAAGTAGAAAATAAAATTGAATTTATTAATGAAGAATATGATGAAGTAATTAGTGATTTAGAAGAGTTACATGTTTTTGATCCTGATTTTATGAAAAGTATAGAAAATAAAATAAATGAAGTGTTTGAAGAATATGAAGAAATACTTGAAAATAAAAACATAAGAGAAGGTTTATTATCAGGATATATAGAAGAAATTGTAGATAACGTATTTATAGAACATGTTGAATCTTCTGAATATCAAGATAAACCTGATGAACACGTTGAGAAAATGGTTGAAATAAAAATTAGAAAGTTTGAGCACAGTTATGATGACTTTACTGATATGAATAGTATTCAAGATTTTATATTAGAAGACGAAAGAACAGCCGAAGATTACTTTACTGAATTAGATAACATCTATAATGAATTAGTAGAGAAATATGGAAAAGAAGAAGTAGAAGAAGTAGATATAGTAACATTATCAACAAATACAATAACAGATGATTATTGGAATGAATACTTAATTAAAAATGAATTGTTAAATATTGAAGCGATTTCATTTTTAGCAAATAAAGAATTAGAAAAGAAATTAGAAGGTACTTTTTATCACGGAAGTAAATGGTTGGTAAATAAAGAAACAGAAGTTGAAGAATCTGCTTTTTTAAGTTTGGATCAAGATTATGGAAGTTTAGGTGCTGTCTATATATCACAAGAAGAAAATGTCGCAGATTGGTTTGTTAATTATAATAAAAAAGATAAAGTAGGTATTCCAGTTGTTTTTAAATTTGAAAATGTAGAAGTAAATAAAATTTTTAATTTAAATGAAGATAGAATAAAAGAAGAATATTTAAATAAAAAGGTTTTTAAATATGAAGGCATCTCATATGATGTTAATAGCGATAGAGAATATTATTTTAGAGAATTAGAAAAAGAATATAATGGTGTAATCGTAGAAAATAATTATCCAGAATTAAATGGTGGAGATGATATAGCTTTATTTGATGAAGGATTAATAAATGATAATTTAACAGAAATTAAATTATTTATAAATAATAAATGGACAGATTATATGAAACCAGAAGAAGCTGTTGAGTTATATGAAAAAGAAAGAAAGAAAATATTAGAACCAGTATCACCAAAAAGAAGAAAAAGATTTATCTAGATTGCGATATAAATTTAAAATTCACTATATATTTGAATTTTGTTTTTATTTTTTTTAATCATACCCACATTACCTTTACCAGCGAAACAAGACAATTCATATAAATTATTACAGAAATAATAAACAATATTTGTTAATCCATGATTATTAATAAAAGGTAATTTTTCTTTAGAAACAAAAAATGATTTTTGATTATCAAATAAATTTTTTGCTTCATTTGAATGAATTAATAGTGTTGTTTGATATATATCTTCCATCTGGTGAAGATTGGCTTTTTTTGCTTCTTCATTATCTATAATGACTTTATAAACTTCAATACTATCTTGAGGAAAAAGATCTATTTCTTTTTTTTCTATTTTTTCAATTTTAATTTCTACAAGTTCTTTTTTATTTTCTTGTAAATAATTTATAACTTCTTCTTTTTGTTCTGGTTCTTTGTGTGTGAAGTACAAAACTGTACTAATTATAGAAATTAATAAAATACTTATTCCTACATGAATAAATATACTCCATTTTAATTTAAATATTTTATTGAATAATAAATAAGAAAAAATAAAAAAAATAAAATAAGCTGCAATTATTGGTGAAAATATATATAAGAAATCTAGAATCATATTTTTATTTTTGTTATGAATATAATTCTATATTAAAAATAAGAAAGATCAATTTTTTTTAATTGATCTTTTAATCGAAGTTTTCTAATTTATTCTTGATCTCTTGTTTTTTATAATAATTTTCAATGACTTCTTCGCTATACTCATAATTAGAATCAAAACCATGTTCTTCACGATCAGCGTCTTCACCATAAAGAAGATGAAATGCGAACTCATTCCAATTTTCAGAAGAGTCAGTTTTGTCATTGTTATAATCTAATGCTTCACCATTTTTAATTTCAAAGTACCCACAATTATTCCCCATGTCTTCATCAGCATATTCAATATAAAAGGTAGCTTCAGGATATTTTTTAGATAGTGCTTCAAAAATGGGTAATGGTGTACTCCAAGCAGTTTGAAAACTAAAAGTAATGTCATTTCTTAAATTTATTAAGCTTTCTTCAAAATTGTTATTTGATACATTTTCTATATAAGAGCTATAGGCATTCCATTTTGTTCCCCATTTATCACAAGCAAAATCATACCAACTTTTACAACCATATTTCTCAATATTACTAAGAGCTTGTTTTCCTAAATTTAATATTCTTTCCTGTTGTTCTTCTGTTCGTTTACTGAATCTTTCTTTTATTTCTTCTATAGTTAAATAATTACAATGCTTTGAATCATTACTGACAAGAACCATGCCAATTTCACAATCAGAAGATTCTTCAATATCAAGTTCTTTTGGCATAGGAATTATTTTATTAAAGTCAAATTCATTTTGTTTATTGAAGTTTTCTTTAATAATTTTTTTTTGTAATTCGATAGGTGTATCTTTGAAAGAAACAAAGTTTGATACATGATTTGGCATTTTTATTTTCCTTTTTAGTATGCAAATTATAACAAAAAAAAATAAATTTGTAAAGAAATCTTTTAAAATAATAAATATATTATAATATAAATAAATAAGTAAAAAAAATGGAAAAATAATGGAAGAATATAAGACAGAGAAAACATATATAGATAGTGTCTTACATATAAAAACAGCAGAAAATAATCAGGTTTTATTTCACTTAGTATGTTCTAAAACTGATACATATTATGAATTGGTTGAGCATTATAAAGAGCAAAGATTAAAATATAAAAATCAAGAGTTATATATTACTTATTACTTTAAGGATAATATATATAGAAGAAAAAAAGCAGTATTAATACATAAGAAAGAACAATTTTTAAAATTTATAAATGAATTAGTTGAAATATTTTTAAATAGATATAAAAATTTTATATTAAATAGAAGTTTTCATTTTGAAGATAATATAGATTTGTATTTAAGAAAATTTGTAAGAGTAAAAAAAATAAAAATAGATATAATATTTATAAAAAAATTAATTTTAAAAAAATTTCCTAATTTTGAAATACTAGAAGCTTATTTTAAAATAAAAGATTTCTAATATGAAAGAAGAATTAAAATTACTGTTTGTTTTTTTGACTAAAATTTTATTTTTGATAATAACTGGAATGATTATTGTTATACAGGTTTTTAATTTATTTTAAGAAGAAATGATGGAGAGTATATTTCAATTAACGTTTGATTTAAAATAGGAACTCTCTTTATCAAAATTGTATAATTTGGTATGGCGAAACGTATTTTTCCAGATTTAAAATTTATAGGAACGTTTTTTGCCAAGTATCTATATTATATAACAAGATAAGGTTGAAGTCAACCTTAATCTTGTTTAAATAAGTCAATAAAAGTCGATTTAGTTAAATTATCTAATGATAAATCAGCATATAATTCAACATCGTCTTCTTTTTCATGAAGAACAGTAAATCCACACTGTTCCAGTACAGTATTAAGGCTAATAGGTTTAGCCCATTGCTGATATAGAGCAGTGGTTGCATTTCTTGAAACTTCATTATTACCTGAAACTCTTGCTTGTCCAGCACCAAAATTTAATAAAGTAAATGATTTCATATCATCATCTTCTTCCATAAGCATACCTAAAACAGTATTTTTTTGTACTGAATTACATTTAACTTCTGCAAGTACTTTATTTGGATTCATCATGAAATTTCGTGAGATTTTAGAACCTTCACCGATAACAATTTTATAACCTGCATCGTGTTCACCAGAAAAAACATTATTCATAACAAGAGTTGGATCTAATTTACCTCTTGAAGCATGTAAATATTCAACAGCCCCATCTTCTGCATAAGTCAAATCACCAGAATAGATCAAATTTCCGTTATCGTTATAATAACTAGAGTTCCAACCAATTTTACCAGCAATATTTAATCCAGATAGATCTAGATCACTAGCTCCCCAAGAGTTTTCCCAATAAATCCCTGCTGCTATCTTTTTAGCTAAAAATTTAGTACCAGTTGGAATATTACCAACAAATAATTTTTCAGAAGTAGGTAGTGCGTAAACTACTTGCTTAGGAATAAATACATTTTTTCCTTCACCATTTAGTTTAGTTTTTAAATAATTTAATAAAAATTTATAATTAGCTTTAACTACTTTTGTATTAACATCATTAGACTTAACAAATGATTTACCATTTCTAATTCTATAAACAAAAGTATCTTGTCCATTCATACGAGTATAACAAGCTGATAAAGCTTTAAATAAAGCATAAATAGAAGCATTATCTAACCAATGAGTATCATTCTCAGTAAGTTTGTTTTGAGTTACTAAGTTTAATGCATTTTGTGGCATAGGTTTATGGTAAACCTTGCTTAATTTAGCAAGTTTATTGATATATTTTTTATTATTTTTATGAGCTTGTTTAAATGACAAGAAAATAGGTTTAAAGCGATTAAAAACTTGCGCCACTTTTTTCATATCATAAGATTCAAGATCTAATGAAATATCAGTATTTGACTCTTTGATAGAATCAAATAGTTCTTTGTTTTTAACTAAGCTTGAAGATTGTGTTGCACGATATACTAAATAACGAACAAACTCTTCAACAGATTCAGGATAAACTCTGTAACGGATAGCAATCAATAAGTTTGCTTCTTTATTTTTAATATTTTCATCACCTGAAAATTTATAACCTAATACACCTAATAGTTCAAATAGATCATTAAGTGTTTCTTCTTTCAATGCAATACCAGAACGTAATACATCAAGAGATTTTTCAATTAATTCTTCTTTTGTCAAAGATTTAATTACAGAAACTTTAAGTTTTGTTTTTGGAACTTTTAAAACTTCATCTGGAATATACATTTCAGATTCAAAATTAGAACCATAAGTAGATAAGTAATGCATAATTTGTTGTATAGCAAGCTCTAAACGAGTAGAGTTAACAACAGTTTTCCAAGACTTATGGAAAGTCTTATTTAACTCATTACCAGATAATTTTAGATTTTTAAGATGTTTTTTGATATCTTTAATCGCATAGACAGCGGTAGAGTCAACGAAAACGCCATGAGAGTCAAGAAAGATAGGTTCTTGCGATTGTCCTTTTTCAACAACATTGAATAATTCAAGTGTAAGTGTATTCTTATTTTTCATGACATTTTCTCCATTAATTTAAAACTGAAGTATTATATATTTTTAAATCAATGTAGTCAAGTAAAAATTATATTATTATTTCCAAAATTTTTTATAAAATATTTTTTTTCTTATTTCCAAAAATTAAATTCCTTTTTAATATTTGTATCTGATATAAAAACAAAAATAATTGACATAAAAAATTGAATATTGTATAATCGCGTAAATTCAGGAAAATTTTATGTTAGAGAATACAAAAAAAGAAGTAGAAAAAATATTAGAATTAAAAAATAAAGATAAAATAAAAATTCAAAATAGATATGAAATTATTGGTATATTTTCAATTATAATAATATTTTCTCAATCTTTAATAAATATAGTTGTAAATAAAGCAGAAGTAGCAATATTTTCTATTATATTTTTTATATTTTCTGTTGGTATAGGTATTTTTACAACGTATATGCTATATGAAATTAATAAGGTCATATGTAAAAAAAATATAAAAGAAAATATTGGTTTAAAATTACTATCAGAAAATAACTTTGTAAGTAATAAAAAAAGAAAAAAAATAAAAGAAGAGTTAGATTCGCTCTCTTTCCCTGCCCGAAAGGTAATAGAAAACAATCGTAATAAAAAAAATATTGATTATAATAATATACTAAATGAGCTTTACTTTTTTAAAGTAATGTCATTAAATATAAAAGACTTCATATATTATATTAACAATGAAATAGAAAATGATTTTTCATTCCAACAATTTAACTTTTCTAAAAATGAACTTATTAAAAAGAAATTAACAAGTCTATTAGATTACATCAAAGAAGAAGATTTTAATACTTATCAACAAAATTTAATGGCTATTATTGAATTAATAACTGATAAATCTCCACAACTAAAACTATTCAAAAAAATGAAAGAATTAAGAGAAAAATACGATGAAAAAGTAATTTCCTCTGAAATTGAAAATATTAAAAATGAATTAAATAAAAAACAAAGAAAAAATAAAAATATTAAAGTATTACAAAGTATATAGGTAGATAAAATGTCAATAAATATTAAAAATGAAATAAAAGAAGAAGCTAAAAAAGTTGAAGAATTAGTTAGAAAAGATAAAGAGAAAATAAATAAAAGAAATGATTTAGATACTTTATTTACAATAGGTTTTTTTGTATTAACTTTTATATTTGTTTCTTTAGGGATATTCATACAAGGGGTTGATAATCTTGAAAATAATAGATTAGCTCCTATCCTGATTATTTTATTAATGGTGGCTTCAAGTTTTATTAGTTTATGTATTAATGGTATTTTACATTTAATAATAAAATATTTAATGAAAAATACAGTAAATTCAAATATAAAGCATTTATCAAGTGACTATTTAATTAACAAAGAAAAAAGGTTGTATTTTTATAATAAATATCAAGAATTAAAAGTTTATTCAAAAGATTACTTTTATTATAGAAAAAATTATAGAGAAGAATCAAGTTTAGAGGAAATAGAAAAAGAGCTTTTCCAACTATATATAGACACCAAAGATTATCAATATCTTGTTAATTATTTAAAAACTGAAAATAAAGAACTGGTATTTGAAGAGGATTATATACAAAACTTAATATATAAAAAAACGAAAAAATGTTTAGAAAGTATAAAAAGTATTAATGAATTTAATAATATAAAAGAGGACTTAATATATACAATAGATTTGATAAATTTAATAGATAAAAAATTAGAGTTATTTGAAATTATGGAAAAATTAAAAGATAAATATGATTCAGAAGTTATTAATGAAAAAATAGGTAATATAAAAGATAAATTGTTAAATAAAAATGACAATAAAATTGAAATAAAAAAATCAAATATTAGAAGTATATAGGAAATCATAATGTTAAGTAAACAAATAAAAAAAGATGCAAAAATATTAAATGAAATATTTGAAATAGAAAATAATTTAAAATCTTATAATAAAATTGAGAATTTAGTACTTATTAATTCATTATTATTTCCTATTATATCTACTACTTTAATTTTTTTAATTTTTAATGATTTTTTAAGAGAAAAAGATATAGTGTTTTTAGTTTCTATAGGTTTTATGTTCCAGATAGCAGTATTCTCTTTTTTAAATTCAATTTCTTTTTCAATCATTAATAGCTTAATAAAAAGAAAATATATAAAGAAAAATATTATAGGTTCTAAAGTCTTAAGTTTTAAATATATTGTACGTGGAAAAAAAGTAGAAAAAGTAAAAAAATTATATGACTTACTATCAGAAGAAGGCAAAAAAAATATATATTGTATAAATCAAGATGAAAAACAAAGAAATAATGTAGAAGAAATAGAAAAAAAATGTTTACATTTTCAAATATTAGACATGAAGAAAGATGTGTTTATAAATTACTGGAATACTTCTTTTACACAAGATATACAAGAATTAAATATTGAGTCTGACGATTGTATAATTTTAAAAATAAATAATATCTTAAACGATATAACAGAATCAGAATTTAATTTATATAAAGATGAAATAATAAAAATTACAGAAACATTAAGTTCAAAAAAAGATCAGTTGGTTATTTTTAAAAAAATAGAAGAATTAAAAGAAAAATACGATGAAGAAACTATTGTAAATGAAATTAATTCAATAAAAAATAAAGTAACGAAATCAACCCAAGAAAAAACGAATAAAGTATTAAAGAGTATATAATTATGTTATTAGAAAAAATAAAAAGTAAATCTATAATAATAAAAGAATTAATAGAAGAGAATAATGGTTTGAAAAGACATAATTATATAAGTTATTTAGGGCTTTCTTCCTCTTTTTTTATAACTTTATTATTAAGTATAGTGTCTTTATTTATAAAAACAAAAGAAATATCTTTTATTGATTTTTTATTATTGAATATATTATGCTTTTTGGGTGTTGCAATAATTATATTTATTTTATTATTTTGTATAAATTTTTTCATAAAATTCATGAAAATATCAATGAATGATTATGGAGAACACCACTTTTTTAAAGAAGATATTATAGTAAAAAGAAGTAGATTTTTAAAAGTATACAATTCTTATAAATCATTATCAAAAAATGAAAAATTATTTTATAGAAGATTCAAAAATAAAAAAGAAATAAAAATAGAGTTTATAAATGCTTTTTGTTTTGAAGAAGAAATAAATAATATGTCTATTGGAGAATTCATTAATTATGGAAAAAAAGAATTAAAATTAGATATTGCAGATTTAGAAATTGATAAAGATTGTATTATCGGTAATAAAATTTTAAATATATTAAAAGAAGTAGATTATAAAGAATTTAATAATATAAAAGATGATTTAATAGAAGTAATAAATAAAGTAGAGTTTAATGACAAGATTAAAGAATTAAATATTTTTGAAAAAATAGAAGAATTAAAAGAAAGATACGATGAAGAAGGTATTGAAAATAAAATTAATTCAATTAAAAATAAAGTAACAAAATCATCCCAAGAAAAAAACAATAAAGTTTTAAAGAGTATATAGGATTAAAAATGATAGAAATAATAAAAAAAGACGCAAAAATAATAAAAGAAATATTCGATAAAGAAAAAAATATAAGTATTTTTAATGATATTGAAGGTTTGGCAATCATGATAAGTATGTTTAATTTGGTGTTATTTATAATAAGTATTTGTTTTTTTACTGAATTAAATTTTGATTATAAATTAATATTTTCTTTATTTGGTGGTTTATTATTAGCTGCCTCATCTTTTTTTACTAGTTCTTTTTTAATGAAAATATATAATAATATAAAAAATAAAAATTATCCTAAAAATTCAGGATCTTTGTTTTTATCAAGTACCTATTTAATAAGAAAAGAAAAAAAGGAAGAAGTGTATAACTTATATAATAATTTATCAGAAGAAGGTAAAGATTCAATATGGTATTTTGATTATAGAGATTTAAGAAATGAAAGCTTAAAAGAAATAGAAAATTTAATTTTTAAAAGAAGAATAATGTTAATGAAATTACCTTTATTTATTAGTTATTTTAATAAAAAATACAAAGAGGATGTACAGCAATTAGAAGTAAAACAAGAAGAATTGATATATAATAAAATAAAAGATATTTTAGAAAAAATAAACGAAGTTAATTTTAATAAGTATAAAGAAGACATTGTTTGTATAATAGAAACATTAAAATCGAAAAAAAATCAATTAAATTTATTTGAATTAATTGAAGAATTGAAAGAAAAATATGATGAAGATTTATTAAATAATAAAATCAATTTAATAAAAGATAAAGTTATTCCCAAAAAAGAAAAAAATAATAAAGTATTAAAGAGTCTATAATTATGTTAGCAGAAAAAATAAAAAATAATTCAGTATTAATTAAAGAATTAATTGAAAAAGATAATAATCTTAAATTTTATAATTATATAGAAAAAATAGTTATATCAACCAGCCCTGTTTTATCAATAATAACAGCTATATTTGTTATTTCAAGTATGAGAATTAACGATATTATAATAAAAATAATTTTTGGTTCTATGTGTTTTCTTGTAGGTTTATTTGGTTTTGGAATATTATTGGCATTTTTATTACTTTCAATAAATTATATTATAAAAGGAAAAATAATAAAAAAAGATGAAGAAGGAAATAGTAAATTTTTAAGTTTAGATTATATAACAACAAGAAGTAAATTTTTAGATTTTAAAAATTCCTATGATAAATTATCAAAAATAGAAAAAAATGTTTTTTCTTCTTTAAGAAAAAAAGAAGTAACAATAGAAGAAATAGAGAGTTGTTATTTAGAAAAAAAAAGTAGAAGAAATGCTTATAAAAGATTTTATTGATTATTATAAAAATGGATTTGAATCAGATAGTAAAAAATTAAAAATTAATAGAGACGAAGTTATCAATAAAAAAATATTAGAAATATTAGAGTATTTAGATTATACAACATTTAATAAATTTAAAGATAGTTTAATAGAAATAACATTAACATTAAAAGATAAAACTAAACAATTAAATATTATTAATAAATTTGAAGAAATAAAAAAACAATATGATGAAGAAACAATTAATATTGAAATTGCAAATAAATTAAATAAAATTAATGGTAAACCTTTAGAATCAAAATTAGAAAAAAACAATAAGGTATTAAAGAGTATATAACTATGTTAACAGAAAGAATTAAAAATGAAGCGCAATCAATAAAAAAAATATTGGATAAAGATAAAAGTTTAGGTTTTTATAGTAAAATAGAAAATTCTGCATTTTTGTTTGGTGTTTTTTTAACTTTTATAGCTAATTCAATATTTGCATATTTTTATTTTAATTTAAATTATATACCAGAAAGTATTGCAGCTTTTTCAATGTTATTTTTAATTACAGGATTTTTTTTAGGTTATATAAAAATTTATATTTTTGAATTTATAAATTCAATATGGAAAAAGAAAATATTAGGTGATAAACATAATTCAAATAATAAAATATTTAAAAATGAATATTATATAAAAAAAACAGAATTAATAAAATATAATAACTTATATAAATCATTATCAAATAATGCTAAATTAATACTTGAAAATTGTACGGTATTATCACCTGAAATATCTATAAAAGAAATAGAAAGTCGTATTTTTGAAAAAGAAATTCTTGATTTGCCAATATCAAATTTTATAAATTATTTTAAAAGTGGATTTAATTCAGATATAAACGAATTTGAAATAAATAAGAATGAATTATTAGAAAAAAAGATCAATAAAGAATTAAAAAATATAAATAAAGAAGATTTTCTTAAATATAAAAATGATTTAGTATATTTAGTTGAAAAAATAGAAAATAGTGCTGTTGAATTGACTATTTTAAAAAAAATAGAAGAATTAAAATTAAAATATGATAATATTATTATAAATAAAGAAATAGAAAAAGTTAAAAAAAATATTCAATATAAAAAAGATAATAAAATATTAAAGAGTATATAATGAAAGAAATAAAAGTATTAAGCCAAGGTCAAATATTATCGGAAGAAGTTAATTTAAATAATAAGTTAGTTATTTCTTTTCATAATTCTTCAGATTATAACATTATTGAAAAACAAAAAGTGGCATTTGAAACAAACTCTACAATATTAAAAAATAAAAATAATATATTAATACTTCCAAGAGACGATATTCAAGAATTATCAAAATTTCAATTTTTTAAACATAATTTAAAATCTTATGGAAATATTTTTTCAAAAAATGATTTAATAAATATCATTGATTTTTTAAATGAAAGAGATTATAGAGAAAAAGATATTATTTTTCAATGCGAATTCGGAAGATCTAGATCGTTAACCACTGCAATATTACTACACGAATATTACTTAAAAAATACACATAAATTAGTAGTAGATGAAAATAAAATTAGAAATAAGGTCATTGAAAAAATAATAAGAAATTATTTTAAAAAATAAAAAGAAAGCTTAATTAGGCTTTCTTTTATTATTCATTTTATTCTGTAATAAATCTTCAACTGTGTACTTAGGCATTAAATCCGAATACATTTTAGCTATTTTAATGGAATCTTTTATATCATCAATAACTAAATGCGTTGTTTGTTTTCTCATTTCAGTTATTGTTTTTGTTACTTCTGGATATTTGGTTTCATATAATTTATATAATGAAGACACATCGATATGTTGATGACTAAATTTGCTATTTAGTTCTGGCATTTGTTGTCTAATGAATTCATGATCAAAATGAATACTACTACCAGCCATAGGTACTCTTTTAGGTAGATCATATTTATTTAAAAAATCTACTGCTTCCTTTGTTACTTGTTCTATTGTTTTTTCTGATTTTAATGATTTCTGTATTAAACCTGTTTTATTATGTTGATCCATACACCAAGCGTCCATTTTATCTAACACTCTTTTATTGTTTTTTATTTCAGCTTGATAGGTATCCAAAATATTTAAATCATTATCAGTTATAACAATTCCTATTTCCAATATAGGATAATACTGAGAGCCAGAAACATGCTCTATTTTTCTGCCATTAGGTAGTATAATAGGATCTTCAAGCTTAACAACTTCATCATTTAAACCACCAGTTTCTAAATCAATCCAGACTATTTTGCTCATTGTTTTTCCTTTTAATATAGTTCTTAATATAATTATATCACAAATTTGCAAAAAAATAATAAAATGATATATATTATTGTATAGTTAAAAAAGGAATTATATTATGAATAAAGTAGGATTTTTGATTTTATCATGTTTATTATCTTTTGGTTTACAAGCCGCACCATGTGAAAAGATTATGGCAGAGATAACGATAAAAGAAAATAAAAAAGAAGATTCATTCTTTGATGTAGAAATGTGCGATTTAAAGAAAGAAAAAATATATACCTCAAAAGCAAGTTTTAATTATAAAAATTTTTCAGAAATAAATAAAATATTAAATATTGAGTTAGATTTAAGAAATGATCATTTTGTTATTTATTTAGAATCAAATAATAATGGTAAAGAAGATAGATTTGTAGGTTCTGCAAAGAAAGAATTCAATAAAAAAATAAGTTTACAAAATAAAAATAAATCATATGAAGTGAAATTAATAAAATAATTAAATATTTTTTATAATTTTATTTTGAGATTTTTTTCTTTTAATGAGATCTTCATTTAATCTTGATTCCTCAAATTTTAATTTAAGTCGATTTATTTTTTTATCATCTTCATGGAAGTGTTCTTTTATTTTATTATTAAAAAGAGTAATTACTTCATCCTGTAATGTATCTAATCCTATTTTATCAATAAAAGAGTATACTTCACTTTTATTTTCAATTAATTCGTCAGTGGGCGTATTAGAGATATAATCAACGGCAACATTATAAAATATATTATTTATGTTATTTAGATAAACAGTATTATTTTTATATTTAAAAAAGTGTTTTATATTTCTTTTTTCAAAGTTATTTAAAGTTTGTTCAAATTCGTTAATATGGCGAATCATATCATTATCAATAAAACCATATTTTTGAAAAATAAGCCATATAATTTTAGAATAACTTCCAGAATTTAATTTATTTTTGGATTGAACTTTTAATTTAAATTTGTTTAAAAAAGCATATTTTTTTACTATTAAATAATGTAAATAAAAAGGAAGCATAATTAAACTAATTAATAAAATTCCCACATCAAAGAATATACCTAAAAAAGTAAAGATTAAAAAAAAGAATTCAAGCATATATTTTTCATTGCTTACAACATAAACATTTTTATAATGAATATTAATATCTTTATCAAGATCTTCAATTTTCTCTTGAAGTCTAATTATATTTTGAATGCTCTTATACTTTACTTTCATATTTAAAATATATCTGATTTTTCTTTTATTATTAATGGAAGAATTTTATCATGAATATAATTAATATCAAAAGAACTACCAAAAAGATTTTTGTTTTTATTTTTATTTCGTTCTAATTTGAGTTTATCATAAAGAAATTTGGTTGTATTAATCACTTCACTTTCAAAACTAAATGCTTTTTTTAAGTGTTCCATAAAAACGTCTTTTTTAACTTTTTTATAATCAATGGTAAAGGTATTATATTCAAAAGAAAAAATAGTATTATTAAAACTAATATTGTCTTTTTCTATATTTTTTGTAACCAAATTAAATTGATTACCTTTCTTTGCTTCTGTAAAGAATTCTTGTAGCTCTTCTTTAGATAAAGGCTTTAAGACAACATTGATATTTTGAATTTCTTTTTTATATTTTTCATAAAAAAACTGATCTTCTAAAGTAGATAATTCACTATTCAGTTTTTTTTGTTCTTTTTTCAATGAAGTTTGTTTATTGAATAAATCAATAAAAAAGTCATATTGCATATTATCAAGAAATTTAGCTATTAATTTATTATAAGAATATAAAATATTTATATTTTGAGAATCAATATTATTGATAGAATATTCTTTAATGGAATATTCCAAATCTTTATTCTTTTTGTTAATTTTTACTTCAACATTGGAATAGAAATTAAATTCACGATCACTGAATCTGATAGACAAATTATTTGTTGATATAGAAATTTTAAAATAAGATTGAAAAGTTTCAGGTAATGAAATATCATCTCCTAAAATTTCTTTTAGTTTAGAAAAACAATAATTTTGCAATAAATCTCTTTCTTCAAAGTTTTCAATTTCTTTTAATTTATTTTCATAATTTTCTACAATAGACATAAAAATTCTCTTCTAAAAAGCATTGTCTTATTATAACAATATTAAGGTTATAATTCAATAAATACTTATGAAAAAACAATCTTTTCTTTTAAAATACCAATAAGTTTTTTATCCATATATTTATAATTATCAAGAATATCTAAAACAATAATTTCTTTATATTTAACTGCATTAGGAAAATAAGCTATTAAACGTTGTTTATGTTTTTCTTCCATAACATAAACAGTATCAGCCCACTTAATATCTTTGCTATCAACTACCTTTTTAGCTTTCTTACTTGTACCTGCTGACTTCGTATTTATTATGTCTGATTTAAATACTTTTTCAGCCGTAGGGCTTCTTAATTTGTTTCCACTACAAATAAATAATATATTCATTTAAAATGCATCCATATTCAATTTCATTAAATTAATATTAATCTTAGATTTAATATCATTATAAAAAGATTGATTATAATCTTTTTTAACATAATTTAAAATTTGTTTATAAAAACTATTGTTTAATTTAAATATTTCATTATTAATATAATTATTTTTAGATTCAATATTATTTACTGCTTTTTGTAAAACAGTTTTTGAATTACAGAACTCAATAAATGCAATTTTATCAGCTTTATACATTAGTTTTAAATAATATAAATCTTTATTAAAAATAGCATAAGAAAATATTACTTTTGAAAAGTTTAAGTTGTTTGTATCAACATATTTCAAATAAGTTTTTTCATCAGTTTCTATACAGTTTTCTCTATTTTTTAAAATTTTTTCTAAAAGATGTGTGTTTTCTTTTTTATTTAGAGAAATGGGTTTTTCTTGGATAATTTTAATAATATATTCAAGAATTTTTTCATTATGATTGTAAACGGTTAATAGTAATGCGTGTTTAGCATCAAAAATATCATTAATTTCTTTAATTGACATTAAATATTTAAAACAAGCAAACTTTGCTTCTGCAATAGCGCGATAAATAAGCATATTATTTCTAAAATTAAGCATTTCTTTTGGTAATTTTTTCAATTCTGCTAATTTATTGCTTCTAACACAATTAAGGGCTTCTGTTTCTAATTCATTCATAATAAGATTCTTTATTAATTGATTTATATTATTATATAAAATTAAGAACTAAAAATCAATAAAAAAAAAGAAGCCGAAGCTTCTTTTTTAACTATTTTCTTTTAAAAGAGTAGCATTAGATTTAACAGGATAATCAAAGCCAAGCTGTTTTGCTCTTCTTAACTTCTCAGAGCGAAGATAAACATGTTTCCAATTTTTAGGAGCAATATATTTATCTCTTTTAGCTTGATTTAAAGATTGATCTTGTTTTTTATCTAAAATTCTTTTAGCTCTTTTTTCTTTATTATTCATGAAGATTCTCCAAAATTATTAAAGTGTTTTATCAGCAGCCACGATAATATTTTAGATTATAATGATTATACAACAAATATTAAAAATTATCAATCTTTTCTTTAACAATTTCTTTTTCAAAGTGTTTGTTTTGTTCTTTTAAAAAAGAATAGACTTGTTTAGAAATATCAGATAATTCTTCATCGTTATTTTGAATTTCTGATTGAATATTTAAGTTCATTCTAAAGTAGGCTTCTATAATTTCATTATCTCTAACAGAAAAACAAAAATCAAATCCTCTATTAAATGGTTTTATAGAGCAATGAAAACAATCATCATCTTCATGATAAAATACACTGACTCTTGCATGAAAAACTTCTGCTTCAAATTTTTCTTCATTATTAGACGTTGTTTTAGATAACTCAAAAATATTAGCAACAGTAATATTTTTAAAGAAGTCTAATGCTTTAAATAAGTCTTTGTTAGTGGTTTTCATAATAATCTCTATATTCAATAATTATATTATTATATAGTAAGTAAAAAATAAAATCAACTTAAAAATTTTTTACATTTAAAATTTTTCTTTTTATAGGATTATTTTCATTAATTTCTTCAATACAAGAATAAATACTTTTAATAACATTACTGGTTATTAAATCTTTATTATTAATAATCTCAGAAACTTCTTTTTTAAATCTGTATTTTAATCCAATTTCATTGTTAAATATTTGTATATGAAAATCAACATTGATATTATTAATTCTCATGATACAACATAAGCTTTCTATATCAACAAGATCAACAAGAACAGCAACTCTTGAATTAAAATTTTGAGTGGTAATATTTTCATTATAGTTTATATTTTCATTAAAAACAAAATGTTTAATGAAAAGTTTTGTTTCATTGTATAAATCATTATTAGTTATATTCATATTAAATTACCATTTCTAGAAGTTTTTTATATTTAAAGTTTTTATTTTTATAGGATTATTTTGATTTACTTCTTCAAAATAAAAATAGATTTTTTTTATAAAATCGTCATTTATTGAATTATTATCTTCTTCTAAGTTACTAAATTTGTTATTATATTTAAGTAATACACTAATTCTATTTTTATTAAATATTTTAATATATAAATCAGCTATATCGGTAATTTGAACAGTGCAATTTAAAAAGCTTATATTTGGTCTAAGTATAATTTTTGATTGAAAATTTAAAGTTTCAATATTATCATTATGTTTAATTTTATCTTTTTTTTCTGCTTCATAAATGAAATACTTAATAAATAATTTAATTTCATTATATAAGTCATTATTAGTTATATTATTTTTCATAATCAAAAATTATCAACTTTTTCTTTTATTTTAAAAGGATTATTTTCATTTAATTCAAAAAATAAATTATAAATTTCTTTGTATTCTTTGTTTAATTGTTCTTTTTCATTATTAATTATAAATTTTCTTCCATACTTAATATAAAAGAAATTTTTAACTTTATTATTACTAAAATCAAACATAATGTCTTCAAATAAAGAAGAATTAGATAAATTTCTAAACACATAATTATATTCTGAATTTCTTGAATAACTTAAATTCATTCTTATATAAAAATTTTTTGTTACTAAAGAAGAATCTAAAAAATCATTTTTTTTAAAATCATAATCTAAAATAGCTTTTTTATGAAAATAAGAAGCTTCTTTAAATAAATCCTCATAAGTTAAAATTTTCATTAAAAATCCTCGATTTTTTCTTTAAATTGTTCTGATGGATATTCTTTGTTGTGTGTTTTTAAAAAATTATAAATAACTTCTGTAATATTAGTTAAAGGTTCTCTATTTCTAAAAATTTTAGTGGAATTTTCTCCTTTTAAAAATTCAAGATTGTAAATTTTTAAATCATCATCAAGAAATATGTATAACCCAAAATCCTCAAAAAAAATACAAATAGAAACACCTATTTTTTCTGATTCTATTATACAATAATTACTTAAATCTTCAATAGATAAGATACAATCATAAGGTTCATTATATTTTTTAACTTGCTTAATTTCAGAAATTAAACAGATATTAATAAAAAAAAGTAACTCTTTATATAAATCTTTATTATTTTTAATCATTATTGAAAATCCGCCATTTTATGTAATTTTGACTCTTTTGGAATCAAATAAGTATTATGATAAGGTGTTAATAGCCAATGCCATAATTTAGGTTTTTCGGGTACAAAATGATCACCATCACCGTCAGATAAAACAAAGATTGCATCAGGGTGTTTGCTTTCTTGTGTTAACTTATTGATATAATTATTTAATAAGCTAAAACTTGTACCACCGCCCCCATTAATTTCACCTGTTGTTAAATCAATAGGGTATAATCTACGATCAAAAGCAAAAGCATGAATTTCAAACACATCTTCTGGAATTGTTCTTAGCATATTAACAAAACGTTGAGCATAAGAATAACAAGAACCAGAAGAGTCAAGGAAAAATACAAGATTATATTTTTGTTTCTCAGGAACTTGAACTTCCCAATCACCTTGTGTAAATAATTCTTCGTCTAAACAAAAACTTCTTCTATCTCGTGTAATCCAAGAAGGTTTTTCAACAAATTTGGTTTTAACAATGCTTCTAATATGATCTTTTACAATAGATTCCCATTTTTTATTCTTTTTAACCTTATAAAGATTAATGTTAATATTTGCACCTAATGGAACATTACCTGCTTGTGAAGATTTTGATTCTTCAAATTCAGAATTAAGTTGTTCTGCAAAATCAACTTTTTCTTTATCAGAAAGAGTTGGATTAACTTCTTCTGTTAAGTAATCACAAGCTTCTTGTGAGTATTCTTCCATTTGATCAATAAGATCTTGAATTTCTGAATCTAATCCTTCTGAATTAGAATGTTGATCAATAGTTTCCTTATCTTCATTATGCTCATTATCTTCTAATAATTCATAGTAATATTTAAAAGATCCTTTTGTATGAATATCTTTTTCAGTAATGGTATTTTGATCAAAAAGCGTTTCAACAAAACAAAATTGTTCCCAATCTTTAATATCATGTTTATTAAAACCAAAGCCGTTAACAAGCATTTCATTAATAACAATATCTTGTGCAATATTAACTAATTTATGATTTTTATAATCTTTCCCACGCTTTCCATGATTTAAGAGAACGTGCAAGCATTCATGAGATATAACAAAAGCTCTATTATTCAAATCAAGTGAAGCCCAAAAATCAGGATTAAGAATCATATACAAAACATCACCAGCCGAATCAAAGCCTACCGCAGCAGTAGGTATTTTATCGGTAAACATAATACGCCCAATACTCCAGAAAGTCTGAAATATTGAGTGATGCTCTGATAGAATTTGTCCTAATTCAATTCTTTCTTCAAATGAAATTAAATTATCAGTCATAATTAAGCTCCAAAAGCCGCATGAAATTTATCTTCATCTAAAATTAAAATTTTAGGCGTTTGGTATTGGCTATTAATACGATTTGCCGCAGTTGTTTTTACTGTTTGTTTATGTGGTTCTGTATCAATAAGAATATCGGTATTACTATTAACAGAGCTTTGAATACTTGCCCCTTGTTCTTCTAATAATTTTTTAATATTAGCACGAGAAGTACCATATTTGTATTTTTTACTAAATTTTCCAGTAATAACAATATTTTTACCATTAACATTAATTTTGTTAATATTTGGTGTAACAACTAAGTAAAATTCAATCGTTTCTTTAAATGAAAGTTTTTTTAAAGATTCGATTTCTTCTTTAAGTTGTTTAGAAATAAATTTTTCATTAATTAAAAGATTATTTAACCATTCTTTATTTTTTAAATTAACTTGATTAACAATATAATCATCAGAAATATATTCAATATACTGGTCTAAATCAGAAAGAATAAAACTTTCAAATTTTTGTACGTTGCTTAAATTTGAAAAGAAAGTTTCTTTATCTTTAACTGTCATTTTAGTAACTTGTTTCCATTCATCATCAATAGAAATAGATTTAATTTCTTTAATAAGTTGATTAACATTACTTTCAACAGGAAAAACATGTTTTAAATCACCACCAACCTGATAAATCTCAATTGCCTGATCAAGAAGTCTTGGTGAAATTTTGTATTTAATTTCATCTGAATGTTGTGTCCACCATTGCATAAATGGTTTAGCTAATGCGCCATGTTTTTTATTGAAATAAGAACGTTCAAGTTTATATGGCATATCAATTTTAATAGGGAAACGATCTAATTGTGCAGGATCGATTTCTTCAACATCATAAGTGCCTTCTTCCGAAAATGGATTAACAGCCGCCCAAATAACTTTTAGATTTTTGAATTTTCTACCGTTGATTGATTTGAACTGAATAAGTTCCATAACAGCATTACGCACTTTAACAGGAGAACGATTATATTCATCGAAAAATAATGCTTCTACTTCATCGTCTGCAAATCGTGCAGGGCGAATAAGATCTAATACAGTTTTACCATCTTCTCGTGTAACTGCTTTTGGTACACCAATAAAGTCAACCCACGCATCCATTGTGGAAGCAGAAAAGTATGCCCACTTATCACCAAATTCTTCTGTAAAAACTTGTTTGATAATTTCTGTTTTCCCTACACCATGTCTACCAGAAAGTAGAACATTGAAATTGTTTTTGGCATATAGCCTTAGCATATTAACGTCTAAACTCATATAATTTTCCTCTTAAAGCTGAGTGACTATTATATCAAAAACAATTTTAAATAGCAATATAAAAAAGTTTTTTTTAAATAAAATAAAATCAATAAAAACAATAATTTAAAAAATATTTTTTTGGTTGTTTTGTTGTATTTATTATGATATAATTCAACAAAATGGGGATAATTTGAATGAGAAAATTGCTTTTAATAAAAAAACAAAAAGAGTGGGATAAAGAGCTTGAAAAAGAAAAAGTTACTTTACCTATTGAAGAATTTTATAAAAAGCTTGATTATAAAGATAAAGAAATCATTCTTAATAATAAAGAAATATTATTAAAAGCAATAGAACAGTTAAATATAAAAGAGAAGTCAATTTTTATAAATCTAAGTTATAATCAGGTATTTAAACAGCCATTTATATTTGAAAAAGTAAATTTAGATAATATTATAAATGATTATATTGAATTTTTATTCGAATTAAAAGAAAAATTAAACCTAAAACTTAATCTTGATTTATTTATATCACTTTCAAAATTAGAAAATATATATTATATCAATAGTAAATATAAAATAGGTAAAAATTTAATAGAAAAAATAGAAAATAATAAAGAATTAAGAAAAGAAATAGGTAATATAAACATATTAGAAGAGATTAAAACAAATGATATGTTGAATAATATTATAACAAGAAATATAAGGTATTTAACTAATTTATTAAAAATAAAAAAATCTAATACAGAATTAGATTTTAATGTAAAAAAATATTTTGATATTGAAACAATCAAAAACTTTTGATTAACGAGGTGGCGTAATGTCTTTCATGTTTTTTCCTTTTTAATTTAAAGATAATTATAATATACAAAAAAATAATAGAAATGTCAAATTTAAGATAATGTATTTCTTTTATTCAACGAAAAAACTGTTTCATTGATTTCAGAAGCCATATTATTTATTTTTTGACTATCAATATTATACATTTTAAGGTATTGATTAAATGTATTGTTTGATATATCTTCTTTTTTAATCATAAGAGTTGAATCACCTTTACTATATTGACAAGTTGAATCAGGATTTATTCTATATAATTGAATAATATCCATAAATTCTTCACTTTCATAATCAGGATGTCCAGATATTTGCAATTCTATTTGATTTGTTTCTTTTAAAAAGTTAAATTTGTCTATGTTTTTCGGAGAATTTTCTCCACGAAGTTCTTCCTGATCAAGTTCTAAAATTGCATGATTATTATTGATGATGTCTTTTATTAAAAAAGAATCTATATTGTATTCTTCAAGTTTTTGAAAATTATCACTGAAAAGTTCTTCTTGATACTCTCCATCTATACT
>CEPZ01209641.1_pt1 | contig 30358 bp, 22 predicted proteins | sample 530461 | NCBI WGS metagenome assembly CEPZ01 (sample SAMEA2620106, study PRJEB7988) | marine metagenome | isolation source: saline water (ENVO:00002010), including
ATGACGGCGATAATGACGCATAAAAGGTGGTGTTAATAAACCGATCTTTGAGAAAATATATACAAGTACCGGTAATTCAAAAATGATACCGCTCCCTAACATGAGCCATGTAATAAAACTAAAATAATAATTGATTGAATAATTATTTTGAATGTCTCCAGTTCCCAAGGATGAAAAAAATTGTAAAGAAAAAGGGATCATAACTTTATAGGAAAAAACAACACCAATAAGAAAAGATATATAACTGAAAACAACAAGTGGTATCATGAATTTTTTTTCACTTTTATGCAATCCAGGTGCAATGAATTTTGCCAAGTGGTAAGTGATAACAGGTAATGCCAGAATAAAACCACCCACAATCGCTAAACCCCATTTAATCATAAACATTCCTTGGACAGTGAGTACCTGCAGTTCCATGGGTGAATCAATATGTTCAGTTGGCGCTATTAAAAGAGCGATGATATCATCAATAAATAAAAATGCCACCATACCACCAACGATGATGGCTGCCAACGATTTAATTAATCGCCAACGTAATTCTTCAAGATGGTCCAGAAAAGGCATTTCGTTTGACTTACTCATGCTTTAATAATGATTCAGATATTTCATGGGGAGAGGCTTTGATTGAATCAATTGAATTTGTTTTCTTTTCCAATGCTTCCCGTTTTTCAGATGTCCAGAAATCACCCAATAATTTTTCCTGGACTAATCCCAACACTCTGTTGCGATGCCGTTCCAATCGTTTATTATTCAGAAAACCATTCAATTTCATTTTTTCCATTTGATCATGAATTCCTGCAAATAATTCTGTAATTCCTGTTCCATCATTTGCTATAGTCGTAAAAACGGGTGGTTCCGGTTTATCGCCTCTTGTGGCAGTATGAAGTATATTCTGTAATAATTGAGCCAGTCTATTCGCTCCGTCTCTATCGGCCTTATTGATAATGAAAAGATCAGCTATTTCAATTAAGCCCGCTTTCATCATCTGAATTTCATCTCCGGATTCCGGTACAAGTACAACGATAGTCAAATCAACAGCTTTCGCAACGTCATGTTCTCCTTGACCAACGCCCACTGTTTCAAAAATAATTATTTCTTTTCCGCTAGCAGCCAGAACATCTCCTACATCCTGGGCTTTTCGAGCAAGGCCTCCTAAATCTCCATGAGTTCCCATGCTGCGGATAAATACTTTTTCCTCCCAAGTATACCGGTTCATTCGCACCCTATCACCTAGCAATGCCCCTCCGGTAAATGGACTTGTTGGATCAATTGCCACTACACCAACGGATTTTCCGTGCTCGATAAATTGTTGAATCAGCTGATCTGTTAATGTACTTTTTCCTGATCCAGGAGGACCGGTAATACCAAGGCGAATCGACTGTGTACTGTTTTCGTGGAGGTCGATAAAAAAATCATCATTCAACGTTTCATCAAATTCAATTCTGCTGATGACACGTGAAAGCGTACGGTGATCGTTGGTTCTGACACCTTCGATAAGACGTTTATCCATGGTGGAAAATTTAGGGTTTTATGAGAATGCCCTGCAAAAGGCAGAATAATCAAATATTTTCAGGTCTCGACCTTCACGTTTAACTAGACCTTTTTCTTCTAAAAGTGAAAGTGTCCGCGAAACTGTTTCCCTTGAAGTGCCCGCCATATTCGCGATATCCTGCTGATAAGGAAGATTATTAATACTTACATTACCATTTTTTATTTTTCCCAATTCTTCAGAAAGACGAACCAGTGTCATACCGATTCGATGTTCAACATCACTTAAAGAAAGACTTTCGATCTGTTGATCACTTTTTCTCAATCGGAGAGCTAATTCTTCCAATAGACTAATGGCAATTTGTGGAAAAGTCTGAAGAATATCCAAAAAGTCATTTCTCGAAAGTGTAAGGACTTCAGATTCATCCAAAGCAACAACGTTGGCTGATCGTCCTTCTCCATCGAGTAAAGACATTTCACCGAAAAAGTCTCCTTCACCCAACATGGCTAGAATCACTTCTCGACCATCATCGCTCAAACGAGTGATTTTAACGCTACCGCTGGCAATAACAAAAAATGTTTCACCCATAGCTTCTTCGAGGAGAATCATTTGACCTTGTGTGAACGAACGAGAGACCATTTTATCTGACATGGTAACAACATCTTTTTCGCTCAAATCCCTGAAAATGGGGACAGTGTGTAGGAGAGCAATTTTATCCATAGACAAAAATACAGGATTTTTAGTGTATTTCAAATCATGAAAATCAGTAATTCTTTCTTTGGGTTTTTGCTTTTTAAAGGATAATTTTCCAACCGAATTTTTTCATTAAAAAGGATATTTTATTTATGGATAGACATCCCCAACAAATTAAGAGGGAAAGACAGGACAAGAATCGGCGTGCAAAGAACATTGCTGATATGTCCAAACTACGCAGTGCAATAAAAAATGTTTTGGCATCGACAAAACAAGATGAGGCAGATAAGCTATATAAACAAGCAGTAAGCATCATCGATAAAGCTGCGGGTAAAGGACTGATTAAAAAGAATACTGCTGCGCGACGGAAGTCCCGAATTACACGTCATTTGAATTCTCTTGCGTAAATTCTACAAAATACAATAACAAAAAGCCCCGTAAACGGGGCTTTTTGTTTGACTAGATGATTGTTGAAGATATTAAATCATTCAATCATTATTCTTATCCATCTGACACCTGATAATTAGGCGCTTCTTTCACAATGCGTACTTCATGAGGGTGATTTTCCTTAACTCCCGCTGCTGTAATCTGAATAAATACAGCATTTTTATGATATGAATTCAAATCTTTCGCGCCGCAATATCCCATTGAAGCTCTTAATCCGCCTACGAGTTGATGAATCGTATTTCGCACAGATCCCCTGTAAGGAACGATTCCTTCTATTCCTTCGGGAACCAATTTGGTCGCTTCAGCACCTTCCTGAAAATAACGGTCACCGCTCCCTTCTTTCATTGCCCCCATGGACCCCATTCCGCGATAGGCTTTATACTGGCGGCCTTCATACAAAATAGTTTCGCCGGGACTTTCTTCCATCCCGGCTAACAAGCTTCCCAGCATAACGGATTCAGCTCCCGATGCTAATGCTTTTGCAATATCACCACTGTAACGAATTCCTCCATCTGCAATAATGGGTATATCTTTTTTTGATGCAGTATCGACACAATTCATCACAGCTGTTAATTGAGGGACACCTACACCGGCAATCACACGTGTTGTACAACTGGCGCCTGCTCCAATTCCCACTTTTACGCAATCAACCCCCGCATCTATTAATGCATCTACTGCATCTGCTGTTGCCACATTACCGGCAATTAGATCAATGCGATCTCCTAATTTTTTCTTAATGGCTTCTACTTTAGCTAATACACCCAATGAGTGACCATGAGCTGTGTCAACTACCACCACATCAACATGAGCATTGGTTAATGCTTCTGCTCTTTCCAAAGAATCTTCGCCCACGCCTACAGCTGCTCCAACACGTAAACGCCCATTTACATCTATGCACGCATGGGGGAAATCTTCCTTTTTCTGAATATCTTTTACAGTAATCAATCCAGCCAGTTTACCATTCTCATCAACCACTAAAAGTTTTTCAATGCGATACTCTTGCAAAATATCTTTCGCTTTATCCAACGTAGTACCAACGGGTACTGTGATCAATTTATCAGATGTCATACAATCTGATACTTTCAAATCCAGATTTGTTTCAAAACGAATGTCGCGGTTTGTCAGGATGCCAATAAGTTTATCACCTTCCAAAACAGGCAAACCGCTTACATGATAATGAGACATGGCCTCTTTAGCTTCACGAATTGTCTTATCCTTTTTCATCGTCACCGGATCCATGATCATTCCGCTTTCGGAGCGTTTTACACGATCAACCATTTTGACTTGTTCTTCAATTGATAAATTTTTATGAATAACACCGATTCCGCCTTCCCGAGCCAGCGCAATGGCCATCTTGCTTTCAGTCACCGTATCCATGGCAGCGCTCATCAAAGGAATATTCATTGTTATATTTTTCGTAAGGCGTGTACGAATTTCAACTGCTCGTGGAAGAATAGAAGATTTTTGGGGCACAAGTAGCACATCGTCAAATGTGTAAGCTGCTTCAAATGGTGGACGGTTTTTCAATTTTACTCCAAATTTACTGATTTTATTACACTATCAACTATTTTACCACTTCGAATTAATCCGGCTATTGTTATCATATCCTCGTGCAACGGATGATCACCTTTTGACAAGCGCACGTGCCGTTTCAACAAATTCAAAACCTTCAAAGGTCCTTTTCCCGGTTTGAGTCCCTTATGAAATTCTGCAGTCGCAGTCGCTGCAACATAAAGTTCGATGGCCAAAATCTGGGTTACGTTTTCAATTATACGTAAACATTTTCGGCCGGCCCAAGGTGCCATGCTTACAAAATCCTCCTGACCGGCCGATGTGGATAACGAATCTATTGATGCCGGGTGAGCCAGAGTTTTATTTTCAGAAGCCAAAGATGCCGCAGTAACATGAGCCATCATAAAACCGGACTCCAATCCGGGATTATGAGCAACAAACATGGGAATTTTATTATCAATTCCCTTCATAAAATTATTGATTCTCCTTTCGGAAATAGCACCGATTTCAGTAATAGAAATAGATAATGTATCCAAAGATTGGGCAACAGCTTCTGCATGAAAATGACCACTGTTGCGAATTTCCTTTTCAGAAAATATAAGGGGATTGTCGCTTATACTATTCGCTTCATTTTCTACAATATTTTTTGCCGATTTGTATAATTCCCTACTGGCACCATGAACATGTGGAATACAGCGAAAACTATAGGGATCCTGGACACGGTCACAATCAACATGATCATTCACAATTGCACTCTTTTCTAATAAACGCCATACATTTCCCGCAGACTGAGCTTGTCCCTGATGTTTCTTAAGTTTATGTATTTTTGCTTCAAACACATTTCGACTAGATAAGCTGGCTTCCACAGACATTGCTCCGGAAATATCTGATGTCTTCAATAAATTATCAACAGCCAGAAGTGCTTTGATTCCCAATGCAGAAGATACCTGTGTTCCATTAATCATAGATATACCTTCTTTCGCTTCCAACACAATTGGATCCAAACCTGCTTCCTTGATGGCCATCAACGCAGGCATGATACGGTCCTGAAAATGGACATTTCCTTCACCAATCAAACCCATGGCCAAATGAGATAATGGAGTCAAATCTCCGCTGGCTCCTACGGATCCCTGCCGGGGGATTACCGGTAAAATATCATGATTAATGAAATCGACTAATTGCTTTGCTAGTGCCGGGCGAACTCCGCTATACCCTTGAGCAAATGTCATCAATTTTAGAATCATGATCAGGCGAGTTATTCCTGAATCGAACGGTTTGCCCACTCCGGCTGAATGACTTCTTACCAGGTTCAGTTGTAATTTATTTTGATCTGATTCCGGGATTGACACTTTACTTAATTTGCCAAAGCCGGTATTGACACCGTAAATATTAACTCCGCTTGCAAGAAGTACTTTGAGATTTTGATGTGATTTTTTGATAGTTTGACGAGCGTCAGGTGTCAGGCGGACTTTACCGTGCGCCTCGAGGAAAGACTGGAAATCTGCAATATGCAAAAAAGTCTTCGAAATAGATAGGGTTCCCATTAGGGAATTTATGAGGAGTAATCAATACAATAAAATATCAATTATAGTTTATTAAATCACATATGCCTAATTCTTAAATCTCTGTAATTGGCTTTCCTCTAGATGAAAGTCATCTTATAATGGCTCATACTTTTCTGGATAAAATAAAAGATGCAGATGAGAAAAAACTACTTCTGTCTGATCTAAAAACGATTACTTAATCAATTCTTCAACAATTGAAAAGGGTTCCATTTGCACCGGAATGGTATCACTAAAAATAGAACCGTAGCGTTTTTCGACGATTCGCTCATCCATAACAATAAATAGTCCTTCATCTTCAATCGTACGGATCAACCGACCAAATCCCTGACGGAATCTCACCACAGCTTCCGGTACGCTGAAATCCATGAACGAATTCCTGCCCTGCTGCTGAAGCATATTGCTGTACGCTTGAACGCGTGGTTCAGTAGGGACACTGAATGGTAATTTTGATATAATCAATATTTCCAGCAGATCCCGTGGCAGATCCACTCCTTCCCAAAAAGCATTCGTACCCAACAGAATACCGTTCTTTACGCGGTGCATACCTCGGAGCATGGCGTAACGGGATGAACCGGCAACTTGGGCAAATAAAGGAAGTTCACGACCTCCCGGTTTCGTTTGCAATTCATGATAAACATGGTTGAGAGCTGCGCGAGACGTAAACAATGCCATAATCCGCTTTCCGGTATGTTTATGACATTCATAGATTACATCTGCTACCAACTTTGGATTCTGGCCATTTTTCCCTTTGTATTGAAAGTATCGCACTTGATCTTCATAATAAAAAGGGCTGTGAAACTCTGCAGTGTGTACATAATCATTATCCAAAAATGCGAGACCTGATCGCTGCAGAAAATAATCGAAACTTTCTTCAACTCGAAGTGTAGCCGATGTTAAAATACATTGCTTAATTGAATCAAAAAATGTGCGCGCCAAGTCCTCTGCAATATCTATGGGTGCACCATTAACTGATATATGTAAATCTTGCTCACCGCCCCGACCTTGACGATATTGACCCTGTTGCCAATAAACCCACCCGTTCTGCTGGTCGTGGGTTAACAAAGCAACTTCTGTCTGCAGTTTTTCTATAACCTCGATACTATGTTCAAACAATTGTACAACATCACCCAATTCTTCATTTCCGGGATCCAATTTCTGCAATTGAACCAAAACTCCTTTTATCGATTCATTGACTTCAGATAATGCTAATTCAAATTCCTGTAGTTGCGATAATACAGAACTGTATCCTTCCGCTAGGTCTTGGAGCATTATATGCTGGGGATAAGGAATATCTATTTTAATTCTTCCGGAAATGACACCTGCAAGATCATCAAAAAATACCTTACCAAATTCTCGAGAAGTAACACAACTTTCCTGCAATGATTTGAAATGCATTTTCAATTCCGAATTATCATCCAACAACAGTTCAAGCTTTTGCGTCCATCGCTTGGCGCTTGTTGTATTTGGATCTATAATATCCAAAATGGCATTCACTTTAAACATATTCACTTGAAGCGAAAGCTGATCATAAGCAACATCCACAAGATTATGAGCTTCATCAATAATAACAGCTTCATATTCCGGTAATATTCCAGGATTATTCATGTTTGAAAGCAGTAGAGCATGGTTGACAATAATTACTTGAGAATCATGCACTGCTTGACGCAAAGAGCCAAAATAACAACCATTATTTCCGGAACACAAAGATGTTGTACAAAATCCCGGTTCACTCTGGATCATTTCCGCAATCCTAAAAGGACGGAATCCCCAAAAACCAGCGCATTCTGATAAGTCCCCCGATTGGGTAACGTTGAGCCACGCTATAATTGGAAATAATGATTCTATTTCATTTTTGCGCAACAATTGATGGGCATCAGCAATAAGCCAATTTAGTCGAGTTAAACAAATATAATTATTTCGTCCTTTTAAAATCATGGCATGGAGAGGCACATCCAGCGCCTCCGCCAATAACGGCAAATCCTTGTTGAACAATTGATCCTGTAAATGTTTTGTATGACATGAAATCACTACGGGACTTTCATTTTCATTACTAAATGCTTTTTGCAATGCAGGAAAAAGGTATGCCATGGATTTTCCCAAACCGGTACCGGCTTCTATGGCACTGTAACTTTGTTCATCATTCAAAATTTTGGTAACATACTCGCCATATTCCTGCTGTGATTTACGAGCTTCATACGTTTCCATTACTTGATTTAATCGACCGCCTTCAGCAAAAACATCTTCAACGGATAATTTTGATAAATCACTCTGACCTGTGGCAACAAAAACATTACTGTATAATTGTTTATCAATTTCAGATTCCACCAAACCCGTTTTGAGATTACCCTCATTTTTCAATGCATGACTGATATTGATGTATAAAGGACCATTGTGCATATCATGATTTTTAGATATCCCTATAATTTTTGAAAAGACTTCCAAAGGATAACTGGCAGCTTCGTGTACTAAATGGTGAAAAATGATACCTGTATTTTCAGTATCCGCTTCCGCACGGTGTGAGCCCACTGCGGACATATTGAAATATTCTGCAATTGACCCCAAACTGTGAGTAGGATGAAAAAATAAAAATGTTCGTGCCAATTGGAGGGTATCATATAAGTGATGTTCGACTATTTTTTTATCATAACGCTCACAGAGATTATTTAAGAAATTAATATCAAATGAAATATTGTGAGCGACTAATGGATAATCTTCCATAAAGTCGAGAATATCATCTACAATATTTCGTTCAACCGGTGCATCGGAAACCATGGCATTTGAAATACCAGTAATATCAGTAATGAATGAATCAATTTGCCGTTCTGGATTTACTAAAGTGACAAATCGGTCAACAGCCTCGCCCCCTTCAAACTTGATGGCCGCAATTTCAATGATGCGGTCATTTTCCGGGCTTAAGCCTGTTGTTTCAAAATCAAATGCTATATAAGTGGAAAGATCTAGTTTGCGAAGGAGTTCTTTATGAGCCATTATATTCCAGCAAAAACCCGAGCCACATCAAGTATTAATGAAGGTTTTTCACGTACTGCCGCGGAAAATAATTTCATAAGTGTTCTGTTCTTCTCCGGGATAGCAACAATAGTGCGAGCAATATTATTTAAATCATCATCATTAAGTTTATATAGACTTTCTTTTATCCTATAAAATCTCTCATGATTTTTACCACCTATCTTATGCCATTCTTTTTCATAAGAAAATAAATTTTCTCTGGTCGGGCCACCCCTTTGCAATGCCTTGATAGCCGTTTCAGCGGCCAGTAAACCACTTCTCATTCCCGGTGTAATCCCTCCTCCTGTGAGTGGATTGCATGTATGGGCTGCATCACCAACAAGCATCAATCCATCCGCTACCATTTGTTTGACTGTTTTGCCCACTGGAATTCCTCCTACAACAGTCGTCAAAACAGAAGCTTGGGGATATTTCCAATGAATGAACTCATCCAAAAATTTATGTGCTGCTTTGCCGTTTTTTGCATAATAGCCAGAGATACCCAGACCAATATTTGCTTTATTTTTCCCTTTAGGAAATACCCATAGATAACCGCCTGGAGCCCATTTTTTAGATAAATAAAATTCAAACATATTTTCAGTGACTTCAATTCCGGCCACTGTTTTTTGAATTCCGGATTCCATATCTTTAAGTTTCAGATGAGTTTGCAATCCCGCCCAACGTCCTACTCTGCTTTCCACGCCATCGGCTCCAACCACTATTTTAGCTTTTTTTTCGAATCGTTCTCCAAGATGTATTCCTTTTACTCCTGCCACTTTATCATCTTTTATAATTAAACCATCCACGTAGGCTTTGGTAACAATCTGGGCTCCCTCTTGTGCAGCATATTGTGCCAGATCATAATCAAAGATTCTTCTGTCAAGGATATAACCTGTTTCAACAAGACCAAATTCAACGACTGTTTCATCAGGTGCGACCATTTTTATACGGTTAATTTTTGATGCTATCCAGCGGGGATTCGGTTCATGAAAAATGCGCAAACCTGCATCGCTGATTGCTTCCGCGCAACGTACGGGAACACCGATATCACGGTCTTTCTCCAACAATAAAACTGATAAGCCGCCTTCAGCAGCTACTCTAGCAAAGGTCGATCCGGCGGGTCCTCCCCCGACAACGATGCAGTCGAATTCCTTTTGTTCTTTCCACATTTTATGCAGCAGCGACTGTTGTGGATTTATTGGGCTCTATTTGGCTTAATACTTCAATAGGGCAAACATAAACGCAGATATCACAATCAATACAGATTTCATGCTCAATACGAATATCAGCTTCTTTAACCTCAATACAATTAACAGGGCAAACGCCCACACAACAACCACAAAAATCACATTTATTTTCAGCTATTTCAATCATGATCCACAGCAAAAGTTGGGAAAATGATATTGTATCGAAAGTAATGATATGTGCGTAGACCAAAAAAGAGAATTGCAACCGGGATCAACAGCCATGGCAAGCGCACAGATACAAACATGGTGGCAATAAATATTGGATAAATCCGGGCCCGCTCAATATGACGTTTGTGCTGGGGAAAAACAATGGCGATCAGATAAAAAGGGGCAATGACTGCAGCGGTTGTACTGATTACAGGATCATCAAATGCAATTCCGATAAATACACTTACTAAAACCAGCAGGAGACTTAAAACAATTAATCCCTTTCCGGGTGTATATCCCTTTTCTGGAATTGAGTCCAAATCGATTTGATAAATGAATAGGATAGAAAGGTAAGTAAGCAAATAAGGAAAAAATGATTTAAGTGAAATGAATAGATCTCCGTTTAGCCAGCTCAACCAACCCCAACCTGTCATAAATAATACTAATCCAATAATTGTGTGATTTAGGATAAAATTGGTATTTAAATCATTACTTATAAATGAAAATTTTTCTTTCCTGATGATAAAGGTCATTACAATTGTGATGATCAATAATGTAATTAAACCAACACCGGCCAATGACATGTCCCAATATGTATAGCGATCCAAGTTTGATTGTTGGGCGCTGGTTCCGGACGTCATTAAAATCCAAATAGCAAACCAACTCAAAGGTTTCAGTTTCATGAAACCGTCTAATTTATTAGAATAACTAGATAGAGCTTTATAGACAGCGGATTTTGGTGGAACTATGCGGGCGATTATCATTGGATTAGTGTTATACCAAACACTACTTCTAAAATTTCACTTATTATGATAAATCCAACAACAGCAGCTGCAATTCCAAAAAGGACAGTTATAAGTTCTTTTGATAACTTCGATTTGTCCATGCCTTTTTTTAATTCGTCCATAAAATTATTTACACCCCATTTCTTCAAGATGAATAATGCAGTCAATAATCCACCGATAGGCAGCATATACTTCGAAGATAAATAATCCATAAAATCAAAGAATGAGATCCCAAAGAATTCAGTGAGATTAATTCCACCTCCCATCGATAATGAACAAAATACACCTACAATCGTGATAACTGCACCGAATTGAATAGTCGCTTTTTTCCTGGACCATCCTTTTTGATCGATGAAATAGGCAGTCACAACTTCCAAGATGGAAATAGCAGACGTTAATGCTGCCATAAACAGTAGGATGAAAAACAATGTTCCCCAAATCGCTCCGCCGACCAATTGAGGAAAAACGGATGGCAGTATAAAGAAAATGAGACCGGCTCCACCTGCAGGATCTGCATTCAGTGCAAAGACAGTTGTAAATATTGCAATCCCTGCCAGCATTGCTATGGCTGTATCCAGAGCAATCACCCACAATGCAGAGCTCAAGAGATTTTGTTTTCGATCGAGATAACTGCCGTATGTGATCATTGTACCCATACCCAGGCTCAACGTAAAGAATGAATGCCCTAAGGCTAAAACGACACTCGAAGCAGTTAAATCTTCAAATTTCGGTTGGAATAAAAATTTAAGTCCTTCCACACCGTTGGGTAAGGTCAATCCACGAATGGCAAGGACGATCAATAAAACAATGATCAAAGGCATCATGATTTTTGACCATCTTTCAATTCCTTCTTTTACTCCATTGACAATTACATATATACAAATGACCATAAAAATAATCTGGAAAAATACTGGACTCCATGTTAAAGAAACAAATCCGCCAAATAATTTTTCAGCTGCATCAGGATTATTCGCAAGACTATGAAATCCTCCTGATAAAGAAATGAAAATGTATTTTAAAATCCAACCGCCCACAACCCCGTAAAATGAAAGAATCACAAACGCAGATGCAACACCCAAAAAACCCAACCATTTCCAACTGGATTTCGGGGCCAATGTTTCAAAAGCGCCCACCGGGCTCAATTGTGTTTTGCGGCCAATAACGAATTCAGCAATGACGATGGATAATCCAACTACAAGAATACAAACAAGATAAACCATAGTAAATGCTGCACCGCCATTCTGACCTGCCATATGAGGATATTTCCAAATATTTCCGATTCCTACTGCTGAACCAGACGCAGCCAGGATAAAGCCAAGTTTTGATCCCCATTGTTCTCGTTGATTACTCATTTTTCCTCTCGTTCTTTTTCTTGTGATTCGATATTTTCTGCCATAACACTTTTGAATGGATTCAAATGAGCATCCACCACTGCATCCAGTATGCCGTAAACATATATAAACACCGCCCACCACGCATATTTGTTACGCTTTTCAAGATAGCGGTGCTTTCGCAAATCGTAGTTTCCTGATTCATAATTTTTATAAATATCACCATTTAATGACCACTGGTAAATGGATGCCGCTTCCAGGGATAAGATCATGACAGTTTTGAACCATCTCCCATTATAAACCTGTCCGGCTCCGGGAAACATGGTACCATACAATGCTGCTTTCATTGGTGATTTTGTTTTTACAGAATCGACTTCCTGAGGAAATAACCATGTGCAGCATACAATGAAAATGATAAATCGTTTCATTCATTAATCACGGCAACGCATTCAATTTCAACATCTGTCCCTGCTGGAAGACCAGACACTTCTACCAATAACCTAGCCGGTGCCGTTTCTTCATCTAACCTGCTGTTAAACACTTCGTTTATGTCAGCATAATTATCCATATCAGTCAGAAAAACTGTAAATTTCACTACATTGGATAAACTACTTCCGGTTTCAATCAAAATATTTTCAAGATTATCAAATATTTGGTTAACTCTATCTTTAAAATTCCCATCAATAAGTTTTGACGTCTTTGGATCAATAGCGACTTGCCCGGCAGTAAACACAAAGCCATTGCTGAAAACTCCTTGATTATAAGATCCTATTGGTAATGGTGCTTTATCTGTTTTAATTATTTTCTTAACCATTTTTCTTCCTCAATCAATGAAGCACATTGTAGCTAAACCAATATGATCATCCATTTCACGCTTTCCATTCGTGTTTATCTTATGCAATACAAATTCGCCAACTGCTGCAACTTCTGCTTCAAATAAATGACCGCCTTTCACAGCTAAATCATGGTCGCTTATATTTATGTGAGCGTGTATAAATGGTTCCCCATCTTTCAGCAGTATATTCGCTTGAAAAGATGTGAGTTCCCAAATATCATTAAAATGCTTAATTATATATTCTTTATTTGCCAAATCATAGGCTCCCAATTCTATTTTTCTTATAGCACCAATTCCTGATATTTGTCCATTCATTATATCGTGATCTTTGCAAAATTGTGTTAGGGTAGACATTATCTGCTCATTTTGTTGAACATGAATAATATACGTATTACCATCTTGTACGTATTGCATATTAACCCTTCAGTGCGTCTTTAATAATTGTTTCTGCCTTTTTTAAGGTATCTTTTAATTTAGCTTTGTCTTTTCCTCCAGCCGTTGCTAAATGAGGTCTTCCTCCGCCGCCGCCGCCCATGATGGCACCAATTGATTTTGCCAAATCGGGTGCGTTGATTCCTGCATCGTTTAAATCTTTGGTCACAACAACGACAACATTAGGTTTTTCTCCTGCTGCAGAACCTAAAACTCCAACACCTGAATCCAATACGTTTAACAGTTGATCTCCAAATTCTTTAAGCATATCCATATCGCTTGCGTCTGTTTCATGGACAATAATCTGTTTACTATCCACATCTATAGCATTTGCAACTATTTTTTTAACATCAAAGTTTGAAGATGATTTTTGTTTCTGCTTCAGCGATTTTTCCAGATCCTTTTTCTGCTGAAGCAATTGATCAACCCGTGAATTCAAATCAGTTGCAGAACTTGTTAATTTTATTTGTAAATCATCAATAACCATTGATTGCAACTGAACATATTCTACTGCTTTCGGTCCGGTGACAGCAACAATTCTACGTACTCCGGCTGCCAAAGATGATTCTTCTGTCACTTTAAATAAACCAATATCTCCAGTTCGATCAACATGTGTACCGCCACACAGTTCTTTTGAATAATTACCCATCGATATGACCCGGACTATATCTCCATATTTCTCGCCAAATATAGCCATGGCGCCTTCTTTGCGTGCATCTTCAAATTCTTTCACGGTGGTTGTCACTTCAGTATTTTCCACAATTTCATGATTGACAATGGATTCAATTTTATTTAATTCTTCTAAAGTTATTTTCTCATGGTGTGTTAAATCGAATCGCAGGTAATCAGGATGCACCAAAGATCCAGCTTGGTTAACATGTTCGCCAAGAACTTCTTTCAATGCTGCGTGCATTAAATGAGTCGCAGAATGATTCTTACGTATATTTTGCCGGCGCTGCACATCCACTGAACATGATACTGTGTTTCCAAAATTTCCTTCTTCAAAATCTCCTGTACAGTAGTGAATAAAGACATTATTTTCATTTTGAACATCATTAACTGTTAAATCAATACCGGTACCTGTTATGGTACCTTTATCGCAAATTTGTCCACCTGATTCTGCATAAAATGGTGTTTCATCCAATACGAGCAATACAGTGTCATCCAATACACTAAAACGTTTAATGCTAGCATCTGCAATTACCTGTTCATAACCAAGGAATGCTGAATCATTTCCTTCGCTTACTGTTTTCCATTTTATATTCTTCATATCTGCCTTGAATTTACCAGATTCTTTTGCTCTTTTGCGTTGAACTTCCATCGATTTGTTAAATCCTTTTTCATCGACCTTTAAGCCCTGTTCCTTGGCCATAAGTTGTGTCAGATCCAACGGAAAACCATATGTATCGTAGAGCTTGAATGCTTCTTCTCCTGAAATTGTTTTACCTTTTAAATTGATTAACAATTTTTCAAAATGAAGAATTCCTCGATCTAGTGTATCATTAAATGAAGTTTCTTCTGCTTTGATTACTTTTGAGATGTGTTTTTGTTTGTCAATTAATTCAGGGTATGCATTTCCCATTACGTTGCAGACAGTCTCAACTAATTCATAGAGAAATGGTTCATGCTGATCCAACTTGCGGCCAAAACGTGCTGCCCGGCGAAGTATCCTTCGCAGAACATACCCCCGGCCTTCATTTGAAGGTAATGCTCCATCTGCAATTGAAAATGAAAGCATACGAATATGATCCGCAATCACTTGAAATGGAGTTGTATTATCCTTGCCCAATTTACCTGTTAATTCCTCTGTTTTTGCTATGATGGGAGTAAACAAATCTGTTTCATAATTACTCGTTTTCCCCTGCAATACAGAAACAATACGTTCTAACCCGGCTCCAGTATCAACGTGTTTTGCCGGTAAATCTTCGAGTGTACCATCATCCAAACGATTATTTTGAATAAACACCAGGTTCCATAGTTCCCAGTATTCATCTGAATTATTCACACCTTTTGCAGATTGCTTGGTAGGATCTTTACCAATATAGTAATGGATTTCAGAACAGGGACCGCAAGGACCTGTTTCACCCATTTCCCAAAAATTATCTTTCTTGCCGCATTTCAATACCCTGGCAGGATCGATATCAGTCACTTTGGGCCAAAGTTTAAATGCTTCATCATCTTCTTCATAAACAGTTGCCCACAATCGCTCTTTATCCAATTTCCATACTTCTGTGAATAATTCCCAAGCCCATTCAATGGCTTCTGCTTTATAATAATCACCAAAAGACCAATTGCCCAGCATTTCAAAAAATGTATGATGAAACGTATCAAGCCCAACTTCTTCTAGGTCATTATGCTTACCGCTTACACGAATACATTTCTGGGAATTGACTACACGAAAATCTTTTGGTTTTTGTTCTCCAAGGAAAATAGGTTTGAATTGATTCATGCCAGCATTTGTAAATAATAGCGTTGGATCATCATGGGGAACCACAGGAGCACTGCGCACAAATTCATGACCCTTATCCTTGAAAAAATCGATGAATGTTTTACGAATGTTTACGGCTTTCATCATAAGACAAATGAAGTTTCAATGGTTGTAAGGTTTATGGTTTCATCGGGACTGTCAACATCACCGTCACCGTCTAAATCCCGGAAAGATCGCTGAAATGTATAATTAAGCATCAGGCCTGATGAGATTTCAAATCCTGCCTGATATCCCAAAATTGTACCCTCAGTATACTTAAAATCGAATGGATTTGGAACATTTCGCTGCTGATAATACAAACGTGCAAATTTTAACCGGCTGATACTCTTAGTGAGGTGCAGAGCAGCCAAAAAACTTTTATTCTCTGATTCCACGTAATCTGCTTCAATATCATCCCAATTTTTTCCCATTAAATTCTGATAAGAAGCACCTGCTCTAAGCAAAGAGCCTATTTTCATACCCAAGTGAGCATAAAATCCTTTTTGCTTTCCATAACGTCCTAATTTTGATTCTTTTGTCATTACACTTGTACTATCATTTTTCGTAATGAACGTGGCCCGTTCAAGGTCATATGACCTGTTCCAATAACTGAATTCAAACTGTCCCTTTGGAATTATCCTGTATTCCAGATTGAATGTGGCAGGGCCAAAATTGCTTGAAATCCCCAGAGGAACCAAGCCCATTCCCAAATCCATTTGTTTTCCTGTTCCAGGATGAACTGTTGTTCCCAACATTTGGGCTGCTTGGGTGTAAACTGAAATTAACATATTGTCCTGAGCAACAATTGGATATCCAAAATCAATGGCTAATGCGCCCATGTGATCGGGAGTCGTTTTAACATTTAACGGTTCCGGAAGTAGTGAAGCTTCCTGATCGGGCAATGAATCATAATATACCTCATTACTAAAATCTTGTCCAACAGCTGCACCTAATGCATCCCAAAAGTTATGTATAACATCAATATCGTACACATCAGGTAATCCATCACCATCGCGATCAAATTCTGAAGCATGATTATCAGCCATTCCATCACCGTCAGAATCAAGCCAGTAATTGTCATTATCTGGGAAATGATCTACCAAATCCGGAATGCCATCATTATCCATATCTTTTAATCCGAGAAATTGATTTCGATCTACAACAATCGACACTGCAACAGGTATTGGAATAAGTTTTGGTAAGCGAAATCGAGCTCCCACAAGACCTATATTTTGTTTAAAATCATTAATGAATCCTTGGGCAGAACCCAATTTATTTTTTACGCTAATATCAAGGCCTACATTTCGAACGGATGGATATTGAACTGCGTTGGAATATCCGTTGACCAAAATACCATATCCCAAATCCACTCTATCTAAAGCGCCGATTTTGAAATAAAGAGGGTCTGTTCTTCTGCCATAGCTGATATAGTATATTTTATCAATAAGAGTATTCTTCGCTTTTTCTCCGGATGAAAAATCCCAGTTTTCATCATATACATTACCGTCTTGGTCAAAGTAAAATACCAAGTCCCAAGCGATTTTGAATTTACTTATCGGAGTTACGGGACGTAAGGCAACTTGATTCCATACCTTGCCATCAATCGTAACAGTGCCAAAAGCGCCGGTCATATTGCTCTGGCTCAAAAGCAACGATGAAACCACTAGTATACTTATGATGATTTTATGTTTCATTATTAATAAATAGTTAACAAGGAAATTACCGTTTAGTCTCTTCCCTATTCAACAGCAAAATCCTTTACTTGATGATATTGATAAAAATCATAATTTGTCTAAACAATTAAAACTTACTGACCTTGCATCTTTGAACCGCGACGAATTACGTATATTGATTCAAAATATGTCATCGGAGTTTACACAACGTCTTGAAAAAGGAATTAAAAACTTTAATTTAAACACATAAAAAAGGGCAGAAAATCCTGCCCTTTTTATCATTTCCAGAAATATGATTATTTTAAGAGAATAACTTTATCTGATAATACTTGTTCGCCAGCTTCCAAGCGGTAAATGTAAACACCAGAACTCACCATAGCACCCTGATTATCTCTGGCATCCCAAATTGCAGATTTTTCTCCTGCATTTTCAAAACCGGCTGTCAATGTGCGGATTTCCCTGCCCATCAAATCATACACTTGCAGTTTAACCAATCCTGCTTGCGGTAAGTTATAACGAATGGATGTAACGGGATTGAATGGATTTGGAAATGCTGGATAAAGTACAATTAGATCTGGAAGCATCATGATATCCTTGATACCTACCTCAGGCATTTCCTGGTTCAACACTAAATGAATATCATCAACGAACCAACCTATCGATTCTTCTGCGCCATCAGAAGTGAATAATAGTCTTACATATAATTCCTCTTCATTCAAATAATTATCCAGGTCCACGTAACGCTGTTCAACAACATCTAATCCGTTCACTGTCAGTTTGGTTTGCCATACACCATTTTCACCTCGTTTGAACTGCAGCAACCCATAATCTCCTGACTCAATCATTTCCCCAGATATAAAGGTTAAATACGCGTGGTCAAAATAGGTAAGGTCCAACGATTCAATGAGATAGCAAGGGTTGTCCGCATTGGGTTCATACAGTGATAGAGGACTGTCATTCAACGCATAACGTAATTCAGCATTCACAAATTGGCGACCCCATGCTCCCAGATCCCAGCGATTCAATGCAGCTGCATTTTCAAAATCACCTATAATATAATCATCAGTGATAGAAAATTCTTTTTCTTCAGATTCGGATTGATTGGCTGTACTGGAAGCATCTGTTGCAACCGCCCAATATCTGATTGTTGAACCAGGTTCAACATCTACATAGGTTAATGCGCCTACAAAATCAGAACTCGTTCCAGTTTGTGTACATTCTGAACTTTGAATAGTGCTTTCCCCAACCTGCCAATGCAATGAGACTGCACTGATACCAATATTATCAGTAGCCACAACATATACATCAAAAGTACCACTGGGATAAAAATGATCAGACAGATCAGATATGGAGTGCACTTCTGGAAGAATTTGATCAGCGCCAATATTGAATGAATAAGTTGAATAAGGTGCACCATATGGTTTTGTTACCCGCTCCCCGCTTGTAGTATTAAAACCTAAATAATAGTGCATGACGCCATCTGCGCCTGATGGGGTTAGGATTCCTGTATAATCTCCATCATTATTAGCAGAAAGTGCCGAAGAATCTGTGATGATGCCATTCATTCCCCAATATACTCTAGCAGAACTAAAATCTATAGGATAACTAGGACTTTCATCAATCTCAACATCAAGATTAATAGGTGTAATATTATCTTCAGTGTCAATTATTTCATCAAATTCGATTTCACCCATGAACGGATAGCTCATGACAAAAAATCCATTGCCGCTAAAATCTGTTGAATAAATTAGTCCATTAGCAGTATACGGATAAGTACCCCAATTACCATTATATAACCCAGCTTGACCTGGATAAAAATCGTAATAACCCACTTCTACAGGATTGGAAGGATCAGACATATCTACTACTCTGGTACCATATACATAATATGATATATATAATAGATCATCTTTCCAAAATACATTATGTACAGATTTATTTGAAGCCTGAGGTTCATTGGGATACCAAGTAGCTAAATGATTTATGTTGCTAAAATCCTGAATATCAAAGATACGGATATACCCTGCATTTTCTTCATCAGCAGTAATAGCATATTTTGAATCAGCGGATACCCATACAGCATGGCAACCATAATCACTGTAATTATGCTCAACCATTGTTGTTGGATTAGTTTTGTCTGAAACATCTATCAAAAAGAGAGAACCTAAAGATATACCACAAGCATAGGCTGTATCATTTTTTACATAAAGATCATGGATATATGCTTCTTCCCATCTACTAACTTCATTAGGATTCTCTGGATCTGATAAATCTAAAATTATGATTCCTTGCCACGGACTTGTTCCACCAGCACCGCCGGCACTTCCGACTAAGTATGCATATCCATCAGCTATAAAAAGATTATGAGCAGATAGAGTTGATGAAGTATAGGAATTAACTAAATATGGATTAAAGGGATCTTCCAAGCTTATGATATCCATTCCCCCGCCACTTTCATTTACAACATAACAATAATAGCCATGAACTTTTAAATCTCTCCAAGTTGAAGTTGCTCCGGGGATAAAACCCACTTCAATGGGATCATGGGGGTTTGTAGAGACATCAAATATATATGTGCCAGTATTATGGCCAACTAATGCAAACTCATGGCCATCCGGTGCCGTATAGCCCCAAATATCATTACATGTACCTAATTCAAGGTGAGCAATGGGACGAATATTTTCAATCTCATAATCTTGGCTGAAAATGATTCCCAAAAATAGGGATAAGGTCATTAGTATTTTATTCAACTTTTCTCCTTTTAATAAGTTGTCATTTTTAGGGGTGCGAAATTTACAATCTCTTTAAAAGATAATCTTGTTCTTTGTCCCTATTTTTTATGTTAAGTTTCTTTTATATGATCAGAAAGATGTTCACTACAAAAACGGTTATTGTACTTTTAATACTCATTGGTATGAGTAATGGACAAGATAAAACATTGCTCAATGACTTGCGCATAGACGTAAAACAAAATGGTGTTTTTTTAACATTGCAATCGTCATTACCGTTGAAAATTGAAAATATAACCGGTTGGGTTAATAAGGACTGGTTTTATATGACTATTCACCACGCTCAAGGTGATACAAATGAGTTACGATCAATGCAACTACTGCAACCTGTTATTGCTTTAGAAAACACGAATGCAGAAGAATCCACTCAACTTGCTCTTCGATTAAAAGAAAAAATAGAGAACTATGAATTTTATCTTTCCGAGGATAAACATACTATTATTGCAGCGCTATATTATCCTTCAGAGACAGTTGTTGCATTTTTGGATCAAAATAAATCAAAAATATATTCCAGATATAAATTGAATTCTCATTTAAGGTCCGTATTTTATCTTACTGGAGGAGCATTAACCATCAGCGGTGTCATCTCCGGAGATGGATCTGATAGAAAAAATACTGAACTCATATTAGGATTGATAATTCTGGCTGGCACATATTTCTACGATTTACTGACGCAATAAAGATGATTGAACTTCTGCCCTATTATGCTTTATTTTATATAGCCGGTTTATTATTAATGGGTCTTTTTGTTCGTTTATTTTTGTACAAGCGACGGATGAAAAAATATAAAAAGAATGATGATGAAAATTAATTTTCTATTGTTAAGCATATTTTTGTTTGCCTGTTCATCTTTGCAAACGAATAGAGAACAAAATGTATCCGTCATGCAACAACTTGAATCTGACTACAGCAATAAAAAATTAACAGATAACGAATTTTATACATATCTGACCTATAGTGTATTCGCACAGGAAAATTTACCAAAAAGATATAATGGAACTATGGGGAAGCACGACGCAACACCCATCATAAGAAAGGTCCAAAAAGCTTTTCCAACTTTAAGCCCTCAAACACAAGAACATTTAAAACAATGGATCAAACCATTGCCGCCTAAACCACTCAAACCAGGAATCAAGCCATGAAACGTATATTAGCTATAATATTTATTGTGGGATGCTTATCAGCTGAACCTCATCCACAGGCAGTCCAATCAGCACAGGAAATCATTCAGGTTTTTTCAAATCAGTCTTCAAAACGGCATATCAGTGATGATCTGCGCTTTATTGCCAGATACGGCCATAGTCTTCCTGAAGAAATGAAAAATGAATTACGATCCTTGGGTTTTAATTTTGATGGACCTATCGTAAATCGTTCGTCTCTTGATGAACGGACGGAAGCCAGCGGCCTTGACGAAACGTATGATAATGGGATGTTTCGCTTTCACTATACGACAACCGGCAGTAATGCTGTAAGTACTGCAGATACAAATAGTAATTCAATTCCGGATTACATTGAGCAGATGTCAGCAGAATTGAATTATGTCGTTGCAGTTGAGTTGACATTTAACAGCTTTACTGAACCGCCCAGTGATGATTGGTATTCAGCAAACAATGATAATGGCGGTTCAGGTGCATATGATGTATATGTCCGCAATGCGGGAGGAGGTGTTTACGGGTATGTTCAACCTGAATATTATGCCAACAATAATACTGGCAATAATGAACATTCTTCAGGCGTAAATGAAGTAAATGCCTTTACCAGTTATATGGTCATGAGACATAATTACAACGGATTTCCAAATACTGAATTAGAAGCAATTCAAGTAACCGCAGCTCATGAATATTTTCACGCTGTGCAAATGGGCTATGATGGCTGGGAAGAAACCTGGGTCAGTGAGGCTACTGCTGTGCAAATGGAAGAAATGGTTTATGATGATGTAAACGACTGCTATCAATACATGTCATCATGGTTCAATTCACCTCATCAATCCCTGAATCTGGACTCGAGCAATAGATGGTATGGTTCTTTCATCTTTTTTGAGTACGTGAATTCACATTTGAGTGAAGAAGCGATCCGTACATTCTGGGAGCAGAGTATTACCCATGACAGCTATTATGGTGAATACAGTATTCAAACACTGGATGAAGCATTTAATGATTTAGGGTCTTCTTTCGCTGATATGCTCAATGGCATGTCCGTAGCCAACCGAATCATGTCCTCTTCTTCTGAAGCAGCACCTTATGACTATGAGGAAGCCGCTTCATACAGTTCTACTCCATCTACATTCAGTACGGTATCATACAGTGCCGGTACGGATGAAACTGTAACAAGTACAAATCTCCAGGAAAATGCCGCCCAATATATTCGATTGAATTCAGCTGATCCCGTGCTGGCTACTTTGACCAATGATGATGGCCCTGATTCATATTTAGAACTACACGCCATCATGAACTATGAAGACAATGCCTGGACTGTGTGGAGCGGCAGTCCCATCAATGTTGATCCAACGGACGCCACGGAAGTTTATTTCGTCGTAGTGAGTCAAAACGATGCCGGCAGTGATTTTGACTATACCCTTACTTTTACAGATGGAGCGTTGTCAACTGATCCGGAGATACCGTTACATTTTGCAGTTTCGAATGCCTATCCAAATCCATTCAACCCCCAAACAAATATCAATGTTGATCTGGCAGCAGACCAGAAAATTCAAGTCCATATCTATGATATTCAAGGCCGGCTGGTACAAACGTTGTATGATGGAGAATTAAATGCAGGTTCTCACATACTGACTTGGGACGGATCAGCAATGAATGGAAAAGCAGTTCCATCTGGGACGTATTTTGTCAGGTTAAATGGAGGTGGAATGGAAAGCTGGCAGAAGGTAACGCTGCTGAAATAATTCAGTTAGTAAGCTTTTGATCTAGCTCGCCGTTTTGATCCAGCGTCCATAGATCTTCAAAGCCGCCAATGGGCTCATCGTTGATAACTATCTGGGGTACGGACATCCCTCCGGTTAAACCGGCCATTTCTTCTCGAGACATTCCTATTTTTTCAATATCAATTTCATCATAGGATACACCCTTACTATCTAAAAGTCTTTTGGCGAATTTGCAGGGACCGCACCAGCTGGTTGAATATATCTTTATACTCATTTGATCAATAATATCTTTTGTACCTGCTGAAAATTTTCGGCATTCAAAACAACAAAATATGTCCCCGAGGCGACACTTTGTCCATATCTGTTTATTCCACTCCATTTGGCAGAATGAGTTCCGGCATTTTTATACTCATGGAACAACACATCCACTTCCCTGCCGAGAATATCATAAACAGTCATTTTCACGTCAGATGCTATGGGTAATTGGAAGCGAATTGTCGTTATAGGATTGAATGGGTTGGGATACGCCGGGAGTAATTGAAAACCGGTCGGCAGATTTTCATTTTCTATTCCTAATGGTGAGACATAATTCTCTGGAGCTTCCGTGGTGAAACGGATGGTTCGTTCATTTTCTAATGTTGCTGCCCCGGGAGAATATCCATTATTAAACACATACTGAATGCCTTCATTCTTATTATAAGCCTCGATTCCCACCGTGGCATAATTTTTGTCCGCATCAATATCCGCAATCTCTAAATAATGAAATTCAATTACTCCGTCGCCTGATTCAGTGGGCATGGACGATTGATCGTAGAGATGAATGGCAAAGGTCTCTTCCGTCACTTCGTCAAAACCATTCAGCGCCCGGGACCATTCAATGATAAAACGACCATTCTCATCATCGTGCTTGGTATAAACACGTATGGAATCATTATTGATCACTTCCAGGTCATCCCAGAATGGCGCCAACAGTGCTTTGGGGCCAAGAGCCATGGGAATGGTATAATTGTAAAAATAATCGATCTCGCATAATTCAAACGAAACCCAGCCGTTGGAACTGATGGTCATTTCATCGTAGGTCCTGCCGAAATACTGGAAATCAAAAGGCAGTTCCACGTTCACATGGTCATCGTCATCCAGCTTGTATTCCGTGCCCCCACTGCCGCCGTAAGCCGGATCTAATTCGATCCAGTTGTACACAGGTGATTGAGCATAGCTTGTATCAGAATCATCATAAGCCCAGTAGCCGTACCAAGTCGGAATTACAGGTTGATTATCTGTGGCATATACCCGTGCTTCTTTTTGTTCAGAAAATATTTCAACTGTGTCTTGTTTGATCGTTAATATGTAACTGATCGAACTGCCATGAGAAGCATCACCTACACCAACGCCATAATAGATAAATGATTCTGATACTGTATAGGGGGCAATGGAAAATGTGGACGTTGTATCTGATGGTGAATAAGTCGTTCCATCTTCTAATAGAGTCAAATAAAGTTGTAATCCACCCAGTTGTGTATTTGTATAATTAGTAATTATTAATGGAAAAGGCGGTGCTACGATTTCACCAATTATATAATCATCATAAAAGTCAACATCAATTATTAATGGTTCAACAGGAATAGCAAATTCAAAACTCCAATCTTCTGTTACATCATCAATTTTCAGCTTTACATGATCACTGTTTTTTGTATTTGATCTTACAGTTATAGGTGATGACAATGTTACAGTTTCACCATTAACCAAAGCAGGAATGACAATATCCGATGAAATGATCTGACAATTATCAGAACTTTCCACATTCACAGTTCCACTATAACTACTCGTTGAATTTCCAACATTTTGAATGATAGGATAAATTTCAACTATTTCCCCTACTTCAATTATGCCATTTTCATTACCATCATCGAATTCATAGCCAATTAAAGCAAGGTCATTTCCAACACTGGAAACGGCTACTTCAGAATGACCTTGAACAAAACCATTTTTGTTAGAATAAACATCAATGGTAGATAAGTCGATAACTGAAATAGTTGCTTCAATCTGCCCATCGCTATCTGTATTACCTTTGAACAAAATGCTGTCATTTACCATGACGGATACATAAGCTTCTTCTACTGGATCCCCATTTTCATCAAATACTGAAATATCCAAATAACCATCCATGATTGATAATTCTTCAGCTGAAATTGTAAATGTGTGAGGTTCGATCAAGTGCATGGAGATAGAAGGATCCCCCACAATATTGTAGACATGAAAATAGAATTCCTGGGCTTCTCCCGGCTCATCCAGATTAGGAAATTCATGGGTCAGTCCTAAAAGTCCAGCATTTACCGCTGGAGCAAGTTCCACTACTCCATCATCCAACATGGCGTCATACATGTATGCATTGATCACATTGTTGTATTTTGTGCTGGTATGGAGGTCAGAAGGCCCAACGATTGCTACTCCGCCTTTGGGGTTAGATGGTGTCCCGGCCCGGATCAATGCTTCACCTAAACAAGGATCTACATTATTGGCAAAATCGTTCGAATTGCAGACAAAACTGGTGAAGATCGGCGTCATCCAGCCGTTGTTAAGACCAGCCACATCACTGACGTGAAATTCAGGATAATGCCAGCCGTTTGCATCGCCCCAGCCGCGATAGTTCACAATGCCCACACCACTGTTGATATAATTCTGAATCAATGATGCTCCCTGTTGCGTCGGGGGATAAAATACCGTATCCACTTGAGTGTATCCTTCATCTAATAATAGATCTCTCACCCAATATGAAGTCCATTTTGGTGTAATGGGAATAGGTACCGTGTTGCTGTAATTCCCGGCGACGATCAATGCTTTGTCCAGCCAATCAGGATTTGAAACTAAAGGCTGGCGGTGATAATTAATAGTTTTGCGGATCATTACAACCAATTCAGAGATGGAATCCACAGAAAAACGGCCAATGAATACGTCCGGAAAAAAGTCATCACCCAGTAAGTGAGTGTATTTCTGATCGGTCACATCATTATCCGGACCGTAATAGAACGACGGCATGGCGGCCACACCATCCACATCGCCAATCAAGAGGACGTATTCCAACATGGGATCATTCACCAAAATTTCTTCAATCGCTGCTTTCACTTCATCTGCTGTGGAGCCTGTTTCTGATAATGTTTTGACATATACATCAAACCCTTGGGACATTTTGAAGGTCACCAGGTCATCCAGATATACTTCCATATTATCTGGCGAAATAATCAAATAGGAACCGCGTTGGGGATTCAGTAGGCTTAAGGGTATATCATAGGCTTCAGAGATTAAATGATGATAGGACATAGGTATTGGCCCATTCAAAACGGATGTGCGTTCCATACCGCGAAATGATGGTTGGGCCGCAAAAAGAAACGATAATGAAAGTATGGTTAAGGCCTTAAGAACACGCACTTGCGAATGAATTCCTTTCTTTGTCCTGCAATACGAATAAAGTATACACCTGAACTTAGCGGTATTCCCTTTCGGTTCTGTAAATCAAATCGCCAGGTATGACGTTGAGGTGACATTCCTGCTAGATTTTCCCGGTAAACTTCCTGACCCAGCAGATTATATACGGTTATGTCCAGCGGTTCTCTCCACAGTTCCAGGTCGACAGAAATCATTCCTGTGGACGGATTGGGATAAGCTGAACTGGCCGTGCCTAGTTGAATGAGGTTGAAACCACCGCCACTTTGAATAGACATATCCTGTTCATAACTGTGGAATAAATTCATGCTCTCAATCTGCCAACCGCGATAAGCCACGTTTTGGTCACGACCAAATGAAAGTTGAACCTTTATAGAGTCAAATCCAGATGTATCATTTGCCCAGACAAAATCTTTGGTCATTTCATTCCAGTTTTGGTCTTTCCAAACTCTTCTGGCAATTTCTCCGTCAGCATCTAACAAACTCACCTGGATGGAATCATGATCCCATTCCATTTCATATTGATGATTTATTTCCAGCACAATGCGGTTTGCACCATTTACATCAAGCCAGGAAGATACCAGTGTCCACAATTCAGCCAAAGAATCGCTATTACTGTATAAAAAACTAGAATTTGTTAATAAAGCACCTTCATTAAACACCCAAGAGCCAGAAATACTCTCCCACCAGCTGCTGTCAATAATACTTAATTCTAAAGGTGAAAGATCAGGAAAGGTCGGGATAATCTGTGTGTCACTGTTTACATCTATTGTTCTTGTCCAAGGCATGACATCATAGCCTTCATCCATAACATAAATAGTCAGATCCCATTCCCTTGCAGGCAGTTCAAAGGCTAGATTCGCATCAAGCTCACCTGAAAAAATGCCATTGTCATATTTTACACGCACATCCGACCAGAGATCATTTAAGACAAAAGAAATTTCATGCATAATTTTTGGTGTCATCAATATATAGGTCTCATAAACAACACTATTGTTAGCTATGGCTTGAATTGTCGTTTCTTCATAGCCAAACTTGCGAAAGCGGAAGTTATACGTATTCGGATTTAAAATTCGTCTAAAACGTCCGAATTCGTCTGTTTTTCGCGATTGCAGCACATCGCTATGTCTTTCTTCTACAATAACTTCGACATCTTCAAGTACATTACCAGCTCCATCTCTAACGATGCCCGTAATTTGTCCTGCATCCTCGTTATAGCCGATAGCACGATCTAGCAAGTATATCTGTGCAGGCATAAGCCGATCGATGGTATCTTCAATCAGGGCGCTGCTATCCGGCTGAAGGTTGGCCGTTCCGCACTCGATCAAGTACTGAAAACAACCGGTAGCTGAATAAAACCAGTCATGAGCCTTGCCATTACGGCTGCCACTATAAACTGATTCATAATTTTCTACACCATCTTCTTTCACGATGCGGCTGGCTATCTCATCACCGATGATAATCATTTCCTGTGTATCAGGTGGGAATTTTGCTCCCTCCCAATTCCAGGATGTAAAAACCTTCTCAGAAAGGCGTCCGGAGCGGGAACTGTGCCAGGCAATAGAAAAAAGAAAATCATTTTCCAGAGCAAGGTCCCGGATAGCCACGATCTCTGATTCAGACCAGGGCTCCATCCCTCGGTAATAGTCATAATGGGCAGCATAATCAGAGGCATCCGGTTCTAAAAATGTATCACCCAATGCCCAATTAAAATCATAATTTCTGTTCAAATCCACGCCATCGATATCATTGCCGATGGCAGGGTCATAGTCGAAGACTCCATTAGGAGTAGGGCCAGTTGGACTGAAATCGTGCTTATTCTTGCGGTAACTCACATCCAGACCATTATGCACCACATTCAACCCTTCCGGATTGTGGGTGGGTACGATCCATATTTCCAGGTTTTGACGAAGAATATTCACGTGCTGGGCTTCGGCAGCTGGAGGATCGAGGAGATATTTAATCAATTCAATCACTGTTTCCACTCCTAAAATCTCTTCTGCATGACATTGCCCAAGGAAAAGCACTCTACCTTCGTCTTCTTTCGTCGATGCATTGTCTGATATCTTTACTGCTTTTATTGGCAAGTTTTCGTGGGAAGAATAACCGATCGTTTCTAAATGATAAATATCGTCGTAATCCTCAATAAGATCAAGTGAATCCAGCAGATCATTGATCTCATCTAACGTATGGTAACGAGGATCTAATGCCTGACTATTTAAGAAAGACAGTGATAATAAAAATGTGAAATTGACTACTATCTTCACAGGAGATATATTTTATGTATTACTTTAAATAAGTACACTTACCATTAACTATATTAGTATTTGTCATAACTGAATATATATAAATACCACTGGGCAAGTCTCGCTGTAAAATATCTCGTCCATTCCAATTGATCCGAAAAGATCCTGCGTGATCCGGCAGTAGCGTTTGCTGAAATACTTTTTGGCCCAATATATTGGTGATTGAAAAAGTGACTGGCTCCACTTCTGCGATAGTCACATCAATGGCCACATTACCATTGAACGGGTTTGGATATGCTTGAGAAACAGTGAATTCTTTGGGTATAACTCCATCTTCTATACTGGACTCAACGAATTCTATTCCTTGAGTATAAAGATTTTTCAGGTCGGCCTTCCCGGAACTACGCATATCCACCCAATGCAGAAGCCATGTATAATCCCCATCTTCAATATCAAGGATTGTCAATTGCGGAGAGGATTGATCATGATATTCACTGACTACAGTAACACCACCTTCTGGGTATAGCAGACTTTCTTCTGTTATAATTTGAATATAAACATCCAATCCTCCAGATAAGACAGGATCACCATTATCCACGCCTCGCTCATCTTCCCAGGCAACGATAAAACGACCATCACCATCATATGCTAAAGTAGGTGAACCCTGATATAGGTCTTCATGACAAATGGCAATATTATCACCGATTAGTTCCATATTGTTTACATCAATGATCTGCCCGGTGATATTAAAATCAATACCATTTGCGAAGTCTTCCCAGACTATTAAAGCCTTATCTGTGCCACCGCTATTATTACCTCTAATAATTTCAATATTTGATTGGTCGTTATCAGCTGATGTCAGCGCAACGGATGAAGAGAACTCCAACGTTCCATCTTGATTGACCTTGTTAAAGTAAATGTCTTTTGAAAAGTTGTGCAGTTCTTCCCAGGCAACAATTGCTGACTCACCAAATGATAATCCAAGGAGTTTAAGGTTTTCAGGATCGCCGGTATTGTCCAATACATAACCTCCTGATACCCCATTTGGAGCCAGTGTTCCATCATCTGTAATAATATTGTATCGAATGGTTCCAGAGCCCCAAATATCTTCTACCCAGAAGATCATAATGTTTCCATCTTCCGTAACCATAACAGCTTCCACATAATTGTCCACCCAAGACCCATCAACAATACGAACGCCTCCTTCTTGTAAAAACGAATCACCATCAGCATTGAACATTTGCATAAAAATATCGTATTCAAATTCATCTCTTATCTCGGACCAGAACACACAAAAATTATTGCCAAATGGCAATGGCAGAATATGTGCTCTTCTTTGTTCTGCTGTGCTTTCATAGACATAGATACCTGAATC